>TARA_B100000686_G_scaffold354758_2_pt1 | contig 11970 bp, 12 predicted proteins | sample TARA_B100000686 | Tara Oceans TARA_B100000686 (sample SAMEA2622733) | marine metagenome | biome: marine biome (ENVO:00000447); feature: marine epipelagic mixed layer (ENVO:xxxxxxxxx); material: "saline water (ENVO:00002010), including plankton (ENVO:xxxxxxxx)" | depth 150 m
GATGAAATTAAGCACGCAGTCGTTGATGCCGCTACTCTTAACATTACAAATATGGAAGAATGTACATCTATGAATGGTGTATTTGAAGAACCAATATGTAAGATAGAAACAAATGAATCATGCTCTTCCGATGATGCTGAGGCTTGTTCTCGCGGAAAAAAATGTAACGGTAGTAAATGTACAATGATTATTAATAATACTAAATTATGTGAAGATACAGGGAATATTTATGAAATGGATAGTAATATATGTACAAGAATAGATACAGGCCCTGACTCATACAATTATTGTAATCATAAGACGGAATATAATGAATATCAAAAGGACATGTTGGATCTAAATTCAATAAAAAACTCTACCTGTAAATACGATAGTATAAATAAAAAATTAATTCCCTTAGAGAGAATAGACTGTATGAAAATGAATCAGGATGATTGTAATAGTAATAGTAATAAATGTGAATATTACCGTGATGTTATGTGGTATGACCCCCGTGATCAAATGGGAACATCTATCATGCTTTCAGAATGCGTGGCCAAAGAGGGAGCACATGCAAATAGTTCATGTAATTCTAAGACTACTTTTGAAGAATGCGATACTGCTAATTGCGAATGGCAATGTCCATTAACACCAGATACAAATGAAATTGGGGTTAATAATGATCTTCCACATCATGGATATGAGGTAATAGATCAGGAACTTGTGAAGACAATTGATCGTACTACTGATAATTATTATCATCCAAGTGAGATAGAAGTGGAATGTGCAGCAGGATGGGAGAGAGAAGACGGTACTATTCCTCCCGAGGCAGAATGTGTTACAAATTCTCCTTACACCTCCGGTACAGGTACACATCAAGCACGTTTAAGTTTTAAAGGATGTAAAAAAAAGATATATTGTGGTAATAATACAATTGGAACCAGTGGAAGTATTCTTTCAAAAGATTACATAACTAGTTTATCGGATCAATCTATCGTTCCAAATGAATTTAAAACATCAGGACAAATAGACCCTAGAAAGTTACCTACTGAATTAGGTGATTATAATTGTCCTGAGCCAAAGACACTTGTCAACAACGCGGACTCGGAGGCCAATTGGTCAGAAGAAAATTGTTGTCATATTATTGGACTATGTGCTGAAAATACTAACACTGTGAATGATCCAGAAAATCTATGTGCTCCGGGAGAAGTAATTAAAAAAACTACTTACCCAGGTAGTTCACAACTTTATCCAGTTCAAGGAAATACGCGAGAAGAATGTTGTGAAGTAGCCGCTGTACCAACTATTATGCTTGATTTAGATGCAAAATTTGAGGAACATATTTCAAATGATGATGCGCGATCACATTTCATAGAAGTGTTTAAAGAAGATATACTTGGAGCCTTACGATCGTCAGACCATATTAATGCAGAAATAAAGACTAAGTTGCATAGTAACTTAATTGAGGTCCTAGAAATCACAGATGGATCAATACAAGTTACATTTCAAATAAATAATACAGATGACGGTTCTACTTTACAACCAACTGAAATTAAAGATACACTTTATGCTGGTAGGCAAATTGGTCAATTTAGGATAAAAAGTGAACCAACTGTATTAACGCAACAGACACCCTCCAGCAGAGGGTTATTCGACTTCTTCCCTTATACAATAACACTCTTTGGTTATGAAATTGTACTCAATAATATGAATGATGTCATAAGTAATCTATTCTTATTGATTATAGGAGTCGTAATCCTAAGTACAATAATTAATATTATTAAATAAAAAGGAGAATATATAATAAAAAAATAGTATATAATAAAAAAATAGTATATAATAAATGGAGGAATACGAAAGTATAATTATTTTATTTTTATCAATTGTTATTTTTTATCAATTATTTGAGATCATATGTAAAATTTTTCAATTGAATGAAATTGAGTCCTATGAGAATTCAGATTTTAATGCATTTAATGTTTTTGAAGATGATGAAGAAGATGAATCATCAATTGATTGGAGGTTTTGGATTCATCTTAGTATCGGGATTATTTGTTGTTTAATCTCATTCTTTATTCTATACAAAATATTAAAATGGAAAAAAAATAGAAGTATTAAGAGTTCATCAGATGGATCTACAAAGGGTCCATCGGATACGGATAAACAATCTTTTAGCGAAAAGTTAAAAGAAAAAAAAAAGAAAATGAAAGATACAATAGATGGTATAAAGGATAAAAAGAATAAAATGAAAGATAAAATGGATAGTATTGTACAGGATATCAAAGAATTAAAACCTAAAAAAAATTAGGGGAATCCTTCAAATCCGCTAACAGAGCCACCATTTCCAGCCCATTGCATTAGATCCGTTGATCCTCTTGTATTTGGACCACCCACAGGATGACTTGGGGATGTTAGGTTCTCAATATTTGTTTGACTAATAGGTGGTGTTGGTGGTAAAGATGGTTTTTCTGGGATATTAGGGGATTCTGGATCCCCTCTCATTCCAAAAATACTCGTATTTACTTCTTTTTTAACAATCGGTGGAGCGGGTAATAAGCTCATACCATTATTAATATTCTTATTATTATTTTCTTTCTCTGTATCTTTATCTTCTTTGGGGGCATTTTGATGTGCAATTGTAATATAGTAGAAGATTAATAAATTTCTTAGTACTAGATAGATTAATGGTACTAATAAAAATAGCCATGCAACATTTATTTGATCATATTGACATAGTCCATAGAGTATGACACCAAAAACAATAATAAACTTAATCTCATTCCAAGAATGAAGATTATATAAGTTCTCCATTTTTTGATTTTCATATCTTTTAAGTTTACCCCTTGTAATATATAATGATATACCTGAAACAAGCATATAAATTATAAATCCTATAATTGGAGAACACATTTTTAATGTTACTAAATTTAAATCTGAAAAATCCATTTATATAATTAATATATATATTTTTTTTTAGTATATAAGAATTATTGAAGAATAAGTAATAAATGGGCGTTCCTTTATATTTTAAAAACATTATTCATAATTATCCCGAAATAGTTTTACCAGTAAAAAAAAGTATTGTTGTTGATAATTTATTTTTTGATCTTAATTGTGCCATTCATCCATGTTGTGCAAATAAGATAAATGAAGAAGAGATGTATGAGGATATATTTTTAAAGATTAAAGAATGTGTAGAATTAACGAAGGTTAAGAAATTTATCTATATTGCGATTGATGGGCCAGCACCACGGACAAAAATGGAACAACAAAGACAAAGAAGATTAAAATCTTACCATGAAAAGAAAGTATGGGATACAAATCAAATTACTCCTGGAACATTATTTATGAATCATTTATCAACATTTTTGCAACAAAGGTGTAGAGAATTAACTATCCCTTATTTTATATCTGATTCAAATGAAATCGGAGAAGGGGAACATAAAATTATGAACTATATTAAAACACTTCATTTAGAAGATATAAATGTTGTCTATGGACTGGATGCTGATTTAATTATGTTATCATTAATTAAAGAGCAAAATATTTATCTTTTGAGAGAACGAACAGAGTATAATATAGAGAATATTGATAGTCAATATATTTATTTTGATATGCAAACCTTTAAAAAATCATTATTAGAGACGATTCAAAAAGATTATTTACAAATCAATAACGAAACTATTCTAAATGATTATTTGTTTATTTGTTTCTTTATTGGTAATGATTTTATAATCCCTTCTCCGAGTATTAATATCCGATATAATGGATTAGATATCTTATTAGAAACATATAATACTATACAGAAGGATTTTGGGGGTACATTTTATTTAATGAATCAAATGAAGAAGATCGATATGACTCATTTTCTTATTTTTTTAAAGTATTTATCTGAGAGAGAAGAAAATAATATCCATCATATTTTAAAAATAAGGAGAAATCAATCCAAAAAATATCAAAAACAATATTCAAGCAAAGATTATACTATCATTGAAGATTTTATTGATATGGAAATAGAGGAATCAAATGAACGTTTAAAAAATTATAAGAACCATTCTCCAATTATCTTACGAAAAGATGAAGAAAAAATTTTTAGATCAAGTAATAACTATTATCTATATCATTTTTATGATACATTTACATATAATCCTAGTTTTAAAGAAATATTAAAAAGAGATATCTATAATTTATGTATTGAATATCTACGATCAATTCAATGGACAACAGAATATTATTTTCATGAATGTATTCATTGGAAATGGTATTATCCATATCATTTTGCTCCATTATTGAATGATCTCTATAAAATAGCCTCTCAATTATCTGATATTGACTTATTTATGGAATGTGAAAAAAAAGCCTATACACCAGAAGAACAATTAAAAATAGTATTACCTTTACAAGGGGATTCATACTTCTATCCAGAAAAAGCGAAATTATATACAATTTTTAAACGATATTTTTGGGAATGTCATTTAGTATTACCTCATTAATTTTATCTTTCACAACGGATTGGTTTCATCCATTCAAGGACTTCATTATCTTTATCTAATTTTTCTAACAATTGATAGTCTGTATAAGCTTGTATTTTATCAACCCATATTTTCTCTCCGTTAATAGTCTTAATACGTAAATTAAATACAGCTGAATTAAAATGTGTACGAAAAATTGATTTATAAAAAGAAAGTTCTTTTTTTAGGTTAATATTTTGATTCATTAATTGAATTTCATTTTGAATTGATTCATGAAAATTATTTGGTATATTTCGGATAAGGAAAGGTATATTCATTCTATTATAATAAAATAAAATACATCAAATTTAAATAATAATAATCTATGAAATAATAAATGAAGGGAAAGGTTTGTATTATAGGAATAACATTATTATTTGCAAGTATTTATATGAATCTTCAAAGAAATAATGATCATTTTATGAGGTTTTATAATTTATTAGATGCAGGACAAAAGAATAAATATGAATCAATTGTAAAAGAAAGACTAATCCTTTATATAACAGGTTCATTTTTAGGAATATTATCAGCATACATTTATTATTGTAAATATAAAGACCATAAATATATTAATTGTGAATTATTAACAATACTATTTCTTACAAAATTATCATTTTATTATTTTATGCCTAAACAACCATTAATGTTATATTCATTACGGAGTAAAGAACAAACAGATGCATGGGCTGATATTTATACAGAAATGAAAAATAGATATAAGTATTCACTCTTTGTAGGATTTATTTCATATATGATCTTAATTTATTCCTTATAAGAATTTATTATAATAGTTCTTTCATTATTTCAATAGGACAAGGGCCAATGTTAAGTAGTATTTGGTGTATATCTTTAATAGGAATCCCTTGTTCTAACAATTTATTTCGAAAATATAAAAAGGCTTTTTCTCCAATTTTATAAGTAATTGCTTGACCAGGATTATTCATGTATCTTAAAATATCATTATGAATTCTTTCTTCATCGTTCGTTAAATATTTTTTCATATATCGTTTACATTTATTATAATCCCAATGAAAATAATGAATTCCCGTATCAAGGAGTAAACGAAGTGAACGATTGATTTCATATTGAATTTTAAAATAATAATGTAAATCATCTTTATAATCACCTAAATTCTCACAATACATCGCCCATCCTTCAATATAAGAATCGTAACCAAAACGAAGGTAATCAGAAATATTCTTATTTCTATAATTTGTTAGACTTTCATAATGATGGCCTGGAATACCTTCATGTAAACTTAGAACATATAACTCATATCGGTTGACCTTTTTTGGATCAAATGTATTCATATAGAATTCTCCTTGAAATCTATTATGTTTTTTTGAACGATAATATGCGAAGTACATATCATTCTCTCTTGATATTTTTTTTATTTGATATAATTCTTTATTATTAATTTTTCCATGAAAATATTTAGGGAAAATTGTTTTTCGTATTTTTTCTCTTATTTTTTTAAGATCATTCAAAATATCTTTTTCATTTGAATACGAATATTTATCAATAGCATTTATATTTAATTTATTATGGAGACGTTTTTTTTCTTTCATTAATCGGTTTAATTCTTTTTTACCGAGTTGATAAACTTGATCAGGAGATATATTATTATAGGTTTCATACTGAATAATATTTATATAAGCATCTTTTCCTCCAACATATGAGCATAACCCAAGGATATCCTTTGTATGTAGATAATAATCATTTAATAAAAAAGATAAAAAAGATTCTAAATTAGTAACTAAATATTTATGAACCGAATCATTCCAATCCTTAGGTTTTCGATTATTGATCGTATGTTTGTATGTTTGTTCTGAAAGTGTGACTTGTATTTTTTCTATCATTTTATCAACTGTTTTTCTTGGTAGACAAACTTTTTCATGAATACCTGTTTTCATTTTTTGAATAATTTCTTCTGTAATAGGCGTTAAACTTTTTAAACGATTCATGAAATCATGGTAATCTTTTCTTGAATTAAAAAAATAAGTACCATTACCACTACACTCAGTGATGTAATCAAATAATATATTTTCATTTGTATTAACAGGCATATACATATAAATCTTATAACCTTTCTCCATTTTTGTATTATATAAGAGATCTCTTTGTAAGATTAGATCATTTATTGTTTTTTTCTTTTTCTTATTTAATATTCGAAGATACTTTTTATCTAGTTGATAGAGTTCCTTGTAATGGTTTTCAGAGTATATATTTGGTTGAATATGTTTTTTATCCTTATACTTTTCAAATTGAAACATATCATTTAGTGTTGGATTAATTAGGATTAAATCATGAAGATATTTATCGCATATTTCCATATCTATCTATATAAGTTAGCAATATTTATATATCATCCATATTAAAATCTTCCTCTTCTTTTTCATCCTCTCCTTTTTCATCCTCTTCTATTTGAGATTCATCATATTCTTCCTCGGATAGTTCTGTTGTAAAAATGATTGAACCAAGGTCTTCTTGAAATACATTTTCTTCATCAATTGTAATAAAATCAGGAATATGTTTATCTTTTTTTAATGTATATACATTTGAATCATTATATACATCAATAATATCACATTTATCATCTTGAAAATCACGAATAGAAACAAGTACAATATTACCCATAGTAACAAACTTTCTTTTTCTCATTGTTCCACAGAGGATTGCGAGACGATTTTTTCCATCAAAACATTTGACATCAAAACGACAATTTCCTTTGCATCCTGTGATTTGTGCATATTCTTGACCTGATTCTTTTAAACGTAGAGTGGATGTTTCATGGCCATTTTTCTTCCCCCTTTTATGTTTCTTACCTCCTTTTTTATTACCACGACCCATAGTTAATATCTAATGAATATAGTTCTAAATAATCAAATTTTATTCAATTAATTTCAATTAATCAAATCAAATTTGATTATTTAAATCAAAATGTATTAGATACAATGAACTATCTTCTAATTACAGAATCTCCTGCAAAAGCAAAAAAGATTCAGGGATTTCTTTCCAATAAATATACAGTAAAATCATCTTGTGGACATATTACAGATCTAGAAAAAAAGAAATTATCAATTGATGTTGATAATAATTTCAAACCAACATATAAGGTAACCACCGATAAGAGAGATGTTGTTAAAATGTTAAAAGAAAATGCATCAGGTAAGAATGTTATCTTTGCTGCTGATGATGATAGAGAGGGAGAAGCAATTGCATGGCATACAGCAAATGTATTACAATCAGAGATTGAAAAAAAGAATCGTATTATTTTCCGTGAAATTTCAAAGAAAGCGATCTTAAAATCGTTGGAACAACCTCAACGGATTAATATGAATGAAGTGAATGCACAACAAGCAAGAAGAATTATTGATCGTTTAATTGGTTTTAAATTATCACCATGTTTATGGAAACACATTAATACAAATGAAAAAGGTCTTTCAGCGGGTAGAGTTCAGAGTGCATTATTGAATCTTTTAGATGAACGAGAAAAAATGATTAAGAATTATGAATCCGAATTATTACTTGATATTAAGGGAGTATTTGAAGGATTAAAAGATACAGAATTTATCTTTACGGATGATTTTGAGATTGAGGATGATTTTCTAAAAAAATTAGTAAAGGAAATGAAAAAAGCTCGTAATTTTCAAGTAATTCATTCTTCTAAAAAAAAAGAAAAAACATATCCTAAAAAACCGCTTATAACATCTACACTTCAACAAGCTGCACAAAGTGAACTTGGTTATCCTGTAAAAATGACAATGGATATTGCACAAAAACTATATGAAAATGGACATATTACTTATATGCGAACGGATTCAACATTTATCTCCGAAGAATTCCAAGGAAAAATTCAGCAATATGTTGGAGAAAAATATTATCAAAAGCCAAATGAAAAGAAAGTCAAAGGAGCACAAGAGGCCCATGAAGCAATTCGTCCGACATGTATGGATAAAGAGATTGATGTCACAAATGAAGAACAAAAATTATATAGTCTTATTTTTAAGAGAACAATTACATCCCATATGAAGCCAGCAGAGTATGATGTACATCAAATAAGATTGAATAATGAAAAAACAAAGGACTATGGATATTTTACTACAAAATATCGTCAATTAATCTTTCCAGGTTATCTCTCTTATGGAAAAAAAGATACAGATACGAATGATAAACCTAACTTTAAAAAAGAATATATTCTTGAAGAATGTATTTGTTCAGAAAAAGAAAGTCCGAAACCACAATTATATAATGAATCAGGGATTGTAAGCCTACTTGAAGATACAGGTATAGGAAGACCTTCTACATATGCCACTATTATTTCAACATTAGGGAACCGTAAATATACTATCACACAAGATATACGATTAGAGGATAATGAAATAAAAATACTACAACTTACAAAGGATGGAAAAATGATTCAGAAAACGATGGTCCAAAAAGGGAAATTAATTAAAAAACGAATTCAAACAACACCCTTAGGAAGAAAGGTCCTCAATTATTTAAAAGAACATTTTATGAATATTCTTCATAAAGAATTTACTTGTGCGGTTGAAAAAGACTTAGATGAAATTGCTCTTGGAAAATTAAATTATATCGATGTCATACGAAAAGTTTATGATTCATTTATTACAACGGTGGATCAACAAATGAAAATAAAGAATACACCACAAGTAACATATCTCGGTGAAAAACAGGGAAAAAAAATTTATCTTGGAAAGGGGAGGTATGGTTCTTATTTACAAATCATTAATCAAGAAGAACAGAAAAAGAATATAAGTATTCAGAAATATCTTGAATTAAAAAATAGAGACGATAATGAATTCACATTTGAAGAAGCTATCAATTTCTTAAAATATCCTAAAAAGATAAATGAACGTATTACAATTCATTTCGGGCCTTATGGATTCTATATGAAGTATAATAATAAGAATTATAAGATTCATCAAAATGGTAAATATACAGAGGAGTATTGTTTACAGGTGATTGACGATCAATGATTCTTCCTTTACTAATTTCATAGTATTACGATACTTTCTACGTTCTTTTTCTTTTTCATATTTCACTTGTTTTAGACTCTTTGTGTTCCATTGTGTTTGATACAGTGACTGATCATTCCATTGAATTCTATCAAATTTCTTTTTTTGATCCATTGGTAGATCATGATATCCATGTATTCGAACACTATCACATAACTGACAACGACAGTTTTCATGATACCAAAATCTATCTTTAATATTTGACCACATCCTATTATGAATTGAAAGATCACCAGTATGACTAATCATTGGATCAAGAAAAACATCTTTAATCCCAGGTTGACCCTTCCTTTTAACAGCCTTTTTACAGAGAGTGCTTTTTTTAAAGAAAGCTCGAAGATAAATATCTTCACGTCCATCGTAAAGCATATTTAGATTATTCTCATTATAAGTTTCGTCACTATATCGAACACCAATATACCACATATTACCATTCCGATCTAATTTTATTCTTTCCCCTTTGTATTCTCTTCCTGGATTTCCGAGAAATGAAATAGTCGGATTCATTTTTTGTTGATGTTCATAAAACCATTCTTTCATATTTGAATGAATTGTCATTCTATATATTTTTTTTTTGATATCAAGTGGTAGAGAATATAGGATTTCTTGAAGATTTTGTTTTTCTTTTAGTTTGACAACTTTTTTTAATTGTTGTTTTTGTTTTTCGGTTAATTTTTTCCTATAACGAGGATGTTTCCTCTTTTGAAGAGGCATTTTGAACGGTAAATTATGATACTTATTTTTCTTTATTGAAAATTTTCAAATTTTGAATTAAATGATCAACTTCTTCCTTTGTAATAGGGATATTATGTAGGATAGCATGTTTCTTACAAAAACATGGATAAAAGAAGGGAAACCATGCATTATGAAGGCATTTTTTTCCTTTTCTCGGACCACTTAATAGAATATGATTGCATTGATATTCCATTTATATCTTCTTTATTCTTATTTTTATATCATAAGTCATTCGTTTTTTATAGACCGATAAATAATAAAAAATGATTGATTGAATCCATTATAAATACTTCTCTATATTTATATTTACTATATATCTTAGAAATAACCATTAATACAACCGATAATAATAGATTATTTATATTATCTGTTTTTGGTTCTATCTCATGATAATTATTTAATTGACTCGAAATAATTCTGAACCCTATAAAAAAGACTATAAAATAGTATGGTTTCCCTCTATGAATATATAAATATAAACTATATAGAAGTAGAATAAATAAGGATAAATAAATCCCGATATATTGTTGTGTAATTTGATAATATTCTCGATAATTGTAGATCAATTTATATAGATGTATGAATAATATAAATGAAAACATTGTTTCTAAGAAAACTATATTTGTTTCACGTATTAGAAAGAATAAGAGATATATTATAATTAATTCGCGACCAATATCCATTAGATACATTATATTATTATAACTATTTTCTTTATTTGTAGGATAATATATTATTTAGGAATTTATTTTAAAATAGTTATAAATAAATATTGAAACTAAAACATCAATCGTATAATGTTGTCGTGAAGATATGAGTGTTAATGGTAAGATATATTGTATTGTTTTTCCTATATTCCCTCGATATGAATTACCAAAAAAAAGAAAGAATAATGTATGTCCACTATATATTAAATCATGTGAAGTAACAAATAAACGATTGTAATAAGATTGTTCACTTCTATGAATATTTTTCAGACAAGAGGGTAATGTTGTCGATATTACGAAGAATGGACGGAGGAGTAATGAATAAATTAAAGGACTATATTCATACTCATTCATTGTATCATATGCATAAATATGATTCAATAATAAAATACATAGGAAATAATCAGGGACATTCTTATCTATGACTGGAAAAATATCATGAAGAATATCAGGTAATGGAGTATACGGTTCTCTAATTAATTTTGACCTTCGATGAGCAATTAAACTGGATAGTTGATTTATAAAAAAAATAAATAGTGATAACGATATTAGTTCGATAAATAACATTATTCTATGTTATTTAAATAATTTAAAAATAATGGATATAAATAATGAATACTATGAATCCATTTGAAGAAATTCCACAAAGTGAAATACATTTCTTTAAAGAAAAAGTACAAAGATGGCTTCATGTTGATAAAGAAATTTCTAAACTAGAATCACAAGTTAGAGATTTAAAAAAAGTTAAAAATAAAGAACTAGAACCTGAAATTACTACTTTTATGCAGAAATATAATGTAAGTGATCTTAATACAGAAAATGGAAAATTAAGATGTCAAGAAAGAAAAACAAAGAAAGGAATTAATAAAAACGATCTTCGGAATAACCTATCAAAATATTTAACTGAGGAAAATAAAATCGATCAAGCAATGAATGATCTATGGAATAATCGAGAAATCAAAATTAGTTATAAACTCCAAAAAATTAAGGATAAAAAAA
>TARA_B100000686_G_C16805024_1_pt1 | contig 11969 bp, 15 predicted proteins | sample TARA_B100000686 | Tara Oceans TARA_B100000686 (sample SAMEA2622733) | marine metagenome | biome: marine biome (ENVO:00000447); feature: marine epipelagic mixed layer (ENVO:xxxxxxxxx); material: "saline water (ENVO:00002010), including plankton (ENVO:xxxxxxxx)" | depth 150 m
AAAAAAAAAATTATGTATACAGATCCTATCGCAGATTATTTAACTCGAATTAGAAATGCCAACAGAGCTGGTCATAGAGTTGTAAATATTCCAGCCTCAAATCTTAAAAAAGAAATGACAAAAATTCTTTTTGATCAGGGTTTTATTCTTAGTTATAAATTTGAAAAAACTGAAAATAATCAGGGTAGTATTAAAATTGCTTTAAAATATAATGAAATATCCAAAGAACCTGTAATAAAAAAATTGCAAAGAATAAGCACACCTGGATTACGCAAATATGCTGGAGGAAATGATCTTCCTAGGGTGCTTAATGGCCTTGGAGTTTCAATTGTTTCTACTTCCTTAGGAGTAATGACTGGAAAAGAAGCAAAAAAGAAAAATATAGGAGGAGAAGTCCTTTGTTATGTTTATTAATATTTAATTTGAATAAGAATGTCTAGAGTAGGAAATAATCCAATCATGATACCAGAAGGTGTAATTGTTGATGTTAAGCATGGGGTAATTAATGTAAAAGGTAATTTAGGAGAACTAACCCAATCATTTTCAGATGTTAAATTTGAAATTGACGATAACATTATTAAGGTTATAAACCCTTTAAAATCTAAAGATTCAAATGCAAAACATGGATTATATCGCTCGTTGGTTAATAATATGGTTCAAGGAGTATCAAAAGGTTTTACTAAGGAATTAGAATTAGTTGGAGTTGGATATAGAGCAAATAATAATGGTCAGATTCTTGATTTGGCCTTAGGGTTTTCGCATAATATTATTTTTGAAATTGCTTCTGAAATTAAAGTTCAAACAATTACTGAAAAAGGAAAAAACCCGATAATCAAGTTAACTTCTCACGACAAACATTTGTTAGGCTTTGTTGCGGCTAAAATTCGCTCATTTAGGAAACCAGAACCATACAAGGGAAAAGGTATTCGGTTTGTTGGAGAGGAAATTAGAAGAAAAGCAGGTAAATCAGCATAACTAATATTTAAATATAATGAGCTCAATAAAATTAAAACGTAGAGAAAGAATCAGAAAAAGAATTCGCAAAACAATTTTTGGAGATTCTTCCATACCAAGATTATCTATTTTTAGAAGTAATAAAGAAATTTATGCTCAATTAATTGATGATTTCAAAGGAAAAACTATTACGATGGCTTCGTCAAGAGAAAAAGGTGTTAATGGCTCAAATAAAATAGAAATTTCATCTAAAGTTGGTGAGTTAATAGCACAAAGATCAATTAAAGCTGGAATAAAATCTGTGAAATTTGATCGAGGAGGGTATCTTTATCATGGGCGTGTAAAATCTTTGGCGGAAGCTGCAAGAAAAGCTGGGCTTGAATTTTAATTAATTAGTAAATATGTATCAAAATTATAAAAACATAGAATACGTTAAACCTGCAGGACTTGAATTAAAAGATCGTTTAGTGGGTGTTCAAAGAGTTACTAAAGTTACTAAAGGTGGGCGAGCTTTTGGCTTTTCAGCAATTGTAGTAGTTGGTGATGAAAATGGAGTTTTAGGACAAGGGCTAGGAAAATCAAAAGAAGTTTCTGAGGCAATTTCAAAGGCAGTTGAAGATGCTAAAAAAAATCTTGTCAGGATACATTTAAATAAAGGCACATTACCTCATGAACAGAAAGGTAAATATGGTGGCGCAAAAGTTTTTTTGAAACCAGCTTCTGAAGGAACTGGTGTAATCGCAGGTGGTGCTGTTAGAGCTGTGCTTGAATCTGTGGGTGTTCATAATGTTCTTTCAAAATCACAGGGGTCTTCAAACCCTCACAATGTTGTAAAAGCTACTTTTGATGCTTTACTAAGACTAAGAACTCCTGAAATAGTAGCTCATGAGAGAGGAATTTCAGTTGATAAAGTTTTTAATGGATAAATTTCAATGTGATGGAAAAAATTAAGATCATTCAAATTAGAAGTAGTATTAAAAGATTAAAATCCCAAAAACGGACTCTGAATGCTTTAGGCCTTGGAAGAATTGGAAAAGAAGTATTACACGAAGCATCACCCAGTATTTTAGGAATGATAAAAAAAGTTGAGCATTTAGTAAAAGTTCTAAAACATGATAATAAAATAAACAAATGAGACTTAATAATTTAAAACCTGCCTCTGGTTCAATAAATAAAAACAATAAGCGTCTTGGTCGAGGTCAAGGATCAGGAAAGGGAGGCACTGCTACAAGGGGACATAAGGGTGCAAAATCAAGATCAGGATATTCCAAAAAAATTGGATTTGAAGGAGGGCAAATGCCACTGCAAAGAAGGGTTCCTAAATTTGGGTTTAAAAATATTAATAGAGTTGAATATAAATTAGTAAATCTTGATACATTACAAGATTTAGTTACAAATAAAAAAATAAAAAAAGAAATAAATTTTGAAGGTTTTATTAGTTTAAGGTTAGCTAAAAAAAAGGATCTTATTAAAATTTTAGGTAGAGGCAAACTGGAAGTTCCATTAAAAGTAATAGCTCACAAGTTTACTGCTAGTGCAAAATCTGCAATTGAATCAGCAGGGGGAGAAGCGATTATTATAAAATAATTTTATGAAGAAATTTTTGGAGACCATATTGAATATTTATAACATAAATGAGTTGCGTCAAAGGATTGGCATAACCTTGTTTTTGTTGTTAGTTTATAGATTGGGAGCTCAAGTAGTTCTTCCTGGCATAGACTCAGTCCAACTTGCTTCACTAGCTGAAAAAGCTGATGGTGCTGGTTTATTAGGTCTTTTAAATGCTTTTACTGGTGGTGCTTTTGCTAATGCTTCTGTTTTTGCACTTGGGATTATGCCGTATATTTCTGCTTCTATTGTTGTTCAACTTATGGGAGTTGCATTACCATATCTTCAAAAACTTCAAAAAGAAGGAGAAAGTGGGCGTAAAACTCTTAATCAAATTACTAGATGGTTAACAATAGCGATTTGTGTTGTACAAGCTCCTGCATATTTATATGGATTAAGTGCATTAGGGGTACCTGATACTGCATTTATTATTGGAAAGAGCCCAATTTTTCTTTTTTCTTCAGTTACAATATTGGTAACAGGAACTATATTTGCTATGTGGTTGGGAGAAAAAATTACTGATAAAGGTATTGGAAATGGAATATCATTACTTATTATGGTTGGTATAATAGCCAATCTACCTCTTTCTTTTACTCAAGAGGTTATTTCAAGAGTTTCTGAAAATAACGGAGGATTGATGTTAGTTCTTATAGAATTAGTTTTATGGATTGTAATTGTTTTATTATCTATTTTATTAGTTATGGCCGTACGTCAAATTCCTGTTCAATATGCTAGAAGATCCTCAGGTGGAGGTATTTTACAAAACAATATTGGTGGGACTAGGCAATATATCCCTTTAAAATTAAATGCTTCAGGTGTTATGCCTATTATTTTTGCGCAAGCTTTAATGTTTGCGCCTGCATATCTTGGGAGTTTTCTTGGATCATCTGATTTTGGTCAATGGATGCAAGCTTCATTTTCAGATATTTTTGGACTTTGGTATAATATTTTATTTGCTGTACTAATTATTATTTTTACATTTTTTTATACAGCAATTACAGTTCCTACAAATAAAATGTCAGATGATTTAAAGCGTAGTGGAGGGTTTGTCCCTGGTATAAGACCTGGAGTAGAAACTTCAGATTATTTAGATAATGTTATGTCTCATATCACTTTCCCCGGATCATTATATCTTGCAGCTATAGCAGTTTTTCCTGCAGTAGTTGTAAAAATAGTGGGTATGCAACCAGGATGGGCTCTATTTTATGGTGGAACCTCATTGTTAATTATGGTTGGTGTAGCAATTGATACAATACAACAAGTAAATTCATATTTATTAAATCGTCACTACGATGGTTTAATGAAAACAGGAAAAACACGCAGAGGCGTTTCAACAATATAAATTATGGCTAAACAAGCATCAATAGAACAAGAAGGAAAAATAATTGAGGCATTATCAAATGCAATGTTTAGAGTTGAACTAGATAATGGTCATGTAGTAACGGCTCATATTTCTGGAAAAATGAGATTACATTATATAAAGTTATTGCCTGGTGATAAAGTTAAGTTAGAAATGAGCCCATATGATTTAACAAAAGCAAGGATTACTTTTAGATATTAAACAATATTAAATATGAAAAAAAGAGCTTCAATAAAAAAAAGAAGTCCTGAATGTAAAATAGTAAGAAGAAAGGGGACATTATATGTTATTAATAAAAAGAATCCTAGATTCAAACAAAGACAAGGATAATTATGGCACGTATTTCTGGAGTAGACATTCCTAAACATAAAAGAGGTGTAATAGCCCTAACATATATATATGGTATCGGAAGAAGTAGAGCAGCTAAAATTCTTGAAGTTGCAAAAGTTAATCAGGACACGAAAGTACAAGATTGGACTGATAAAGAGTCTGGTCGTATTCGTGAAGTAGTTGGAGATTATAAGATTGAAGGAGAATTACGATCAGAAGTTCAACTCAGCATTAAAAGGTTAATGGATATTGGTTGTTATAGGGGAATAAGACATCGTTCAGGTCTTCCTCTTAGAGGTCAGAGAACCAAAAACAATTCAAGAACAAGAAAGGGAAAAAGAAAAACTGTTGCAAACAAAAAGAAGGCAACTAAATAAAAAAATAAAAATGGCAAAAACAATAAGTAAAAAACGTAAAGTAAATGTTGAATCTAATGGTGAAGCTCATATTAATGCATCATTCAATAATATTATAATCTCCTTAACTAATTCAAAAGGAGATGTTATTGCTTGGTCATCAGCTGGTAAGATGGGATTTAGAGGGTCTAAAAAAAATACTCCATATGCTGCACAAACTGCTGCTGAAGATTGTGCTAAAATTGCTCAGGAAGCTGGATTAAAAAAAGTTAAAGTTTATGTCAAAGGCCCTGGTAATGGTCGAGAATCTGCTATTAGAACTTTACATAACAATGGTATTGAGGTTTCGGAAATAATTGATGTAACGCCGTTACCTCATAATGGATGCCGCCCTCCTAAAAGAAGACGCGTATAAATTTATTAACTATGTTTTATAATTTATTATCTAAGGATTAGACCTTAATTTATAACATCTAGAATCATTAAAAAAAAAATATGGCAAGATATACTGGTCCAAGAACAAAAATAGCTAGGAAATTTGGTGAAGCTATTTACGGAGATGATAAATCTTTTGAAAAGAGAAATTATCCTCCTGGTCAACATGGAAATAATCGTAGAAGAGGAAAAAAATCTGAATATGCGATTCAATTAATGGAAAAACAAAAAGCAAAATACTGTTATGGTATTTTAGAGCGTCAATTTAGAAATTTGTTTGATAAAGCAAACAGATCAAAAGGTGTTACAGGTGAAGTTTTGCTTCAACTTTGTGAATCAAGATTGGACAATACTGTATACCGATTAGGTATTTCTCCTTCTAGAAGTGGTGCTCGTCAATTAGTTTCTCATAGACATATTACTGTTAACAGTAATGTAGTTAATATCCCTTCATTTCAATTAAAACCTGGTGATATTATTGGGGTAAGAGAAAGATCTAAATCATTACAAATTATAATTAATTCATTAGATAATAATTCAAGCATATATGAATGGCTGAGTTGGAACAAAGATAATCTTGAGGGTACTTTTGTTAGTATTCCTCAACGAATCCAAATTCCTGAAAACATTAAGGAGCAATTGATTGTAGAATTATATTCAAAATAAGAATAAACTATGGCTATATTAAATTTTCAAAAACCTGATAAAGTTCTCATGATTGATTCCTCAGAATTTGAGGGAAAATTTGAGTTTAGACCTCTAGAACCTGGTTACGGATTGACAGTTGGTAATGCCCTCAGAAGGGTTCTTTTATCATCTCTAGAAGGTTTTGCAATTACATCTTTAAAAATAGAAGGTGTAAACCATGAATTTACAACTATTCCTGGAATTGTAGAGGATCTAACAGAAATAATTTTAAACTTAAAACAAGTTAGATTTAAAAGACAAATTGATGATGTTGAAGAGGAAAAGGTAAACATTAATATTGGTGGACAAGACCAATTAAAAGCTGCTGATTTTCAAAAGTTTATATCTGGATTTCAAGTTTTAAATCCTGAGCTTGTAATCTGTAATATTGAAAAGGGAGTTCAATTAAATATGGAATTAAATATTGAAAAAGGAAGAGGCTATGTTCCTGCAGAGGAAAATAAAAAATCAAGTTCACCTATAGGAGAAATAGCAATTGATTCTGTATTTACGCCTGTAAAGAATGTTAAATATACAATTGAAGACTATAGGGTTGAACAAAAAACAGACTATGAAAAATTGATTTTTGAAATAATTACTGATGGATCTATTCATCCGAAAGATGCTTTAACTGAAGCCGCAAAAACCTTAATACATCACTTTTTACTATTTTCAGATGAAAGAATTACGCTTGAAGCTGATGAGATTGCTCAAACAGAAACATATGACGAAGAATCATTGCATATGAGACAATTACTTAAAACTAAACTTATTGATATGGATTTATCTGTTCGTGCACTAAATTGTCTTAAGGCAGCTGAAGTTGATACATTAGGGGATTTAGTTTCTTTTAATAAAAATGATTTAATGAAGTTTCGAAATTTTGGAAAAAAATCATTAACTGAGCTTGAAGAGCTAGTGGTTTTAAAGGGACTCTCTTTTGGAATGGATTTATCAAAGTATAAATTAGATAAAGACTAATTTTTAAACTTTAACTAATCTTGTTAAGATGAGACATCGAAAAAAAATAATAAATTTAGGCAGAAAGAAAGCCCATAGAAATTCTATGTTATCAAATATGGCTTGCTCTTTGATTGAACATAAGTTAATAAATACAACTGTCACAAAAGCTAAAGCATTAAAGATTTTCATTGAGCCAATAATAACAAGAGCTAAAACTGATTCTACTCATAATCGAAGATTAGCTTTTAGCCAACTTAGAAATAAAGAGGCAGTTTCTGAATTGTTTGGGGAAATTTCAAAAAAAATTGGAGATCGTCCGGGCGGATATACTAGAATTATAAGATTAGGTAATCGTTTGGGGGATAATGCTGAAATGGCCATGATTGAATTAGTTGATTTTAATACTATTTACAACAATAAATCAGATAAAAAGAAAAAGTCAACGAGAAGACGTAGAACTAAAAAATCTGAAAACCCTGAACTGTCTTTAGATAAATCAGAAGATTTAACTATTAAGAAAGAGAATAAAGGAAATAAAAAAAGTTTATAAGACTTAATTAAGTTTTATAATAATTCAAAAGGGTAATCGTTTTAGATTATCCTTTTTTTTATGTTAATTTGTCAAACAATTTTATGAAATATAATTCACGTAATAAAGCCGTTTTAATTCTTGCTGATGGAACTCAATTCTTTGGAAAATCCACAGGTATAGATGGTACTAGTTTTGGGGAGATTTGTTACAATACTGGTATGACAGGTTATCAAGAAATATTTACTGATCCATCATATTATGGGCAACTAATGGTAACAACCAATGCGCATATTGGTAATTATGGAGTATTAAATTATGACGCACAATCAAAAGGGGTTAAAATTTCTGGACTTATATGTAAAAACTTTAGCTATGTTCAGACAAGACCAGGAGCTGCTGGTGATTTATTCTCATACTTTAAGGATCAAAAAATTGTTGCTATTTCTGATGTTGATACAAGAGCTCTGGTAAGTTATATTAGAGATAATGGAGCAATGAATGCAGTTTTGACAACTAATATTGGGAAAATTGATAAAATACAAAACGAACTTAAAGAATTTCCTTCTATGGATGGATTAGAATTGGCATCAAAAGTTTCAACAAAAAAGACTTATTTTTTAGGTAATCCTAAGTCAAAATATAAAGTGGCTGTTTTAGATTTAGGTGTTAAGCAAAATATATTGAACCATCTTATTAATAGAGATGTATATTTAAAAGTTTTTCCTTATAACTCAAATTTTGAAACTCTTTCGAGTTGGAAGCCAGATGGATATTTTATTTCAAATGGTCCAGGAGATCCTAAACCATTATTTTCTGCACAAAAATTAGCCAAAAAGATAATTGATAAGAATCTTCCACTTTTTGGAATTTGTCTTGGTCATCAAATTATTGCAATTGCAAATAAAATTCCCACTTATAAAATGTTTAATGGGCATAGAGGTATAAATCATCCGGTTATTAATCATGAAACTGGAAAAGGAGAAATTACTTCACAAAACCATGGTTTTGCAATAGAAAAGAAGGCTGCTGAATCTAATAAAGATATAATTATAACTCATACACATTTAAATGATAGAACTGTAGCAGGAATTAGAATTAAATCAAAAAAATGTTTTTCAGTTCAATATCATCCTGAAGCAGCCCCAGGCCCTAATGATTCAAACTATTTATTTGATGAATTTATAAATCTTCTGAAGAATTAACTTTTAATTTTAAATAATGACTGTTATATCCAAAGTACACGCTAGACAAATTTTTGATTCGAGAGGTAATCCAACTGTCGAGGTCGACGTAATAACAAAAAACGGAAATCTTGGTCGAGCAGCGGTTCCTTCAGGAGCATCTACTGGCGAACATGAAGCAGTTGAACTTAGAGATAGAAATCATAAATATATGGGTAAAGGTGTAAAATTTGCCGTAGAAAATGTTAACAGTATTATAGCTTCAAAGGTTGCTGGATTTTCAGTTTTTAATCAAGAAGAGATAGATAAAATTATGATTAATTTGGATGGAACAAAAAATAAATCAAAACTTGGAGCAAATTCAATCTTAGGTGTTTCTTTAGCAGTTGCGAAAGCGGCTGCTAATGAATTAGGGGTCCCTTTATATAAGTACATAGGTGATAAGTATTCAAATAAATTACCTGTTCCAATGATAAATATAATTAATGGTGGTTCGCATTCAGATGCTCCAATAGCTTTTCAAGAATTTATGATTATTCCAGTTGGAGCTAATAGTTTTTCAAAAGCAATGCAAATAGGAACAGAAATTTTTCACCATTTAAAAATTGTCTTAAAATCAAGAGGTTTGACTACAACGGTTGGTGATGAGGGAGGTTTTGCTCCAGGACTAGAAGGAACAGAAGATGTTTTAGACACTATACTTTTGTCTGTAGAGAAAGCTGGATATAATATTGATAGTGAAATTAAAATTGCTTTAGACTGTGCATCATCAGAATTTTATAAAAACGGCAAATATGATTATACTGTTTTTGAAGGAAAGAATGGTGTCATTCGTAATTCAGATGAACAAGTAGAATATCTAGCAGAACTTATTTCAAGATATCCGATAATTTCCATTGAAGATGGTATGGATCAAAATGATTGGGAGGGTTGGAGAAATTTAACAAAGATTATTGGTGATAAAGTTCAGTTAGTTGGTGATGATTTATTTGTAACAAATGTAAAGAGATTAAAAAAAGGGATTCAAGGAAAATTTGCAAATTCTATTTTAATAAAAGTAAATCAAATAGGGACTCTAACTGAAACTATTTCAGCTGTTGAAATGGCTCATAATTCAGGTTTCACATCGGTTATGTCTCATAGATCTGGAGAAACTGAAGACACCACTATTGCAGATTTATCTGTAGGCTTAAGTACTTGTCAAATTAAGACAGGATCAGTATCTAGAAGTGATAGAATGTGTAAATACAATCAATTACTAAGAATTGAGGAAGAATTGGCTGCTAATGCTCATTATCCAGGACTAAAAGCATTTAAAATAAAAATTTAAGAAATTATTAAACATAATATTATTATATTATAGATATGAATAAAAAAATAGTTTCACTTAAATATGATGACAAATCTTTTGATTTTCCATTGATAAGAGGTAGTGAAAATGAATTTGCTATTGATATTAAAACGTTAAGATCTAATACCGGACTAATAACTTTGGATCCAGGTTTCAAAAACACTGGATCGTGTATTAGTAATATAACTTTTTTAAATGGTGAAGAAGGAATTCTTAGATATAGAGGGTATGATATAGAAGATCTAGCAAATAATTCAAGTTTTATTGAAGTCATCTACCTATTAATTTTTGGAGAATTACCTTCAAAAGAAATATTATATAAATTTGAAAATGATATTAAAGAAGAATCTTTAGTTCATGAAGATCTTAAAAGTATTTTGAAAAGTTTTCCTGGTGGTGCACATCCTATGGGTATTTTAGCTTCATTAACATCCGCATTAATTTCTTTTAATCCAGATTCAGTAGACGCTAATTCTGAAGAGAAAATGTATCATGCTATAGTTCAATTGATTTCTAAATTTTCAGTAATTTCTTCTTGGGTTCACAGAAAGACAAAGGGATTGCCTCTAAACTATTCGGACAGTTCCATTTCTTATATCGAGAATTTAGCTCAGATGATGTTTAAAAAACCAAATCAAGAATATTTAACTAATCCTATTATAATAGAAGCTCTTAATAAGCTTTTAATTCTACATGCTGATCATGAGCAAAATTGTTCTACTTCTACAGTTAGAATAGTTGGTTCATCTGAAGCTGGTCTTTTTGCATCAATCTCAGCAGGGATTTCTGCTTTATGGGGAAGATTACATGGGGGAGCAAATCAAGCCGTAATCGAAATGTTAGAAGCAATTAAAAGAGATGGAGGTGATACAAAAAAATTCATGTCTCGAGCTAAAGATAAAAATGATTCTTTTCGTTTAATGGGATTTGGACATCGGGTATATAAGAATTTTGATCCAAGAGCAAAAATAATTAAGAAAACAGCAGATAAAGTATTAAAAGATTTAAAAATTGATGATCCAATTCTTAACATTGCAAAAAATTTGGAGAAAGAAGCTTTAAAGGACAAGTATTTTGTTGATAGAAAATTATACCCTAATGTTGATTTTTATTCTGGAATAATTTACCGGGCTTTAGATATTCCAACCGAAATGTTTACAGTCATGTTTGCCCTTGGAAGACTTCCTGGCTGGATAGCACAGTGGCGTGAGATGAGATTAAATAAAGAACCAATTGGTCGTCCACGTCAAGTTTACAATGGAAGTGTTTCTAGAAGCTTAAAATAAAATATATTTCTGTTTTATTAACTCTTTAACCAATACTAAGAGTTTAATTATATTTACTTGAAATGAAAGAAATTGAAAAAGAAATATATTATATAGTTCAAAAATTTATTCAAAATAAATTTGAAATAAATATTGATAATCTTGATTTCCAACCTACTAGAAAAGATTTCAAAGGTGATATTACATTACTTATTTTTCCTTTATTAAAAAAAATTAAAGCAAATCCTGAAAAATTTGGTAATTCTTTAGGACATCATATTAAATCTGAATTGAAATTAATTGAAGACTATAGTCTAGTCAAGGGGTTTTTGAATCTTAAAATAAACAATTCGTTTTATATTTCTTTTTTAAAGAATATAGAAAATGAATCTGAATTTGGTCATTTGAAACCATCTAAAAAATCACCATTGATAATTGTTGAATATTCTTCTCCAAACACAAATAAACCTCTTCATTTAGGACATATAAGAAATAACTTATTAGGATATTCTGTTGCTGAAATTTTAAAAGCTAATGGTAAAAATGTTATAAAAACACAAATTATTAACGATCGAGGAATTCATATTTGTAAGTCTATGATTGCATGGCAGATATATGGCGACAACAAAACACCTAAGCAGATGGGTATAAAAGGCGATCAATTTGTTGGCAAGTATTATGTGCTTTTCAATGAAAAATATAATTCTGAAATAAAACAAATGATATCAGATGGCCATTCAGAAGAATATGCAAAAGATAATGCTTCTATTTTTTTAAAGGCTAAAGAGCTATTAAAAAGATGGGAGTTAAATGATAAAGAGGTCATAAAAAAATGGACTATGATGAATAATTGGGTATATGAAGGTTTTGAAAAAACTTATAATGAATTAGGAGTAAATTTTGATTCTTATTATTATGAAAGTGAAACATATCTTTTAGGAAAAAAA
>TARA_B100000686_G_C16805022_1_pt1 | contig 11967 bp, 10 predicted proteins | sample TARA_B100000686 | Tara Oceans TARA_B100000686 (sample SAMEA2622733) | marine metagenome | biome: marine biome (ENVO:00000447); feature: marine epipelagic mixed layer (ENVO:xxxxxxxxx); material: "saline water (ENVO:00002010), including plankton (ENVO:xxxxxxxx)" | depth 150 m
AGCGATATTATTGGCGTTGAAACAGGTGGGGCTATTAAAAATGTAATTACTATTGCTGCTGGTATTTCTGATGGCATGGGATTAGGTTCCAATGCTCGTGCAGCATTAATTACAAGAGGGCTTGCTGAAATTAGTAGATTGGGAATAAAACTAGGTGGAAAAATAGAAACTTTTATGGGGTTAACAGGTGCGGGTGATTTGATACTGACTTGCACAGGGGAGCTTTCGCGTAACCGACAGGTGGGGCTAAGCTTGGCTGCAGGTAAATCATTATCAGATATTTTAAAAGAAATTGGTCATGTTGCAGAAGGAGTTCATACGGCAAGATCTGTACTAAAGCTAAGTCAGGAGCTTGGTGTTGAGATGCCAATTACTCAGGCAGTATGTAGCATACTTGATGATAAAGTACCAGCTAAGGAGGCTTTAGATATCTTGTTAAATCGTGAGCAAAAGATAGAAACCATTATTTCTTAATATATATAGATATTCATTAGATCTAGTTCGTACATTAGATTCAGCTTAATTCTTAATCTATTGTTAAATTATATCAAGTAAAAAATTGACAACATTAGCTTAATCCCTGATGATTTGATTCATACTTAACAATAAACAATTCAGAATGAATCAACAGCAAACTAATTATTTAAATAGCATGAGAAAAGAACAGTTAGCCTATTCTGCTGATAAAGAAGACTGCACCTTATTACCTTGGAGCGTTTCTCAAATTGAGGATCTATTAAATCTAGCATTCAATGATCTCATTTTTCAAGCTCAGTTAGTTCACAGGGAGCACCATGATGCAAATAAGGTTCAGCTTTCTACGTTAGTTTCTGTTAAGACAGGTGGTTGTTCTGAAGACTGTGGCTATTGTCCCCAAGCAGCTCGCTACCATACTGAGGTTAATAATGAAGATATGCTATCACTTGAAAAGGTGGTATCAGCCGCTAAAGAGGCAAGGGATCAAGGTGCTTCTCGTTTCTGTATGGGGGCAGCTTGGCGTGGGCCTAAACAGCGTGACATAACAAAGATTGTAGAAATTATAAGTGCAGTAAAGAGGCTAGGCTTAGAAACTTGCGCTACGCTAGGTATGTTGAAGCCAGGTCAGGCTGAACAATTGAGTGATGCAGGGTTAGATTATTACAATCATAATCTTGATACAGCACCAGAATTTTATGGAGAGGTCATTACAACTAGGGCTTATCAGGACCGACTTAAAACACTGGATAGCGTGCGAACTGCAGGTATGCATGTATGCTGCGGGGGTATCGTTGGTATGGGGGAGTCTCGTAATGCACGTGCAGGCTTAATTGCCCAATTAGCAAATCTTAACCCTTATCCAGAATCTGTTCCTGTAAATAGGCTTGTACAGGTTAAAGGTACTCCATTATATGGCACAGACGAACTGGATTCTTTTGAATTCATACGCACTATTGCAGCAGCTAGAATCACGATGCCTAAGGCTATGGTAAGGCTTTCAGCTGGTAGAAGTGAAATGTCTGAAGAAGTACAAGCATTATGCTTTCTTGCAGGTGCTAATTCGATTTTTTATGGAGATAAATTACTAACTACAGGTAATCCTGAGGCTGAGAAAGATAGGATAATGTTCAGAAAATTAGGCCTTCAATCATTGTAGTGTTTAGCCAGAATGTATTCAGATTCTACTAGGCGATTACATATCCGGAAGAGTAACGGATTATATCGAGATCGTATACTGTTAGATGGATCACAGGGGATTAATGTCTCGATAGCTAAGCAGAATTATCTTTCATTTTGTAGTAATGATTATCTTGGTCTAGCTAATCATCCAGAGTTAATTGAAGCAGCTTGTGAAGGTGCTCACCAATATGGTGTAGGAGCTGGTGCATCACATATGATAATTGGACACCATGTTTCCCATCATAACTTAGAGGAAATGCTAGCGGATTTTACTGGATTTCCTAGCGCTTTATTATTTTCTACAGGATACATGGCTAATGCAGGAGTAATATCTGCTCTAGTAGGACGTGGAGATGAAATATATTCTGATAAGCTTAACCATGCATCTCTTAATGACGCTGCAATCCTTTCTCATGCAAAATGGATAAGATACCCACATTTTGATTTAAGAGCCTTAGAAAGTAAGCTATCCGTGTCTAAGGCTAAGTGTAAATTAGTGATAACTGATGCAGTCTTTAGTATGGACGGTGATATCGCACCAGCTACTGAATTACTTGCATTATGTGAGAAATATGATGCTTGGTTGCTACTTGATGATGCACATGGTTTTGGGGTAATTGGGAGCGAAGGACAGGGGATAGTTTCACATTATAATCTTAGTTCTACTCGGATTATTTACATGGCAACCCTTGGTAAAGCAGCTGGTGTATCCGGTGCTTTTATTGCAGGTCAAAAAGTGGTTATTCAGACATTAATTCAATATGCCCGAAGCTATATATATACAACAGCTATGCCGCCACTATTAGCTTATACTTTATTAAAAAGTGTAGCGTTGATTAAGGGAGAAAGATGGCGGCGTAAAAAATTAATACAGCTAATCAAATATTTTAAAAAGAACCTAAAATTAACGCGGTGGAACTTATTGCCTTCTGATACGCCTATACAGCCCATAATAATTGGTGAGAATAAAGAGGTAATCCTAATTAGGAATAAATTGCAAGACAGGGGTATTTTGGTTCCTGCAATTCGTCCCCCGACAGTGCCTAAGAATTCTGCAAGATTAAGAATCTCTTTATCAGCAGCACACAGCCTAAAAGATATTGATCGCTTAATAACATCACTAAGAGAATTAGAATGATCTTATTGGTGGTAAATCCATGAGAAAAATTCACATTGAGATCCAGGGTGAAGGTCCAGATCTTGTATTACTGCATGGCTGGGGGATGCATAGTGGTATTTGGGGATGTATTCGTAGTAAATTAGCGGAGCATTTTCGCTTACATCTGGTAGATCTTCCAGGGCATGGAGCTAGTCCATCGCTATGGATACAAGGGTCTGACCCCCTAAAGAATATGACCGAAATGATTGGGGAGAATTTACCTGAGCATAGCATAATTTGTGGGTGGTCATTAGGTGGGCAGATAGCGATGAAGCTGTCATTAGATGTGTCAGAAAAGGTTGATAAACTAATTCTGGTATCTACAACGCCTAGCTTTATTCAACGCAAAGATTGGACATGGGCGATGGAGAAAAATATATCAGAGTTATTCATGAGGAATTTTGATCTGGATTATGTCTCTACTTTGAATAGATTTCATACTTTACAGGTACAGGGTGATATAAATACTATTATTTTATTAAGGAAATTACGGAGATTTGTTTCTAAACAAAATAAGTTAGATCGGGATGGATTGAGAGCAGGATTAGAAATTATATTTACAGCTGATCTGCGCGAAAATGTCAAGAATATAAGCCATCCTGTAGTATTGTTGCATGGTAAAAATGATGTAATTGTGCCACTAGAGGCATCAAAATGGCTATGTAATAATTTAGGAAATTCTAAATTAATTATCTTATCAGATTGTGGCCACCTACCATTTTTATCCCATACGGATCAATTTTTAAGTAGCATATTCGAGGCTGCTGGTATATGAATAATGAGCATATTTTAAATAAGCGTCAATTACGCGATTCTTTTGAGCGCGCATCTGCTGGGTATGAAGAAGCATCAATGTTACAGAGAGAAGTAAGTGACCGAATGCTATCAAGGCTTGATTATATTAAATGTGATCCACATTTTATTCTAGATGCTGGTAGCGGTACTGGCTACGGAGGTCGTAAATTAGCACACCGTTATCCAAAAGGCAGAATTTTAGCACTTGACCTTGCTTTATCAATGCATTATCAGGCTCGTCCTATGGTCTCGTCTTGGTGGAGAAAGGTATTTTCTACTCAAAAGAATAGTACAAATTATGTATGTGGCGACATCGAGCAATTACCAATACGAGATTCTTCTATTGATTTAGTTTGGTCTAATTTGTCATTGCAATGGTGCAATAATATAGAACATACATTTTCAGAAATGTACCGTGTTTTAGAGTCAGAAGGTTTATTTATGTTTAGTACTTTTGGTCCAGATACTCTACATGAATTACGCCAGGCATTCTTAAGCATGGACGATAATGACCATATTAATCATTTTACCGATATGCATGATATTGGGGATATCTTGGTGCATAGTGGATTTGATATGCCAGTTATGGATATGGAATATATAACACTTACTTATGATGATTTAGTAAGCGTGATGAGAGAGCTTAAGGCTATGGGAGCGCACAATGTTTTGCAGGATAGAAAACGAGGATTAACAGGAAAGGTTGGATGGAAGAAAGTGTTAAATAACTATGAATCTTTTAGAAAAAATGGAAAATTGCCTGTCACTTTTGAGCTGGTTTATGGTCATGCCTGGAAATCAGGCTCGAAAAAAGATATAGATGGCCAAAATATAATAGAATTTGATCCAAAGGAAAGATTAATTCGTGATTAATTTATGAGAAGATTTATAACAATTGGTTAAGTAGGAATTTATGGCACAAAGTTATTTTGTTACTGGTACAGACACTGGTATAGGTAAGACTGTAGTTAGCTGTGCTTTATTAAGTGCCTATGCTGCACGTGGAGACTCTTCTGTAGGTATGAAGCCAGTTGTAACTGGTTCTGTATGTGGGGAATGGACAGACGTTAACACAATTATTGCAGCAAGTTCTGTAGATGCTCCGAGAGAATGGGTTAATCCTTATTCATTTATTCCACCAATTGCTCCTCATTTAGCAGCGAAACAGGCTGGAATAGAAATAGATATTGGTATTATTAGCCAAGCATATTGTAATTTGCAGAAAATTGCAGATGTAATTATTGTTGAAGGGGCAGGAGGCATCATGGTTCCTCTGAACGGGCGTAATGATGTTGCAGATATGATTTGTTCATTGAATCTTCCATTAATTTTAGTAGTAGGAATGCGTCTTGGGTGCCTTAATCATGCACTAATGACTGCAAAAATTGCGCAAGCAGCTGGACTAAGATTAGCTGGCTGGGTAGCTAATAAGATAGACCCTCAAATGGATTCATTTGATGAGAATTTTCATACTCTGAAATATCGATTAAATTGTCCGCTATTAGGTGTATTACCATTTGAGCGTAATATTGATATAAAAGAATTTTCAACATTGCTTGATATATCCCAATTGGAATAAATTATATCTGACTTAAGTAGAGTTATAAATTAATTAGTCTTGTACATCGCATATTTAACATGCTTTATAGTAAGAATTCTGCAAATCGAATACTTAGGAAACTCTCTTGAGATGCTTCACAGAGTAAGTAGGTCTTATCTAATATTTCCGGGTGTATCAAAAACAAGTAAATCAATATTACTATAGAACAGATATCTATAGTATTTTTAATTGTTTGTAGAGATTTTTCCAATAAGTTGTTCCAATAAAATCTGATCCACAGCTAATAGTAGTTAAACTAATTACCTTATAGACGCAGCCTCTTGTTATTTTTATTTGGCAATTTTTGTTTAGTACACTAGGTGAATTTTGTACCAATTTTAAAGTTTCTCCGCCAAGGAGAATTGGCCACATACAGGCAAGGCGAAGTCTCACCTCAGACTTTGGAATAGCTGTCGTATAATCCCACCCCTGATCTAGGTAGTCAGCGGCTTGCTGAATAAGTGTATTTAATACCGGTTGAAAAGAGTTCCAGGAGTCAGGATCTAGGATATCATTTGGAGCGAGCTTTGCAGTTTTCAGTAAGGATATTGGAATATAGCACCGTCCACGATTTAGATCTCTAGCTATATCTTTTACGATATTAGTTAGTTGAAGTCCTTTGCCAAAACTTATGCCAATATCACTCATCTCCTCCACATCCCATTTATTTAATGAAGATAAGTGGGCGCACATAAGTTTCGTCCAGTATTGCCCTACACATCCAGCAACATAGTAAGTGTAACGGTTAAGGTCTTCTTGTGTTTTTAGTGAAATTATGTCTTCTGCCGTACTGCCCTGAAATAATTCAAGGTCCATTTCCATACCTTTTGTAAGAGTCACCATAAGATCGTTGATACGAGTTTTGTCTGAAAGTTCAAATTTAAGATATATTTGAAAGCAATCTTTTAATCTCTCAAGAAGAATCCTTTCAGCAGGTAATGCTTGATGCGAAATTAGGGCGAGCTGAATAGATTGAACTATTTCCCAGTCTATGGTCTCCAGAGTAAAAAGCTTTTGAAAATTTTTCAGATGAGTAATACGTTCAGATTGCTCTATTAAATCTGTATCTGCAATTGTGTCAGCTGCACGGGCAAATAGATAGGCAAGTCCAACCTGGGTACGTACTGATGCTGGTAAAACTGCTAGAGTTAAATAAAATGAACGCGATACCTTAGATAAAAGATCTCCAAGTAGATATGATTTCGTAGCAGGATAGAGATTCACTGGCATCTTTAGGTTTACTTACTAGTCTCAATCATATCATCAATTTTTTTTCGATCAATACGAGTTACTAGATGTTCATATTTGTTAATTTTGTGCCCTGGTTCTAATGATTTTTTTAAATCAGCCCACCGTAAAGGATCAATATTCAGAAATAATTCGGCCTTTTCAGCTAGTACTGGTAGAACCGGTTTTAGGAGAATGGTAAGGATTCTAAAACATTCTATTGTTATACTAGATACTATATGAAGAGAAAATTTTATCGGGTGATCTATAGTATGTTCCATTGGTAAATTTTTTATCTCTTTTGCCTTTTCCCAAGGTTTCTGCTGATCCCAATACTCATTTACTTTATCAGTAAGCTTCATAATTATGGATATTGCCTGGTTGTAGCGACGATTTTCCATATGTGCCTGGACAAGGTCTATTTTATCTAATAACTCATGGTGCAATTTATGCGTGCTAGATTTAAGTTGTTTTAATTCAATGGATTCTCCATAGTCCAGAGATGTTATATTTGCGAGATGGCCATCAAAATAATTTACTAAAAAACCAGAAGAACGGCTAGCAATATTTATATATTTTCCAACTAAATCGCTGTTCACCCGGGCTATAAAATCATCCAGATTTAGATCAATATCCTCCATTGTTCCATTCAATTTAGTTGCGTAATAATATCGTAGACATTCAGGATCCAATCCATGACTAATATAATTTTCAGCAGTAATAAATGTACCTTTTGATTTGCTCATTTTTTCCCCATTTACAGTGAGGAATCCATGAGAGAAAATTTTAGTGGGTGTGCGATAACCAGAATGCTTTAGCATTGCTGGCCAGAATAAAGCATGAAAATAGAGAATATCTTTTCCAATAAAATGATAAAGCTCTGTTGTTGAATCTTTCTTCCAGAATTCATCAAAATTAATGTCTTTCTGGCTACATAAATTTTGGAAGCTTCCCATATAACCAATTGGTGCATCTAGCCAAACATAAAAATATTTACCGGGTGCATTGGGGATCTCAAAACCAAAATACGGAGCATCGCGTGAGATATCCCAATCAGATAGGTTATTTTGCTTTGATTCTCCTAGCCACTCTTGCATTTTATTGGCGGCCTCAGATTGCAGATGATTCTCTTCTTTTATCCAATGCCTAAGAAAATTCTCACAACGCTTATCAGATAGCCTAAAAAAGAAATGTTTAGAGGTTTTTTGTACTAACGTAGCGCTAGATATAGTGGAATAAGGCCCTATCAGGTCTGTAGGTGTATATGCAGCACCACATACTTCACAATTGTCACCATATTGATCTTTTGCGTTACATTTAGGACATTCTCCTTTGATGAAGCGGTCTGGTAAAAATATACCCTTATCTGGGTCATAGAATTGTTGAATATTTTTAGTAGTAATTAGGCTGGGATTAGCAGCCTTTAACTTTGTATAAACATTTTCAGAATATTTGCGTGTTTCTATAGAGTGCGTGGTGTAATAATTGTCAAACTCAATATGAAAATTTGTAAAATCCTTTAGATGTTCATTACGTACTTGGTTGATTAGTTTTTCTGGTGTGATTCCCTCTCTTTCAGCACGAAGCATTACGGGTGTTCCGTGCGCATCATCTGCACATACAAAATAAATTTCATGTCCATTCTCTTTAGGCAGGCACATTTTTTGGAATCGTACCCAAATATCAGCCTGAATATATTCTACCAAATGGCCTAGATGAATACTCCCGTTAGCATAGGGTAGTGCAGCAGTAATTAGAATTTTTCGCTTGCTCATTAATTGTTTATTGAAATTAGATAAATGAAGATTGTAACAAACTGTATGCCTTGATCTGTTATTTGTTAGAATTTATATTAAAAATGTATCTTTACGCTTACAAAAGGAATTATATAGTGACGATTTCAGAACAACATATACAATCCGCTCTCGGAGAAATTATTGATCCAAATACAGGAAAAGATTATGTAACGAGTAGCGAGGTGGGTGAAATTAGAATAAATGCTAATAACGTATCGCTTGATATTATATTGAGTTACCCAGCAAAAAATTTAATTAAGACCATTCGTAATCAAATTATTGAAAAGCTTAAGACAATCTCAAATATTAAGAAAATAGAGGTTAATATAACTTGTAAAATTTCTTCACGAGCAATACAACGTGGGGTGCAACGTTTATCTGGTGTCAAAAATATTATAGCTATAGCTTCTGGGAAGGGAGGGGTAGGAAAATCAGCAACTGCAGTTAATATTGCGCTTGCACTAGCGTATGAGGGCGCCTCTGTTGGAATCCTAGATGCTGATATTTATGGCCCATCGCAGCCGCAAATGCTAGGAGTTACTAGCCGGCCAGAATCAAAAGATGGTAAACATATGGAACCGTTGGAGGCTCACGGCCTACAGATCATATCTATTGGGTTATTAATTGATGTAGAGTCACCTATGGTATGGCGTGGCCCAATGGTAACACAGGCGCTGCAACAGTTGTTAAATGATACTAGGTGGAGAGATATAGATTATTTAATTGTTGACATGCCTCCTGGTACAGGTGATATACAGCTGACACTCGCACAGAAGGTTCCGGTTACAGGTGCTGTTATAGTTACCACGCCTCAGGATATCGCACTACTAGATGCTCGCAAAGGTTTAAAAATGTTTGAAAAAGTTGGTATTCCTATTCTCGGTATTGTTGAAAATATGAGTCTTCATATTTGCTCCAAGTGCGGTTTCAGCGAGCATATTTTTGGCGAGGGTGGAGGTAATAAAATGTGTACAGATTATGATGTTGATCTTCTTGGCTCCCTTCCTCTTGATATTAGAATTAGAGAACAGACAGACTCTGGTGTTCCTACTGTAGCAGAGGATCCTGAAGGAGATATAGCAAGAATTTATCGTAGTATTGCTAGGCTTACAGCAGGAAAAGTAGCCAATTTGTCAAAGGACCATACTTCTATATTTCCTAGTATTGTGGTACAGAATACATAGCTAGGCTTATAAAAATCAATAATAATTTATGCTTTGTGTTTATAATTAATTACATATTCTCCTAAATTATGACAATAAAATCAGATAGATGGATTAGAAGAATGGTTGAGAAGGAGGGTATGATTGAACCTTTTGAGCCAAGTCAAGTTAAGCGTATTAATGGTCAAAAGATAGTTTCTTACGGAACTTCAAGTTATGGCTATGATATACGCTGTTCTAATGAATTTAAATTATTTACTAATATAAACTCTACAATTGTAGATCCTAAGAATTTTGATTTTAATTCATTTGTTGATGTAAAAAATGGTGTCTGTATAATTCCTCCAAATTCTTTTGCACTAGCTAGAACAGTCGAATACTTTCGTATTCCTCGTAATGTTTTAGCAGTTTGTCTTGGCAAGTCAACATATGCCCGCTGTGGCATTATTGTAAATGTCACGCCATTTGAACCAGAGTGGGAAGGCTTTGTAACCTTAGAGTTCTCAAATACAACACCTTTGCCTGCTAAGATTTATGCGAATGAAGGGGTAGCTCAGGTTCTATTTTTTGAGTCTGATGAGGTATGTGAGACTTCATATAAAGATCGTGGAGGGAAATATCAGGGACAGAAAGGTGTGACTTTGCCAAAAACATAAATTTAATTTGTGTAAAGTGTGATTCTTTTGAAAGGTAGGCTTATAATCCGCCTAAATTAAATTAGTAGAATGTGTGTTCTTATGAAAGAAATAAATATTTTTTCTTGGATGATTTGGTTAGTATCCAGATCACAGTTACATAGATTTTTCTAAGGAAAATTCCAATGCAGATCCGTACCGCATCAACACAAAAGAAAATAAGAAAAAAGATAGTACCTGAAACTGATCTTGAAATTAGTCTTGACTTTGAACATGTACGCGCAGCTGTAAGAAAAAACTATAACAAGCCTTTTTTGTTGCTTGATAGAAATATTATTAGAGAAAAAGCTCATCGATTTAAAGCTGCAATGCCACGTGTATATCCTCATTATGCGATTAAGGCTAATCCAGACCAGAGAGTAATAAATACACTCATCCAGGAAGGTATTGGTTTTGAAATTGCTTCTATTTCTGAGCTTGATCTTCTAATTAGTCTGGGTGTTAATGCTCAAGAAATATATTATAGCAACCCTGTTAAATCAAGCGATTATATAAGGTATGCATCATCTAAAGGCGTTGAGTGGTTTGCTTTAGACAGTATTGAAGAGTTGCGTAAGATTGTAAGTATCAAGCCAGATGCAAAAATGTATTTGCGTATAGATACGCCTAATATTGGGAGTGATTGGCCATTAGCCGGAAAATTTGGTGCGCATTTATCTGATATAAATAAGATTATTAATGAAGCTTCAAAGCTTAACGCTGCTCTTATTGGCGTCACTTTTCATGTGGGCTCTCAGTGTCGTAATCCATTAAATTGGGAGGTTGGTATAGCACGTGCTAAAAAGGTATTTATTAATATGCGTCTAGCTGGATTAAATCCAAGCCTTCTTAATATAGGTGGTGGTTTTCCTGTGCAATACGTTACACCTATCCCTTCAATCGAAATAATTGGTGATATTGTTAATAAGGCTATTGAGGGACTACCTGAGGATATTAGAATTATAGCAGAACCAGGCCGCTATTTGGTATCTGATTCAGCCTATTTTGTCTGCCGAGTAGTAGGAACTGCTACTCGCAGCGGTAAAAAATGGATGTATTGGGATGCGGGAATCTTTGGCGGCATTATTGAAATCTCCGAAGGTCTTCGCTATAGAATCATTACCGATCGTGAGGGGCATAGTGTTCCATGGACTGTCGCTGGCCCAACCTGTGACTCTGTTGATATTTTATTACATGATGAAATGTTACCCGAAGATATTCAAGAAGGAGATTTTATCTATATCCCAAATGCAGGGGCTTATACTACTGCATATGCTAGTAATTTTAATGGTTTTCCATTACCTGATGTAGTTGTTCTGTGAAATTATACGCTAATTAGTATTTTTTTTAGAGACTCTGGTGTATATAAAACGTTGGAAATAAATCAAGCTATCTTTACCCTTTGTTAATTCTTGCATTTTTTTAGTGGCAAGGAATCTTCTTCCTTCATGAATTTTCTTCCACTCAGATGTATTAATTTTTGGAAAAAAGGCATCACCTTTGAATAGTTCAAATGATTCTGCAGTTTTATTCTTATTTTCAATTTGAGTTAAATGTATTTCATCTGCAAAAGAAATAGCAGATGCATATAATTGTCCTCCGCCAATGATAAAAATTTTTTTTACATTACCAGCAATATTAATAGCTTCGTTAAGTGAGTAGACAACATCGCATCCAGGCGCTGCATAGCTATGATTTCTAGTTACTACTATATTTTTTCTCTTAGGAAGTGCTTTGCAGTTTAATGACTCAAAAGTTTTGCGCCCCATTATTATCGGGTGCCCTAATGTGGTTCTTTTAAAATAACGTAGATCACGGGGTAAATGCCAGGGCATTTTATTTTCAAAACCAATTATACCGCCAGGTGCTACTGCTGCTATTAATGAGATTTTTGGTT
>TARA_B100000686_G_scaffold25486_6_pt1 | contig 11967 bp, 12 predicted proteins | sample TARA_B100000686 | Tara Oceans TARA_B100000686 (sample SAMEA2622733) | marine metagenome | biome: marine biome (ENVO:00000447); feature: marine epipelagic mixed layer (ENVO:xxxxxxxxx); material: "saline water (ENVO:00002010), including plankton (ENVO:xxxxxxxx)" | depth 150 m
TTTAAAAGAAAAAGGTCGTAATGCTATCGTTGTTACAGAGGACGAAGTTCCTGATTTTGTGTCATTTTTTAATGTAGAAGAAATTATTTTATCTAGCGACAAATTGTTAACACAAAATGAATGGAAAAATGATTTTGATTCGGTTCTTATTTTAGATGCTGGAAAATTATCTCGTTTAGGGAAACTAGAATCTCCGATTTTATCTAGTTCTCTGCCTATTGCTATTATGGATCATCATATTCGAGAAGATGACGATCCGGATTGCCCAAAATTAGTTGACGAGAATGCGTCGTCTGTAGGAGAACTTTTATCGGATTTTCTTGAAGAAGAAAAATATGATTTTAGAAATTTAAAATTAGCTAGATTATTATATGCGGCAATTGTATATGATACAGGTCAATTTCGTTTTACAAATACGACATCAAAAACTTTAAATTGGGGAAAACGATTTGTTGAGTTAGGTGTTAATCCTGGTGAGGCATATAGTATTTTTTGGGAGTCTAACGGGATAGGTTCCGTGAAATTACTTGCAAAGCTGATGAGCGAATTGAAAATTTTATGCAACGATCGCCTCGCTTCTTTTAGACTTACTCAAAAAGATTTGAAAGAATTTGGAGTAAAAAAAGAAGAAACGGATGAGTTTATATCTATACCAAGAGGGATAGATAGTATCGAGGTAGTTGTTTTTTGCTCAGAACTTGAAAACGGAAAAATTCGTGTGAGTTTAAGATCAAAAGGGAAAGTAGAAATACATGAAGTTGCGATGAAGTTTGGTGGTGGAGGACATGCTTTTGCGTCTGGAGTTCGTATGAGAGGTCCTATAGAAAAAGCGGAAGAAAAAATTTTGTCTGCACTTTCAGATCAGATCAAAAAAACACTGGACTGATTCATTAAATTGTTTTTTTTGCGAGTTGTTCACCAAATTTTCTCATTTCAGGATTCATTTTTTCTCCGTGAGGCAAGAAGGTTACTGAGACGAAAACATTTTCATTCCCTTCTATTTGTACTAAATTTCGAAAAAGTGGTTGATTATAAAAGCCATTATTAGGTTCTGCGTGACCTATTCTTTTAGTTGCTTTTAAAAAATGGTAAGAAACAATGCCTCTAGGAGGGATAAATCTTTTTCTAGATTCGCCTTCATTTGTAAAATCTGAAATAATTCCACCAAATCCTTGGGTATGTCCATCACCAAATATATATGAACCATTTTTTGACTGATCACAGCCACAATAAGTAGCGAGCTTGACGTACGGTAATTGTTCAATATCTTCTTCATTTTCTAAAACAACCTCGTTTAGTCCACAGGCTGGACAAACAAAAGAATTGGAAGTCATAATTTTTTCCTAAAATTATATTTCATAATTCAAAGACTCTTAAAAATGGGAATATTTTGTCAAAATTAAAATTTGCATACAAGTCATAGATTTAGAATTATTTCTAAATTTTTATTTACCTTTCCATATAGGGGTTCTTTTTTCTAGAAAAGCATTCAAGCCCTCTTCTTTGTCCTCGGTTTCACAAAGTGCGCCTTGTGCAAACTTTTCTAATGCCAGTCCAGAAGCCAAGCTTCCTTCCATTCCAGAATGAATCATAGCTTTCATGAATTGCGGAACTAAAGGAGCATAAGAAGCTATTTTCTCGCCCATTGATATAACAGTTTCCATTAAGTTGTCTGATTCGACTAACCTAGTTATCAGGCCAATTTCTAAAGCTTTTTTTGCGTCTATGGTTTCTCCCATTAAAAGCATTTCCATTGCCCAACCCCTACCTATAAGTCTTGGGAGTCTTTGAGTAGCACCACCACCGGGAATAATACCTATTTTACCTTCAGGTGTTGCAAACTTTGATGAAGGTGTTGCAATTCTCAGATCGCAACCTAAAGCAACTTCTAAACCACCGCCCATACAAAAACCATCTATTGCTGCTATTGATGGTTTGCTCATTTTTTCAAGTCTTGCAGCTACACCTTGAACTAATGGTTCAAGAGCTTTTTTTAAATCCCGATCTTTCACTTCCCCGAGATCGGAGCCAGAAGCAAAAGCTCTTCCGCCCGCTCCAGTAATAATAATCACTCTAAGAGAATCGTCCTTTTCACTAATTTCCAAAACTTCATGGAATTCATCTAAAGTTTTTAGGGAAATTGCGTTGTGTTTTTCTGGTTTGTTAATTGTAATTATGGCGATTTTTTCGGAAGTTTCATATTTAAGATTTTCAAACTGCATATTCTACCTTTCTTTTGTATAAGCTTATGTTTTAAAAAATATTCTTAATTTTCTTTCACAATTGTATTTTTAAGAATACCGATTCCTTCAATTTCTAGTTCAATAACGTCCCCAGGTTGTATCCACCTATCTAAATCTGCGCCACATCCAGTTGCTACCGTTCCAGAACCAAACATTTCTCCAGGAATAAGTTGTTCTTCCATTGATGCATATTCGATCATTTTTTCCCAACTGTAAAAAGCGTCTCCTGAGTTTCCTCGACTCCATTCTTCGCTGTTAACTCTAGCGATCATAATTGCATCTTTTGGGTTAAATTCATCCTTAGTTACAATACATGGACCAATTGCAGTACCAAAATCTTTCCCTTTATGTGGACCAAGCCAATTTTTCATTTCGTTTATTTGAATATCTCTTGCACTAAAATCGTTTAAAACAGTGAATCCGAAAACATGATCCATGGCCTCAGTTTCTTTTATATCCTTACCTTTTTTACCAATAAACATTCCAAGTTCAAGCTCATAATCAAGTTTGCGAGTGTAATTTGGCCACTTTAAGTTCTCTTCTGGACCGATTATAGAAAGCCTATTTCCTTTATAACAAGATGGCAATTCGTACCAAATAGGATCTATTGTAGTATTTCTTCTTTTTGCTCCAGCAGATTTATGGCCTTCATGTATTAAAAAATCTCTAAAACTTACGGGTTCTGGAACAGGTGCACATATATGAATTTCTTCTAATGGCCAAATTATTTGTTCCCCATTTGGCCCTTTACCTTTTGTCCCAATAACTCTTATGTAATCAAGAGCTTCTTTTGCTGCTTCAAGCGAAGGATCTCCTCCAGCGATGAAATTACACATTGTTTGTGGAATCCGAAAATTAGCATACTCAAGATATCTTGGTTCGTTACCTTTTTCCTTTAATAGAGAAGCAAAAGATAAATTAAGATCTAATACAACCTCAGTTTCATTTAAATTAGCAAGTAGACCAATACGAGAAATTCTCGATATTTTGGAATCTATTTCATAGGTAACAAATTTCATTTTTTCCTCCATAGAAGCAATACTTTTAGACTAAAGTACAAGTCGAACTGGAAGTGTTTTAATATTTAAAATCATATTTTAACTATCATATAACATTCTGTTCTTTTCATGGTAAATACAACTATCCAATTTTTTTATCTTCGTTTTAACAAGGGCTTGACTTATTTAATGTGGAAAGTTAGTTTGGCTTTTTTCCATAGTTAGTTTTTGTTTTTTTTCTTATATTTTTGATTATGTTTTCGTTGGCATTGTTTTTGTTTTTCAGGGAGTACAGATGAAATCTATGTTCTTTCCTCGTTGTTTTTTTAGGCTATTTTTACTTCTTTTTATTTCATCTATTTTGCTAGTTTTGGCCTCGGATGTTTTTGCTGCAGGAGGAGAAGCAAATGCAGGAAGGGATTGGATTAGAAGTTTTAATATTGGCAAGGGTGCTTTAGTTTTAAATCCTATAATTATTTTGATTCAATGGGCAAATTTTCTAGTTTTTTTGATTTTGTTAAATATAATTCTTATCAAACCACTTAGAACACACATGCAGACCAGAGATTCGGAAATTGAGAATAATCTTTCATCTTCTGAAAGAGATCAAAAAGAGGCAATGGGATATATTACACAGTATGAAGACTCACTTGCTGAAATAAGAAGAGAAAACAACGAAAGGATAGTGTCCTTGCAACAACAAATTACTAATGAATCACTAAAAAAACAGGCTGAGATCAAGGAAAATGCTTCGAAAGATTTATCTCAAGCACGCGATAGAATTTCTGCAGAAGCGACAAAAGCTCGGACTGAATTAAAAGAAATGGCTAACGGACTTGCTTCCCAAATTGCAAATCGATTAGCCGGAAGAAATGTAGCTTAGGATTTAAAAAAATGAATACAAAAGAAAACCAAAAACAATCTACCTTCGAACAAGAAATGACGAATAAATTCTTGTGCAAAGAGGAAGAGTTTAAGGAAAATCCTCAAATAGATATAGTCAACGCACGTGAAAAAATTGAAAATCATTCTTTAAAGGCAAAAACAGATCTGAAAAAAATGGCATATAAGTTGTTGAATATTTTTAGTGTTGGCCTTTTCTTTTTACTTTATTCTGTTGGATTTTTAGAAGCGGCAAGCGATACGCATCATAAAGTTTTTAATCTTAACGAAGAAATCTTTAAGATCGTTAATACTCTAATAGTTGTTGGAATACTCTATAAGCTTCTTTCAAAACCTTTAAAGAATTTTTTCCGTGAGAGAAGAGACGGAATACGTAAGGCGCTTGAAGATTCAGAAAAAGCAAGAGTAGAAGCAGAGAAGCAATTAGAAGTGCAACGGTCTAAAGTAGCAGATTTAGAAGCAGAACTTAACAATGTGCGTTTAGAAGGTGAAAAAGAACTAGAAAAAATAAAAACTAGACTTGAAGAAGATTCAGAAACACAGGCAAAACGTCTTCTAGATCAAGCAAGTAATGCTATAGAATTGGAGATGAATAAAGCTCTTTCTGAGATTCAGGAAGAAGCTTCAAAAATTGCAGTAGATATTGCGGAAGATATTTTAAAAAAGAATTTAAAAGAAGAAGATCAAGAACGTCTTTCGAAGCAATATTTAGATAATATTGCTAATACTAGCAGGGGGTAAAATTGGTAGGTGGAGAAAGTGCTAGACGTTATGCAAGGGCTCTGGCTAATATAGCAGAAAGGCAAAATACGCTTGATGCAGTAGGAGAGGAACTGAGTGTATTTTCAAGTGCCTTTGAAGGCAGTAAAGAACTTCAGGTTTTGTTGAAAAACCCGAAATTTGCGAAAGAAAAACAGCTTGAAATGTTAGGTCAGGTTTTAGATTCTTCAGGAGCTAGCGATTTAATTAAAAATTTTATTCGTGTTTTAATTGAAAATGACAGGATAAATGAGTTTCCTGCGATTTCGTCTAAATACCAAGAAATTTCAGATGAGAAAATAGGTCGTGTTAGAGCAGAGCTTAGTTCGGCCACAGAACTCGACCCAGAAGTTTTAAAAAAGATCCACGAAAAACTAACAGAAGTTGCTGGGTGTGAAGTTCTTTTAAATGTAGTAACAGACAAGGAATTGATTGGCGGTGTATCTTGTAAGATGGGTAGTGTTATCATGGACGGAAGTTTAAAAAATCAATTAAGGAACCTTCGTCAAGAGCTTACACATAAGTAAAAATTACATTATTTTTTATGAAGGATTGAGGGGAAAATAAATGCAAATTCGTGCAGAAGAAATAAGCCAGATTATACAAAAGCAAATTGAGGGATTTGAGTCTTCCGTAGAATTGGCTGAAACTGGCACCGTAATTTCAGTTGGAGATGGAATTGCGCGTATCTATGGCCTTGAAAAATGCATGTCAGGAGAACTTCTTTCGTTTCCTGGGGATTTATATGGAATGGCCCTAAATCTTGAAACTGATAATGTTGGCGCAGTTATGCTTGGAGATGATCGTGCTATTAAAGAGGGGGATGAAGTTCGAAGAACGAATAGAATTGTAGAAGTCCCAGTTGGAAAGGCTATGGCTGGCAGAGTTGTGAATGCTCTTGGGCAACCTATAGATGGGAAAGGCCCAATTGAAACCAATGAGGCTAAAAATATTGAGTTAATTGCTCCTGGTGTGATAGATAGACAACCTGTAGAAGAACCTTTACAAACCGGAATTAAGGCAATTGATGGAATGGTTCCTATTGGTCGTGGTCAAAGAGAACTGATAATTGGAGACAGGCAAACTGGAAAGACGGCTATTGCAATAGATGCAATAATTAACCAAAAAAATACAGATGTTTTCTGTATTTATGTTTGCACAGGGCAAAAACGTTCAACTTTAGCCCAAGTTGTAAGTACATTAGAAGAATATGGTGCTATGGAATATACAGTAGTTGTAGCTGCTACCGCTTCTGATCCTGCACCGCTCCAATATATTTCCCCCTATTCTGGATGTGCCATTGGGGAATATTTTAGAGATAATGGCATGCATGCCCTAGTTATATATGATGATTTAACCAAACAGGCTGCAGCATATAGGCAATTATCCCTTATGTTGAGAAGACCTCCAGGCCGTGAGGCTTATCCAGGAGATGTTTTTTATCTTCATTCCAGATTACTTGAGAGAGCAGCTAAACTTAGCGATGAAAAAGGCGGTGGTTCCTTAACCGCACTACCTATTATTGAAACACAGGCGGGTGACGTTTCCGCTTATATTCCTACGAATGTTATTTCTATAACAGATGGACAGATTTATTTAGAGTCTGCTCTTTTCCACTCTGGAATAAGGCCGGCGATTAATGTAGGACTTTCAGTATCTAGGGTAGGAGGAGCTGCTCAGAACAAGGCTATGAAAAAAGTAGCGGGTACTCTAAGATTAGATTTAGCTCAGTACAGGGAAATGGCGGCTTTTGCACAATTTGGTTCTGAATTAGATGCTGCCACTCAGGCGCAGTTAGCTAGAGGTTCTAGATTAACAGAACTTTTAAAACAGCCTCAGTACCAGCCTCAAGAGGTCCATCGTCAGATTATGTCTATTTTCTTAGGAACTGAAGGTTATTTAGATGAAGTTCCGTTAGAAGATATAGAGACAGTGAATAATGATTTCTTGGCTTTCATGGATGCTGGTCATTCTCAAGTTGTAAATGATTTAAAAGAAAAGCCTGAACTTACGGATGAAATTAGAGAGGCTCTCAAATCTGCTATAGATGAATTTATTAAAACTATAAAGAAAGAAGAAAGTACTCCTGCAGAGACTTCTTCCTAAGGAATTTTAATGGCTTCTACAAGAGATTTTAAACAGCGAATACGAAGTGTCAAAAACACACAACAAATAACACGTGCTATGAAATTAGTGGCCGCTTCTAAAGTGAGACGTTGTCAAGAACGCATTGAAAATGCGAGGCCGTATAGTGACAAAATATCTGAACTTGTGAACTCTTTATCGTTACACGTAGATCAGGATGCACATCCTCTTTTAAAGAGTGATACTGATGATCAAAAAGTACTTTTAATTGTAATTACTTCTGATAGAGGTTTGTGTGGTGGTTACAATACGAATCTTCTACGAGAAGGGATGCAGTTTCTTCAAGAACGTGAGGCAGAGAATAAAGAAACTTTAATTACGGTAATTGGAAATAAAGGACGAGAATTTTTTTCTAGAAGAAATTATACTTTTAAAGATGAATTTCCTGATGTTTACGGCCGAATAAACTTTTCATTAGCTGAAACTATTAGCGATCTACTTGTGCAAAGTTTTTTAGATAATGAAATAGGTGAAGTACATCTTTTGACAACGGAATTTAAATCAGTGATAAGCCAACAACCTACAATTACACGCTTATTACCGCTTTCCTCACCTGTTCCAGAGGGAATAGATGAAGAGGGGGAGCCTGTTGTTTCTGATTATATTTTTGAACCATCTTTAGAAGAGGTCTTAATAGATATTTTGCCAAAACATATTAACGCGCAAGTATATCGTGCCCTTCTCGATGCAGAGGCAAGTGAATTTGGTTCTAGAATGATTGCGATGGATAATGCATCTAGAAATGCGGAAGAGATGATTGGAACGCTTACATTGCAGATGAATCGTGTTCGACAAGCATCTATTACTACAGAATTACTTGAAGTCGTATCTGGTGCAGATGCGTTAGCAGGTTAAAGTTTTAAAAAAAATTAAAAATATTGATTTTTTAGAAATATAAAGGAGTCAAGAATGAATGAAGGTCGCGTAACACAAATCATTGGTCCGGTTATCGACGTGGAATTTGAAGATGGTAATCTCCCCGAGTTAAAAAATGCTCTGGTTGTTAAAAAAGATTCTTCTACAGTCGCCGAAGGGGAAAGGGATGAAGTAGTAGTAGAAGTTTCCCTACACCTTGGTGAATCAACTGTTCGTACAGTTTCAATGGAACCAACAGATGGTTTGGTTCGTGGATTAAAAGTTACTGATACTGGAGATCCAATTAAAATTCCTGTTGGGAAAGAAGCGTTAGGAAGAATTTTGAATGTTATTGGCGAACCTGTAGACGGTAAGGGTCCTGTTCAGACAGAAGAACGTTCGCCTATTCATAGATCTGCTCCTAGCTTAGAAGATCAAAACCCAAATACCGATATGCTTGAGACGGGTATCAAGGTTGTAGATCTTCTTGAACCTTATACCAAGGGTGGTAAAACTGGCCTCTTTGGCGGTGCTGGTGTTGGGAAAACAGTTCTTATTATGGAATTGATTCATAATATTTCTACCGAGCATTCGGGAACTAGTGTTTTTACTGGTGTGGGTGAAAGAACTAGAGAAGGAAACGATTTGTATCGTGAAATGGAAGAGTCTGGTGTTTTAGATAGCGTTGGTCTAGTTTATGGTCAGATGACCGAACCTCCTGGGGCCAGATTGCGTGTTGGTCTAACAGGATTAACTTTAGCCGAATACTTTCGTGATGTAGAAGGACAGGATGTGTTGTTCTTTGTAGATAATATTTTCAGATTTACACAAGCTGGTTCAGAGGTGTCCGCCCTTTTGGGAAGAATGCCTAGTGCTGTTGGTTATCAGCCAAACCTCGCTTCCGAAATGGGTGAACTACAAGAAAGAATTACTTCCACCAAGAAAGGGTCAATTACTTCTGTTCAAGCGATTTATGTTCCTGCAGATGATTTAACAGACCCTGCACCCGCAACGGCATTTGCTCATTTAGATGCAACTACTGTTCTTTCGCGTCAAATTGCAGAATTAGGTATTTATCCATCTGTTGATCCATTAGATTCCACAAGTAGAATTCTTGATCCAAGAATTCTTGGCGAAGAACATTATGGGGTTGCAAGAAACGTACAGCAAATTCTTCAAAAATATAAAGAACTACAAGATATTATTGCTATTCTTGGAATGGATGAATTGTCAGAGGATGACAAGCTGATAGTTTCAAGAGCAAGGAAAATACAACGTTTCTTAAGTCAACCTTTCTTTGTTGCGCAGCAGTTTACCGGAACTCCTGGAGTATACGTACCCTTAGAAAAAACAATTAAGGGTTTTAAAGAGTTAGCTGAAGGAAATGTAGATCATCTTCCTGAACAAGCATTCTATATGGTAGGAGATTTAGAATCTGCGAAAGAAAAAGCAGAATCTTTAGGAGCTAAAGTATAAAAATGGTAAATGGAAAAATACTGTTAGATATTGTTACACCTGAAAAGAAATTAATGTCAGCAGAAGTAGACGAAGTGACTGCTCCTGGTTTTTATGGAGAATTTGGAATTTTACCAGATCATACTACATATCTTTGTCAGCTTGGCGTAGGTGTGCTTACTTATAGAATGAACAGCGCAAGTTATTTTGTTTCTGTTATAAAAGGGTATGCTGAAGTAGGTATGAATAAAGTTACAGTTTTAGCTGAAGTTGCTGAACGTGCAGAAGACGTTGATATAGAAAGAGCTGAAAAAGCACTAGAAAGAGCAAAAACCCGAATGTCTTCTGAGGATGATTCTGTTTTTGATTTTGAACGAGCCGAGCTTGCCCTAAAACGTGCATCTACAAGAATATCCGTTGCGCGAGAAAGTGGCTTAAATTAATTATAGAGTGCAACTTATGTTTTCTCGTGTTTTTTCTTTGTTAAAAGTAATAACCTTGCAGATTATTTTTCGATTAGCATTTTTGTTTTTCTTCGTTATTTTCAATCCTCTTATAACTTTTTCTGCGGATGATCCTGCACCAAAAACAAATAAAACTTCTGAAAATTTTTATCAGAAGGGAAGAGATTTTGTTTCCAAAGGAAATTGGTTAGATGCAATTAAAAGTTTCAGACAAGCAATTCAAAAAGATCAAAAGGATCATAAGGCGTTGAATATGCTTGGTTATTCTTTAAGACAATCTGGAAAAATTGCCGAAGCTATTAGGGCCTATGATATTGCACTTAGTCTTAAGGAAAATTACGAAGAGGCACTCGAGTATCGTGCTATAGCATATGCCAAGCTTGGAAAAAAAGAAAAAGCAATACAGGATTATAAGAAACTTCTTAATCTAAAATCTTCTTTTGCTGATGGGCTGAAAGAGAAAATTAATCGACATTTTCAAAAATAAGATTTTTTCATTTTTTATCTAATTTTCATAAATTTCATAGGGAATTTTTGAAGAGATCTAGCACCTTTTTCTGTTACCTCTACAAGATTTCCTACTTGCAACCCATATTTGCTGTCAGGAGTTACCACGTTAGGTTGAATTACCATTAACATTCCTTTTTTAAAGACAATTTTATTTTGAGGTCTGGTAATTAAAGAACCGGAAAGATCAATTCTTGGGTCTTCTATCAGTAAACCCCAACCGTGGAATGTGGTGTCAAAAGTTGTAAATCCACTATCAGTCAAAACGGATCCTGCTTGGATTATATCTCGTTCTGTTGCGCCTGGTTTCAATGCTTTAAGGATATTATTGTATGTTTTGACGCCCACATCAAAAAGTTCTTGATAAATAGGTTCTGGTTTCTTTCCCACGGAGATGGGTCTGTGGGCTTGACCAGAATACATTTCATAATCAGCAGATAATTCAGTGAGGACTATATCCCCTCTTTTTATTTTTCTGTGAGATGGAAATTGATTTGGAAAAATGAGTTCTGGTTTTTTCATGGAAGTAGAACCTATAAAAACTAGTTGTGCACCGCCACCTTTAGGCATGTAAGAGCTAGTTATAATTGATGCCAATTCAAACTCGGACATACCAATTTTTGATTTTTTTTCTAATGCATAAAATGCCATATCCGTTAATTCTGCGCCTTTTCGAAACCACCTCATTTCTTCTTCACTTTTGAGTAATCTAACTTGTGTAAGAATATCGGTTGCATCATCAAAAGAGGCTTTTTTAAAGTTTGTTCTTAGTTCATCAATGACACTGTATGGCATAGAAACTTTTAGAATACCTCGAAAACCGACTAACCCAATTTTTGATTTTTCAAGTCCAAGTTGATTGATTTTTTCAGAGAGCCTTTTGCCAGGTTCGTAATCTACGGCATTGGTTCGATTTGGTATATTACTAGCTGTTTTGGCATATGGAAGATATAGCCTGTTTGAAATAAAAAGATTAGCGCTTCCTTTAATGGGAAAAAAGAGAAAACTACTAACAGGATCTTTGTAATTTGTTACATATTTGATATTTGCTTGGTTTCCGCCCGCCATTCCTGAGTCACCATAAAAAATAAGCGCACTTAATCCTTTTTTCTTCATATGTTTTCTTATTTCTCTGTATCTTCTTTTGTATTCGGTATCTGAAAATCTCGGGTACAGTTTTTCGTTTTGCATTGTTTCCTCTTTTAAATAGAAAAAGCCCACGCTAGCCAACGACTAACGCGGGCTTTGGATTAAACAATAAAACTACTTACTTCTTAGTAATTTCCCAAGGATATAGTACTTCGTCATGTCTTGGTATCCATTGAATATTGCTTCTCATACCGAACACATCATGAATTTTAAAGAAAACTTTATATGCGGTATGTTTTTTGAATAAAGATGTAACTTTCACAAATTTCTTGTGTTGTGTTGCAGGATCTGCTTCAAGAGCAGCATCGTCAATAGCATCGTTCAGCTCTTTAATACAAGTACCGCTCCAAGGACCTTTACAACCGCCTGTTCCTCGAGCAATGTTTCCAGGATTTCCTGCACCGTTACCATAACCCATGTAAAATGCAGCTACCCCATTGTACTTGTTCTTCTTTTTCTTGCCCTTGTTGTAAGCACGGTGACTCTTCT
>TARA_B100000686_G_C16805020_1_pt1 | contig 11958 bp, 10 predicted proteins | sample TARA_B100000686 | Tara Oceans TARA_B100000686 (sample SAMEA2622733) | marine metagenome | biome: marine biome (ENVO:00000447); feature: marine epipelagic mixed layer (ENVO:xxxxxxxxx); material: "saline water (ENVO:00002010), including plankton (ENVO:xxxxxxxx)" | depth 150 m
TTAAACCATAAACAACCGATTACTCAGGGACTAAAACCCTTCTTGAACGCTAGGGCTAAGATTGATACTATGAGCCAAACCTTAAAATTAGGGAGCGAACGAATGAATCAATCGTCAAAAAAAGTCGTGAATATTGCGATCATGACCGTTTCCGACACACGTACCGAGGCAGACGATAAATCGGGTGACACTTTGGTAAATCGCGCTAGGAATTCAGGTCATCATATAGTTGAAAAAACCATTGTTACCGACGATATCGATAAAATCCAAGGGAAGTTGAGAGAATGGATCACTCATCCGAAAATTGATGTCATAATCGCTACTGGAGGAACTGGCGTTACAGGCCGCGACGTTACTCCAGAAGCGTTCGAAAGTGTTTATGAGAAGTCGATTCCTGGTTTTGGTGAATTATTTCGATGGATCAGTTACCAGAATATAAAAACATCGACAATTCAATCGCGTGCTACAGCTGGGGTTGCGAACGGCAAAATCCTATTTGCATTGCCTGGTTCTACTGGAGCGTGTAAAGATGGCTGGGATCAGATCATAACACATCAGTTGGACAGCACGCATAAACCCTGCAACTTGGTTGAACTTATGCCGCGAATGTTGGAAAATAAATCTTAAAGGAAAGTTGTTTCTGAAAGTTTAGATTCTACTCAAACGAATAGGAGGTTTTTCCAAATTATTCAAACCGTTAAATGGCAAATTTTAAGGCCTTTAGTGGGCGGGTTGACAATGATCTGATTTAAGTTTAAGGTGAGTGAAGTTGCTAATTAGAAATCTTGTTGATGTTTCGAGATTATCCGCAATGAATGAATCCAACAGTTCAAATCGTGATTTTGAAAAACTCTCTAAGGCGATCACCGAAGCTGTTATGAGTTCGGGAAAAGTAAAAAAAATCGTAGAGGAAATTAGCAAGAAGGCCTCCATTTGTCCCCAAAGTTTTATGGTGTTGGTTCTGAAAATGGAGGTTCTCGCGGATGCCTTCGAGCTAGATATTGAAGAAGCATCAGTTGAAACCAAAAAACCGAAACGCGGCCGCAAAAAACCCGATAAAAGCCGATCTCAACAAATTGACGGAAGGTCTCTGACGCCGAACGAACTCGCTTTCGAGGAATATGTCAACCAACGGTTTGACGACAAAGAATGGCTCAGAAAAAACGGCCTTATCCTCTAGACTCAAGACTTTTATTCATTCCCTCCGTGAAGTGTTTAATCATTTTCGTATCGGATTAGGAAAACGGGTGGTTTCCACTGGGAAAGTTGGCGGATGGTGGAAAACCAACTTCGCCCCCGGGGAATTCGAAACGCTTCAGTTATTGATTGCATCCTCAAGGTACCAAGGCTTTTGTTCGTCGAGCCTCAGTATCTATCCCTCGCTTACGAGGATACCGCTCTTCCTATAAAAGAAAATCAAACTATTTCCCAACCTTTAAAATCCCAGAAGCCGTTTTCTTCACAGGCAAAATGCATAAATTTTAAAACTTTTCATATTTGACGTATCTCGTGAAAAACGTGAAAAATAGGATTAGCCGAAATCTAGAGGAAACTTTAAGGTATTTTTAGAAATCTCGGAATTCAAGCTAAGAGTATATTGTAGATTTTCGTATTTTGACCATATTTACAAAATTTAACAAAACTAGGAATCAGATCACTTAGTTGGTTCACTCTACGACTTCCAGTTAAATAAAGTGGAGATATGTAATGAGTTGTTGGGCCTCCAAAAAAAAATATATCTTTGCCTTGTTGAATCTATTTAGTTTCGGTTAAATCTGTTCTTGTTGAACTATAATGAGTTTTACAATTTAATAAGAAAATGGGATGTAACGGATGCTTTAATCTTTTACTCCAGTTGCATTTGATCGGGAATGCGGTATCCTTTTATGGTCAAACTCTATGGATAAGCATAATTTTCTAAAATATTTGCCGCAGAGACCGCCGTTTCTTTTTATAGATCGGGTGGTTGAGCAGAGCGAAAATCAAATCGTAGCTGAAAAGGATGTGCGCTCAGAGGAGCCCTTTTTTGAAGGTCACTTTCCAGGAAAACCGGTAATGCCAGCAGTTTTGATATGCGAATTTGTTTTCCAAGCAGGGGCCATACTCATGGCCGTTCTGGATGGTGGATTCGGTGATCGTTTACCTATGCTAACCAGAGTTCAAAACGTCCGCATCAAAAACTCCGCGGTTCCTGGAGATACCCTGTCAGCGGAAGTGACCTTAAAAGAAAAACTCTCCAATGCTTATTACTTGAAGGCTCAGGTGACGACGAATTCAAAAAAAATTATGATTCTGGAGTTTGCGGGTATGCTTTCAGGAAATGAAAAATGAGTTTTCTAGATATCGAAAACAAAACATTCTTGGTGTTTGGGGTCGCCAACAAAAAAAGTGTGGCATATCATATAGGCAAACTGTTGGAATCAGAAGGTGCTAGGGTAATCTATAGTGTACGTTCAGAAAGGCGAAAAGAAACGGTTAAAACGTTGCTCGACCCAGCTACGGTATTCGTCTGCGATGTAGAGCGACAAGATGAAATCGATAGACTCTACGAAGAAGTTTCAGCTAAGACTGAAAAGCTTCATGGGATAGTTCACTCCATTGCTTTTGCAAATTATTGCAAAGGCATGAAGCCGTTCCACGAAACACCTCGGGAAGATTTCATGCAGTCAGTGGATGTTTCCTGTTTTTCGCTAATTTCAATATCCAAGGCTTTCAAGCCGCTCTTAGACTTAAAGGCATCTATCGTTACTATATCTATTTCAACAACACGGATGGCTGCCGAAAACTATGGTTACATGGCACCAGTCAAGGCGGCTTTGAATTCCGCTGTATGTTTCTTAGCCAAATCGTTTAGTGCTTTTTCGGAAATTAGATTCAACACCGTCAACCCTGGTTTACTGAAAACCTCTGCCTCGGCGGGTATTCCCGGATATATTGATTCTTACCTTTACGCTGAAAGTACAACTTTGCGCAAGCGAGCCGTTGCCACCAAAGAAGTTGCTAGTGCTGTCGTTTTTCTTCTGAGCGAATGCTCTAGTGGCATTAATGCCCAAGGTATTGTGCTTGACGCGGGAATGTCAATCAACTATTTCGGTGCTTTACGAAGTTCAAAAACAGACTTCAAAGAAAAAGGGTGACTCCGATTTTTTATCGCCCTAGGTTTACGAGCATCTTTTTTTAACAGAGGTTCAAAGGATAATTGAAAATATCAATAATTCCTTAAGAGAAAGATACTAATAGTTTAATTTTCAAGGGAAATAAAGAACAAATTAAATTTTATAAGCAGAATTAAAGGCTAAATGAAAGGGTTTTATTTTTAATTGCCTGAGTGTGCATTTTTAAAAAATCGTAAAACTCTCTATTCTGTTCAAATAAACTAACGCACTATTAACCTTAAGATAGCTTTGATTTATTCTTATTACTAATAATTTCCTCAATATTAGCTTGTTAGGTTTTTTTTTGTAACGCAGTCATGATTTTTATTGCCATCGAAGCTGTAATTCCAGGAATGAGTTGGAGATCTTCAAGCGTGGCTTTGCGGATGCCTTCAAGGCTTCCAAACTTTTTAAGAAGAGTGAGGCGTCTCGCCTTGCCAATCCCATGGACTTTATCCAGAGGCGAAACTAAAGCCCTTTTGCTGCGAATTTTTCTATGGTAAGAAATAGCGAAACGGTGTGATTCGTCTCGAATTCTTTGAAGTAAAAACCGGGCCTGCGAATTCTCATTAAATAAAACGGATTTTTTTTTTGTTGGCAAATAAACCTCATCGGTTCTTAGATCATTTCTTTTTTTCCCTTTGGCAATGCAAACCAGATCGACTTTATCATCAAGGTGCAAATATTTCAGGGCCTTCATACTCGTATTAAGATGTCCCTTGCCGCCATCGACCAAGATCAGATTCGGTAAGGTCTGACTTTTTTCTAGAAGCCTACTGTAACGGCGTATCAGTACTTGGTATAACATTGCATAATCGTCGATTCCCTTAACATTCTTGATTTTGAATCGGCGGTAATTATCCTTATCCTCTTTTCCTCCTGAAAACGTTACCATGGACCCGACGGCGTGCTCACCAAAGATATTGGAAATATCGAAACCTTCGATTGACTCTGGAAGACTTTTCAAGCTTAGAACATTTTGAAGTTCTTCAAGCATTTGCACTCGTGAATTTCTGTTTTCTAGTTCATTGATTGCAGTGAGACGAGCATTTTCTTTTGCCATCGCGACCAAACACCTTTTTTTACCACGTACTGGGACTTCTATTGAAACTCGTCCGCCCTTCCTTTCTGATAACCAGTCGGCAAGTAGTTCGCGATCGTCCACATCAGAAGGCAATAGAATTTCGCTTGGAAGAGAAGGCTCTATTAAATAATGCTGCTTTAAAAAAGAAGAAAGAATTTCTCCGTGATCAACTCCATTTTGACACTTCATCTTGAAGGTCTTTTCCCCAACCATTTTTCCTTCTCTTATGATAAGGACTTTTACGGCAACTAGTCCAACGTCGACGTTAAAGGCAATGACGTCTTGATTCTTCAGTGAATTAGATATAACCTTTTGTTTATCAAAAACCGTTTGCACAGCGGCAATTTTGTCTCTGAAAACTCCCGCCTTTTCATATTCTTGGTTATCGGAAGCTGCTCTCATTTTTTTATGCAAACTTTCAATAAGATCAAAATTTTTTCCATTCAAAAATAAAATTACGTCATTGACGATTTTGCTATATTCTTGAACTGATACTTTTGCGGCGCATGGAGCCAAGCAACGCCCTATTTGATAATTGAGGCACGGACCGCGCTTGGCAGTGCCGTCCAGTTCGTCCTTACTCTGCCTTAAAGGAAAAATTTTGTAAATTAGTCGAATTGTTTCGCGCACCTCCTTGACCATTGTGTAGGGTCCGAAATAAACCGCGTCATCTTTTCGCACGCGCCTTACAACTTCTAGCCGTGGATATTTTTCTCGGATCGTAATTCTTAAATAGGGGTAATGCTTGTCATCTTTTAAAAGCACGTTGTAACGCGGCTGATGCTTTTTGATAAAATTACTTTCTAAAATGAGTGCTTCGCGCTCCGTTTCAGTAGTCAGGAAGCTGATATCGCGGACACGCTTCATCATAACCTGAGTGCGGGAAATCAGACTTTTGGTGTCTCTGAAGTAAGACCGAACCCTATTGGCAAGCGACTTTGCTTTTCCGATATAAAGGATTGTCCCCTCGGCATCCTTCATCATATATATACCGGGCAGTTTCGGCATTTTTTCTAGAATGTCTTTGAGACCTTCCATTTTAGCAGCTTTCAGAATTCAATCCTTTACGTTTTGACAGTGCCAGAGGCGATCATTTTCTGTACCGCTCGTTCCACGTCCATCACGCTGATGTCCTCTATACAGTATGGTTTTTTGTGTGGAGAGGGTTTACACTCTGTGAAAAAATTTTGTCGACACGGTGAACATGGATACGACTTGGTGACGATGACCCTTTTTTCTGAAGCAATGTAGGGCCCTGTGGTTGTCGCGCTTCCGGGCCCAAAAATGGCAACAATTGGGATTTTCATTAAAGCGGCTAGATGCATCATTCCACTGTCATTTCCGATGAAAAGTTTACATTGGCCTATTGCTGCAGCCGTTTGTTGAAGGTTTAGGGACGATAGTTTTAAGGCTGAATTTGGAGGGCAAACGTTTTCAATTCTCTGCGCGATTTCTTCATCGTCGGATCCACATAAAATCAAAATTTTTGCGGAATATTCTTTGATCAACTTTTGGCATAGCACACCATAGCGTTCAGAGTGCCACCGTCTTGGAAACTTAGAACCTCCAGGGTGTAAAGCAATAACCAAGTTATAAGAATTCCCTCTCAATCGGGTTAAATCCGCATCAAGCGACTTTCCCAACTCAAGCGAGATGAATGGTTGAAAGCTCAGCTCAGGTCCTTCCAATCCTAGTGGAGTCAAAACTTCAAAAAAATAGTCGACCCGATATTGAGTTTTCGATCGTGGAGAACCTTGCGTAGGGTGTGTTAGAAAAATCCCTCGACCGTCCGTATTATAACCAAGCCGAAACTTTGCTCCGGAAATATAAAGCAAAAATGCGCTTCTAAAGGAATTGGAAAATACAACACCAAGGTCAAAACGATATTTCTGTAGTTGGCGGGCAAAATGGATCTGTTTGAAAAAACCGGTATCAGAGCCAGAAGGCATTCGCAATATAGCATCCACTGCAGGATGTCCGGGCAAAAGTTCGTGGGAAGGAGCCCTAAGTGCCAGTGTTATTTTTGCATTCGGAAATCTTTTCCGGAGAGATTGCAATGCAGGCAAAACAAGAATGATGTCACCTATCCAGTTCGGCATCCATAGCAGAAGGTTAAAAAACTCCCTGCCTTCAATGGGTTCAATATCTGGGATCTCCATGTCGTCTCCAGTAATCTGGATTTTATCTGGGTTTGGTTTGCAGATTACTTAACTCGTTTAATTCGCGCTCCAATACGAGATAACTTACTTTCCATTTTTTCATATCCACGGTCGATGTGATAAACTCGGGATATTTGAGTAATTCCTTTTGCGGCAAGGCCCGCGAGAATTAGCGAGGCACTAGCCCGCAAGTCTGTTGCCATTACCGGTGCTCCACTGAGGCTTGCGACCCCGCGCACAATGGCACTGTGACCTTGAATCGCAATATCGGCTCCCATTCTCTTTAACTCTGCCGCGTGCATAAACCGGTTTTCAAAAACTGTTTCATTAATGGTGCTAGATCCCGCTGCCAACGTCATTAACGCAATGAATTGTGCTTGAAAGTCAGTGGCAAACCCTGGATAAACTTGAGTTTTAATGTCGACCGGTTGAATCGGATAACTACCCCTGACGAAAACTGAATTTTCCCGTTCTTCTATTTCTGCTCCCGCTTCTCTCAGTTTGAGTGATAGTGCTTCGAAGTGTTTTGGTATGCAACAGGATACCTCTACTTCCCCTTTGGTCATAGCAGAAGCTATCATATATGTTCCTGCCTCGATACGATCTGGAAAGATAGCACATTCCAGAGGGCGAAGAGAGGAAGTTCCATCGATCACAATATTATGTTCTCCCGCACCTTTTATTTTTGCTCCAGCCAGATTGAGAATTTCCGCTAGAAAAATAACTTCCGGTTCTCTGGCAGAATTTTCTAAAATGGTTTCCCCTTCGGCCAACACGGCAGCCATCATCAAATTCATTGTACCGGTAACAGTAACCGTATCAAAATAAATGCGAGCACCCTTGAGTTTTTTCGCTGATGCGCAGATGTAGCCTTCTTGCAACTGAATATTTGCGCCCAAAGCGGCAAAACCTTTAAGGTGAAGATCGACCGGTCTCGCTCCGATAGCACATCCCCCAGGTAACGATACTTTCGCCCGGCCAAGGCGAGCGAGTAAAGGACCCATTACCATACAAGAGGCACGCATAGTTGAAACCAACTCATAAGGGGCTTCTGAATTATTGACTCGTGACGTATCTAAAATCAAACGTCCTTCATGAAAAGAATCAGCTGATGCGCCTAATTCTTTTAACAACGCAATCATAGTATGAACGTCGCGTACATTAGGTATGTTACGAATATCGTTTTTTCCTGAAGTGAGTAAAGTGGCAGCCAATGCGGGTAGAACTGCGTTTTTCGAACCACTGATTTTGACATGACCATTCAGAGGAACGCCTCCTTCCACTAAAATTTTATCCATGTATTTCTTTCCGGGCAAAAAGCACCCTAGGTTTTCCGGAAAAGTCAGATAGAAACCCAGAATCAGAAAAATAATCTTTAATTAGCCTTGAAACGATGGATAATTGGCCATCACCAATCTCCATAATTAAATATCCTCCAGGTTTCAATTTATTTCTAGACAGAGGAATGATGCGCCTGTAGAAATGTAGCCCGTCTGATCCGCCATCTAATGCATGGCGAGGCTCAAAGTCCCTCACTTCCGGCATTAATTTTTCTAAATCGCCGGAAGCAATGTAAGGTGGGTTGGCGAGAATGAAATGGAACGTGCCGAGTGCTTGGAAAAAAATATCACCAAAAACGTCCGCCTCTAAAATCTGGATTCTATTTAATACGTTATGAGCTTCAGCATTATGGCGGGTAATGTCCAGAGAGGTAGAACAAATATCCATCGACGATATTTGGCTTTTCGGAAATTCCTTGGCGGCGGCGACCGTTAAAGCCCCGCTTCCTGTCCCTATATCAAGAATTTGGAAAGGAACAAGTCGGTCTGGGTTAAGTTCTAATAAAAGTTGAACCAGAAATTCCGTTTCAGGCCTTGGAATTAAAACACCTGAAACGATTTTAAAATCGAGTGACCAAAACTCTTTCATTCCGATAATGTAATGAATAGGTTCCCGGGAAAGGCGACGTTCTAATAGCGTCAAGTATTTTCTCCAAGGGTCAATTTCTATTTTACGGTCCGGTTCCATGAAAACCTTCTCTCTACGACAAGCCAACGCATGGGCTAAAAGAATTTCGCTATCGAGGCGAGGACTGTCTATTTTTGCTTCGGTTAGTCGGTCGATCGACCACGATAATAGATTTTTGACAGTCCGATTCCTATTCCCAAAACCTAATTTAAATAATTCTCCCATTCAACTTGCCTTGAAGTAGTATTTCTTATAAGTTAAAGAGCTAACTGGGAAAAAACAGAGTCCGTCGTTTACCTGTTTTATTTTTCCTTATTGAAACTAACTATATCCTTAAAAACTTAAATCACAACTAAGTAAACCCATCCTCTAGTCGGATGAGCATAATGAGAAGCCTATTTTTAGCTGCGTCGTTCGGGACTAGTTTTATTTTATTTTTTGCCGCTTTCAAAACAAATAAAATTAGCATTTCTAGAGAAAGTCTTCTAATCGGTTTGTTTCTATCATTGGGAACCATTTGCTCCACCTTAGGTATTATGGAGGTTTTATCCGGCAGTATTAACGAAATTATTGAGTCTAAGTCTAATCGGCTTGAAGCACCGAACATAATTGCGCGCTATAAAACCCAACCTCATACTCGAATAAAAGACAGCATTCTTTACCTAGCTCCAACCAACCAAAACTTTAGAAGTTTTGGTCATGAATATAAAACAAATGGTATGGGTTTTCGGGAACGTTCCTTTACTTTCAAAAAAAAGGCTCAGACGTTTCGCATTCTGGTTTTTGGAGATAGTTTAACTTTCGGAGTTGCCGTATCGGACGAACAACGTTATACAAACCTCCTAGAAACTTTGTTGAATATGAGTTACAACAAAAAACCTTCCTCAGATTACACCGGGCTACCAGTTGCTGACGGAGTTATCAAAAACGACCATGTAGAAATTTTAAATTTTGGGGTTCCGGGTTATACGTTGGATCAAGAACGTGATCTTATGACCGTAATTCTAAAACTAGTGGAATGCGATCTTGTCATTGTTGGTGTTATCGACGATGATTTGAATATGACCACGCGCCATTCCCTAAGGGGTTTCACTATAAACGAAGGCAACGATTCCGTCACTATCCCCATTTATAAGAATCTGGAAAGGACCTATCAAACCATTCCTGAAAATCAACCAAAACTCTTTTTCAGGTCATCACTATGGTTTGAGAGTCTCTCGCTTTTCCAGCTTCTGGATCTCAAAACTGAATGGTTCGCCGACAACGCCCTTCCAACGGCCTCGCGCTGGAATTACGCCCTCAGAGAATTTTCATCTATGAAAGAATTAACTCAACAGCATAATTTACCACCACCGATAATCGCACTTTTACATTATGGTGGTGTAAACCCCGATGGTAATGACTTTAAAAATCCCAAGGGCAAACTTGCAAAAAATATAAGAGTATTCAAATTTATTGGCTCCGAGCTCAGGGTGCGTGGTTTTTACGTAGCGGATACACTCCCTATGTTTAAGGAAAATAATCGCATGGCACTAGCCGTTTCAGAGTGGGAATGGCATCCTAATTATCTCGGACATTATAACTATGCACAAACTCTCCTGGATTTCTTATGGAACAATAAACTACTGCGATAGCTTTATAACAGTTCAAGCTTCGACTTTCAAAGCCTCGGTCTGAAAATAAACCTGCAACGCATCGATGATTCCGTCCAAATCTCCCTCCATAGTTTGGGAGAGCTTATGCAATGTCAATCCAATCCTATGGTCTGTAATTCGTTCCTGAGGAAAATTATACGTTCGAATTCTTTCGCTCCGATCTCCCGATCCCACCTGTTGTTTTCGTTCCTGAGCCATTTCATCGTGCTTCTTTTGTTGTTCTAGGTCAAAAAGACGCGCGCGAAGCACTTTCATCGCTCTATCTCGGTTTTTATGCTGTGATTTTTCGTCTTGGCAGGTAATGACCAAACCTGTTGGAACGTGGGTAATGCGAACCGCAGAGTCGGTCGTGTTGACACTTTGCCCACCTGGACCCGAAGAGCGGTAAACATCGACTTTCAAATCATTTGGATTAATTCTAACGTCCACCTCTTCAACATCAGGTAGAATAGCGACGGTGGCAGCGGAAGTGTGGATCCTCCCCTGGGTTTCGGTTTCTGGAACACGTTGGACTCTGTGAGCACCGCTTTCGTATTTCAGACGGCTAAAAACCTTGGATCCTTGAACGGCGAGAATCGCTTCCTTATATCCACCTTTTCCAGTGAGCGCACTAGTGAGTATTTCGGTTTTCCATTTTTTTGATTCGGCGTAGCGTAGGTACATTCTCAGCAAATCTCCGGCGAATAAAGCAGCCTCCTCGCCGCCAGTTCCGGCACGTATTTCGATGATGACGTTGCGTTCGTCTCTGAGATCTTTGGGTAAAAGTAGGACTTTTAAACGGGCCGAGGCTTCATCCTGTTCTTTTCTTAATTTAATTAGTTCTTCTCGGGCTAATCCCGCCACCTCCTCATCAGCTTCTTCTCTTGCAATGCGATTATTTTCTTCAATTTCTCGCTCGGTTTTTTTGAAAAAGCGGTACTCTGTGACTATAGGGGAAAGTTCGGAGTGTTCGCGCGCGTAATTTTTAAACTCGTTTTGACGGTTGATCACGTTCGGATCACTCATCAAACGATTTAATTCCTCATAGCGTTTTTCAAAAATTTTGAGTTTATCAAACATGAGCTTGCCTCGTGGGCAGCTGTCCCAGAATCATGGGCGGCTAGAAAAATCGGAGTTTAAAGCGGGGCTATTGAGTAGTAACGGTTTCTGGCGTTGTTTCGGCTAGTTGCCCTTTCTGGGCCTTTAGCTCGCGAGACTTTTTGAATTTCCGGTTAAATTTGTCGATCCGTCCAGCAGTATCTACAAGTTTTTGTTTACCGGTATAAAAGGGATGACAGTTGGAACAAATTTCAACGTGAATTTCCGGAACTGTGGAACGTATTTCAATCTTATGACCGCAAACGCATTGAATCGTGGTCTGGGTATACTCTGGATGTATTTCCGCTTTCATTCAGCCTCCGGTCAGGAATTCATAGACTGCAGAAAATCCTGATTATTCTTGGTTTCCTTAAGCTTCTCTAGAAGAAGTTCCATGGTATCAATGATTCCCATCGGTAGCAACACTTTTCTCAACAACCACACGCGCTGCAGTTCCTCCTGATCCATGAGAAGTTCTTCTTTACGGGTGCCGGAGCGGTTGATTTCAATTGAGGGAAAAACGCGTTTGTCGGCTAACCTCCGGTCAAGAACGATTTCCATATTGCCGGTACCTTTGAATTCCTCGAAAATAACGTCGTCCATTCGACTTCCAGTATCAATCAAGGCTGTCGCCATGATGGTTAAACTTCCGCCTTCTTCTAAGTTTCGAGCGGCACCGAAAAATCGTTTGGGCCTTTGCAGAGCGTTTGAATCAACACCTCCGGAAAGCACCTTACCGCTAGGTGGAACTATGGCGTTGTAAGCTCGCGCTAACCGGGTAATGCTATCGAGTAAAATGACAACATCTTTTTTATGCTCTACTAGCCGCTTGGCCTTTTCACTTACCATTTCAGCTACCT
>TARA_B100000686_G_scaffold226913_1_pt1 | contig 11949 bp, 13 predicted proteins | sample TARA_B100000686 | Tara Oceans TARA_B100000686 (sample SAMEA2622733) | marine metagenome | biome: marine biome (ENVO:00000447); feature: marine epipelagic mixed layer (ENVO:xxxxxxxxx); material: "saline water (ENVO:00002010), including plankton (ENVO:xxxxxxxx)" | depth 150 m
TTGACTTTATAAATAAAACAATATAAAAAAGAACAAAACATGAACATTTGAATATGAAAGTGAAATTATATTTAAACTCTGTATGTGCAGGATTCCCATCTCCTGCGAATGATTATTTAGAAGGAGAAATTGATTTAAATAGATATTTAATCAATAATCCACTAGCTACTTTTATAGTAAAATCCCAAGGAAACTGCATGTTACAGGCTGGTATTCATTCTGGCGACTTGTTAATCGTAGATAGGAGTATAAAGTCTAAAAATAACTCCATAGTTATAGCGTCTATTGATGGGGATCTAACAGTAAAACGAGTTAAAACTTCAGGGGAAAAATTTTTCTTAACTTCAGATAACAGTGGCTGTAGAAATGTAAAAATAAATAACGAATCAGATATATTTATATGGGGAACGGTTACTAAAGTTATTCATGATGTATATTAAAAATAAAAAAAGAATGTTTGCTTTGGCGGATTGCAATTCTTTTTACGCGTCATGCGAAAGAGTATTTAACCCAAAACTGAAAAATAAGCCAGTAGTAGTTTTGTCAAATAATGACGGTTGTATAGTTGCAAGAACAAATGAGGCAAAAGCACTTGGTATTAAAATGGGAGAACCTTTATTTAAAGCGCAAAAAACTATAAAAAAATACAATGTAAAAGTTTTTTCATCTAACTACGCTTTATACGGGAGCATGTCAAATAGAGTTATGAAAATACTGGAACAATCATTTCCTAATATAGAAATTTATTCAATTGATGAAGCGTTTATGGAAATATCAAGTCTCAAAAAGAATTATAATTATTATAAATACGCAATTAATGTAAGAGAAATTATATTAAAATGGACTGGAATCCCAATAAGTATTGGCATTGGTGAAACTAAAACATTGGCAAAAATTGCAAATTATATTGTAAAAAATAATTCAAAAATTAATGGGGTTTTTGATATTACAAAAATAAAAAATAAAAAAAAAATTTTAGAACAAATAAAAGTAGAAGAGATTTGGGGAATTGGAAATAAAATATCTAAATTATTAATAAAAAATAATATAAAAAATGCTTATGAATTCACACAAAAAGATAACAGGTGGGTAAGAAAAAATATTAATATATTGGGTCTAAAAACAAAAATGGAATTAAATGGCATACCTTGTTATGAATTAGAAAATAATTTTAAATTAAGAAAAAGTTGCTGTGTATCAAGATCTTTTGGAAAAAAAATAAAAAGTTTAAAAGATATAACAGAAGCAGTTTCCGCTTATATAACTAGAGCAGCGGAAAAAATAAGAAATGAAAAACTAGTTAGTAATAATATTAATCTTTATATTAGAACTAATCCATTCAATAAAAATCCTAAAGAATATTACGCAAATAGCATTTCAATTAGTTTAGACTATCCAACAAATGACACTATTACTTTAAACAAAAAAACCTTAATTGGTCTAAATAAAATTTTTAGAAAAGGATATTTATATCAAAAAGCTGGAGTAATTTTATCTGGTTTAGAAGCTGAGAATAAAGATTTTCATTTATTTAAAGAAGATAATGAGAGAAAAAAAACTTTAATGAGTGCATTTGATTACATAAATCAAAGATATGGAAAAAATTCTCTTCATATTGCATCTGAAGGAATTGAAAAAAGATGGTTAATGAAAAGAAGTAGATGTTCATCCAATTTCACAACTAGTTTGAAAGATTTGTTAATAGTAAAATGCTAAAATAATTATCTTAAAATTTGTTTAACTTTTTTTAAAACACTATTAACAGAAAGTGAATTCATTAAATTCTTTTTTGTGTTCCAATCAAAATTCTTTTTACCGGTTAATTGTTCAAAAGTCTTTTTTGTTCTGACATAATATGCTTTTTTTCCTTTAGGAGCATACCTTGACTCTAAACTAGGTCCAAATAATCCTAATGTAGGAATATCGCAAGCTGAAGCAATATGCATTAATCCTGAGTCATTGCCAATAAACATTTTGCATTTTTTAAGACAAGCAGCCACTTCAATCAAATTTAACTTGCCACATAAATTTTTTACTTGTGAATTCTTAAAATGCTTTGCGATCTTTTTTGTATTTTTTAAATCATTTTTGGATCCAAAAAAAACAATAAATCTTTCTTTCTTAAATTTTTTTTCTTTAAAAAGTAATTTTATTAATTTTACAAATTTTTTTGATGGCCAAATTTTTGCAGGCCAATTTGCTGACGCGCCAATTGCAATAGGATTCCTTAATTTTAAAAAATCTTTAGGAATTTTTTCTGTATCGGTATTCAATATAGGTATTGAGGGCAAAGGAAGATTCCTTGTTTTCATTAAATTTGATAGCTCCTCTAATCTGTGAATATGTTTATTAAGTGACTTGTAAACATATTTTTGATTGTTTAAAAGCAAATAGCTTATAAGAGAACCTCTTAAATCAATAATTATATCCCACTTATTAAAAAAAGTTTGAAACCATAATTTTGCCCAATGAAATTTAAAAAAAGATTTTTTTAAAACAAAGATTCTTTTTACATTGCCAAAATTTTTAAATAATGAAGCAGAAGTTTCACCCACTGCAATATATAAATTAGAATAAGGAAATTTATTTTTAATTAAGTTTAAAATACTAGTTGATAAAACAGCATCACCTATCCTGGTTGAAGTGATAAAAAGTACTTTCATAAAAATTGTTTAACAAGTATTTTATAATTATAATTTTATGTATTACTACAAACTAAAAAAAAAAACTATTATCTGTATTGAAGGTAAAGATGCAATTTCATTCTTACAAGGTATTATTTCAAATAATACAAATAAATTATTAAATAATCGGGCAATATACTCCACGCTGTTATCTCCCCAAGGCAAATTACTTCATGATTTTTTTTTGTTTAGAGAAAAAAATAAAATATATTTAGATCCTGTAGATAGTGGAGTGGAAAAATTAAATGAAAAACTTAATTTGTATAAATTAAATAGCGAAATAAATATTAGTAAAAAAAAAATATTTTCTTATTTTTTATTTTTTGGCAAATCAATAAATAAAATACTAGGGTTAAAAAATAAATTAGGTGAATATAAAAAACTAAGTTATGCAAAAGTTTTTAATGATCCAAGAAATATTAATTTGGGATTGAGAATTATTTGTAATTCTAAAAAAGAGGATGTTGAAATAAATAAAATTATTAAAAGTAAAAAATTAATAATGAATTATGATGAATATGAAAAAACAAGAATCATGAATTGCATTCCGGATATCGATAAAGACAATCTTTATAATAATGCTTATTTGTTACAATATAACTTTGAAAATATAAATTCTATTTGCTGGAAAAAAGGTTGTTTTATTGGGCAAGAGGTGACAGTTAAAATGAAAAATAGAGGATCTTTAAAAAAAAAACTATTTACTATTAAATCTTTTACAAAAAAATTTAAATCTCCCGAAGAAATAAAATATAAAAATCAAATAATTGGATCAACCACTTCACATTTTAATAATATTGCTTTAGCTTTACTCAAAATAAATAAAATAAGCAACATAAGGAAAAAAAACAAAGTTATAATTATTTAGTTATTTCTAAAAATTGTAGAAATGGGGATTTTTTATTAATCTTAATTTTTTTCAATTTTTTTATTCCCGATACACCGAATTGCTCTTTTATAGATTCTTCTAACCAAAAGACACTTCTAATGTCTTTCTTTTTATTTTTAAGATTTAAATTATTTTTTTGTTGTTTTTCTATTTCAAATATCAAAGTTTCTATATTTTTTTCTTCTTTAGAGGAAATTAAAATTACAGGTATTTCTTGTTCTTTAGAATAATTACCGATTTTTATTGAATTAATAACATCATTTTTAGTGTTAATTGCCACATCCCCTAAATCAGACTTAGTTATCGCGATAATATCTGGTATTTCAACTATTCCCGCTTTCATAAATTGTAATACATCGCCAGATCCAGGTTGAACACAAAATAGTACGGTATCAGCTATATTAGCTATATCAGTTTCAGATTGTCCAACGCCAACAGTTTCTATTATTGTTACATCAAATATTGCATTAAGTAAAAACGCTGAAGATAATGTAATTGATGCAAGTCCACCTAATTTATCTCTTGCTGCCATAGATCTAATAAAAAGACCTTTGTCTCCTGGGTCTGTTTCTAATCTGATCCTATCACCTAACAAGGCTCCTTTTGTCTTTTTTGATGAGGGATCTACTGCGATTACTGCTACAGACTTTTTTTTATTTCTATAATATTTTATTAAATTCTTAATCAAACTTGATTTACCTACTCCCGGTGGTCCTGTTATACCTAAAATTTCACCACTACTAGAATTAAATGCTTGAGTTAACAAAGAGAGACTCTTTTTATCAAATGGATCTTTTTCAATTTCAACAAGAGCATTTGCCAGCATTGTTTTTCCACTTTTTTTTATTATTTTTATGTCCATAGTATTTATTTCTGAATTTTTGAAAAATCTGCATAAGTTTTTAATATATTTAAAACATTTTTTAAAATCGAAAGTCTATTATTTTTGATTTCGACATCATCAACATTTACCATAACATTATCAAAAAAATTATTTAAAGGTTTCTGTAAATTAGAAATTATATTTAGTATACTTTCGAAGTCATTCTGCTCCGTATCTATTTTATTTTTTAATTTTTCTAATGAATCGACTAAAATTAGTTCAAATTTTTCTTTTAATAAACCTTTATTTATCACATCGTTTATTTTCATCTTTTTTCCTTCAATAGTTACTATATTTAGTGCTCTTTTATTTAATTCGATAATTTTCTTTCCTTCTCCTTTATTAACAAATTCATTTAAAGCTAAAAACTTTTTATAAAGGCTTAAAAAATCACTATTAAAAGATTTTTCAATAAAAAAAGCATTAACAATATCTTGTCTTTTAGTTATTGATTTCAAAAAAAATCTAAATCTATCTTGAAAAAAAATTATTAGATTCTTATTGTTAAAATTATTTTCATTTTGCAAATTATATTTATTTATTACATCATTGCTAAAAAAACTATCCAATTTAATTTTTAGATTATTTTCAATTATAATTCTTAAAACACCCAACGCAGATCTTCTTAAAGCAAAAGGGTCTTTTGAAGATGTAGGCATTTCATTTATTAGAAAGAAACCAATAAGATTATCAATCTTGTCAGAAAGAGATAACAGAATGCCTAAATTGTTTTTTGGGCATAAATCAGAAGGGCCTTTAGGCAAATATTGCTCTTTCAATGATAAGCAAATATCTTCATCATTATTTTGTTCCATAGCAATATAACCTCCAATAACACCTTGAAGTTCTGGAAATTCTCTAACTAAACCAGTTGTTAAATCTAGCTTTGATAATTTTATAGCTTTACTTAAATTTTTTAAATTACATTCTAATTTTAAATTATTTGCTAATCTCGAAGCAATAAATTCCATTCTTTTAGTCTTATCTTCAAGTGATCCTAATTTCTGATGAAATTTTATACTTGAAAGAAGTTTTTCTCTTTGTTCTAATTTTGTTTTTAAATCATTCTCCCAATAAAAAGTTGCATCGGCAAATCTTGCTTGCAAAACCTTTATATTATCTTCAACGATGCTTTTTTCATATTTCTTTTCAACAAAATCTACAATTATTACAAAATAGCTACTTAATTTATTATTTTTTTCAAACAAAGGAATAAAATTTTGATCATTAATCATAACTACTTCTAAAATTTCCTGGGGTAGTGCCATATAATTTTTATCAATCTTTCCAAATAAAATATCCGGATATTCTACCAAACCAGCATTTAAAGAAATTAGTTTTTCATGTTCCTTTTTAAAAAAAGTTTTTTTTATTTTACAAAAAGCATTAATTTCATTTCTAATCTTTTCCTCCCTATTACTTTGTTCTAAAATAACTTTGGATCTAGATAGTTTTTTTTTATACTCTGAAAAATTTTTAAATTTTATTTCTTTTTCAATTTTTTTATTAGAAATAGTAAAAGAATTATTATTTATTGATAATGCTTCTAAAAAATCTAAGGGAACAAATTTATTATTGAAATAAAATAATATATTATTTAATGGTCTTCCCCACTTAAAATTTTCGTGTATCCATCTCATTGATTTTTGCCAATTAAGTGAAAAAATAATTTCTTCTAAACTATTCTTGATTACATCCTCTGCCTTTTTTCCGATAACTTTTTTTTTTGCAAAATAATAATCTTTATCATTTATTTTTTTTTTTAATAATTCCTCTTTCGAAATCCCAATCTTATTTAAGAATCCTGTTAAGGCATTTTCAGGAGCATTTACAGGCGGTCCTTTTATCTCTTTGATTATACTTTTTTGCTCTTTTATTAGGTCAGTACATGAAAATACTAATCTTAAATGAGTGAAATTCGCTTCTAAATTAATTTTTTTGTTTAATGATAAATTATTTTCAATAATTGCTTCAGTTAATTTTTTTTTAAATTGTTCTAATATATTCTTTTGAAGCCAATAAGGAACTTCCTCAGATAATAATTCAATGAATAATTCTGACATACTAATTTAAAGTTCTTGCTTTATATATGTTTCACAACAACTTTTAACCAAAGATCTTATTCTTAAAATATAAGATTGTCTTTGCGCAACACCAATTGATCCTCTAGCATCTAAAATATTAAAATAATGACTTGCTTTAATACAGTTTTCATAAGCAGGGAATGGCAAATTATTATTTAATAATAATTTGCATTCATTTTCAACAAATTCAAAGCTTTTAAGTAAATATTCAGTATTAGCCAATTCAAAATTATATTTTGAGAACTGTTTTTCAGATTCAAAATATATATCTTTATAATTAATTATTTTTTTTTCTTTTTTATTTATATTCCAAACAATATCAAAAACACTGTTAACTTTTTGAATAAACATTGCCAGACGTTCTAAGCCATATGTTATCTCAACTGAAACTGGCTTACATTCAATACCTCCTATTTGTTGAAAATAAGTATATTGACATATTTCCATTCCGTTACATCTAATTTCCCAACCTAATCCTGATGCTCCAAGAGTTGGGCTTTCCCAGTCATCTTCTTTAAATTGAATATTATTTTTTTTCGGATCAATTCCAATAGATTTTAAGCTTCTTAAAAAAATACTTTGAATATTTTTAGGCGAAGGTTTTAACAAAACTTGGAATTGATAATAGTGTTGAAGCCTATTAGGATTTTTTCCATATCTTCCATCTGTTGGTCTTCTTGTTGGTTGTACATAAGCAATATTTCTAGATTTTTTTCCTAGAGCTCCTAAAACAGTTGCTGGATGAAAAGTACCTGCCCCTACTTGTAGATCTATTGGTTGAATTATTGTACAATTATTACTACTCCAGAAACTTTGGAGTTTAAATATTATATCTTGAAATGATAAAGCATTTTTTTTAAGAACCATATCTTCCCCAAATATTACGATTTTCTATATATGCTATAATATCATTAATAATTTTTTTTGTATCTAGTATGTCTTTGGAATAAAAAGATTTTGAAAGAACATTTTTTAAAAATGATTTCTTAGGTTTAATTGGTATATATTTTATTTTTTTACCAAATTTTTTTTCCATAACTAAATTTAAATCTCCTATCCCATCAACCAATCCTAGCTTAATTGCTTCTTTTCCAGCCCAAAAGCTACCAGAAAAAATATTTTTATTTTGTTTATTAATTTTTTTACCTCTACTTTTTAAAACGACATTTTTAAAATTCTTAAAAATTTCCATTTGTATGCTTTTTAATTTCTTTACATCAGATAATTTTTGTTTTTGAAAAGAATCTAAAATTGATTTATATTTTCCAGTCGTAAATATTCTTCTTTCTACACCGTATTTTTTTATTAATTTGTCAAATCCAAAACTTGCATATATGACTCCTATTGAACCAACAATAGAATTTTCATCTACATATATTTCATCACCCGCACAAGCTATATAATAACCACCTGATGCAGCAACATCTTCAACAAAAAAAATAACTTTAGTTTTATTTTTTTTTGCAAGTTTCTTAATTCGTTTATAAATTAATGAAGATTGCACAGGAGACCCGCCGGGTGAGTTTATTATTATAGCTACTGCAGCTGAATGTTTAATTTTAAATGCCTTCTCAAGAAGGTTTTCGATTGATGATAATGTAATACCATTTCTTAAACCTCCTACATTGCCAATTATTCCTGACAAATAAACCACAGGTACTATTTTTTTTTTTCTTAAAAAATTCAGCATTAAAAAATATTATAAATTATTTTTCATTGAGAAAATGAAAAAAAAAACTAATGTTATAACGTGGCTTTATTATACAAGATTGATACAAATAAAGATTTAGAAAATCAAAAAAAATTTACTCAATTAAATCAATTAGTTAGTTATGATTTAGCTAAAGTTAATGATTTAATAAAAAAAAAAGTAAAGAATCATATCCCTTTTATAGAAATAGTCGCTAAGCATTTAATTAACGCTGGAGGTAAAAGAATTAGACCAATGCTGTGCTTGGCTTCTGCAAAGTTATGTGATTATAAAGGAAAAAAAGATATCGAATTGGCTGCTTGTGTAGAATTTATTCATACTGCTACACTTCTTCATGATGATGTAGTTGACAATAGCAATAAAAGAAGAGGTGTTGACACTGCTAATAAAATTTGGGGGAATAAGGGAAGTGTGCTTGTTGGTGATTTTTTGCTAAGTAAATCATTTGAATTAATGATTAGTATAAAACAATCAAATGTATTAAAAATCTTATCTGAAACTGCTTCTACATTAATTCAAGGAGAAATATCGCAATTACTAACAAACAACGACTTTTCTACAACCGAAGATAGTTACTTAGAAATTATTAAATCAAAAACTGCAAAATTATTTTCAACTTCATGTCAAGTAGGTGCTTTAATTTCTAAAAAACCAAAAATATATTCAAATGCCCTTAATAGTTACGGTGTGAATCTTGGGATGGCCTTTCAAATAATTGATGATCTTTTAGATTATAAATCAATAGAAAGCGAGACAGGTAAAAAAATAGGAAATGATTTTAATGAAGGTAAGGTTACTTTGCCAATTATAATTGCATTCCATAGAGGTAATAATGAAGAGAGAAACTTTTGGATAAGAACTATTCAAAAAAAACAAAAAAAATCTGGAGATTTTGAAAAAGCTTGCAACTATATTAATAAAAGAAACATAATAGATGATATCCAAAAAAGAGCAGTTCATTTTGGATCTGTTGCGAAAGACGCTTTAGAAATTTTTCCAAATAGAAAAGAAAAAAAAGTTTTGTTGGATATAGTTGACTTTATTGTAAACAGAAATTTTTAATTTAAATTTATTCTAAATTTTTTTTAATATTAATTTAGCCACATCTTCAGGTTTAATTAAATCCATACCAATATTTCTTGGAATTGAATCATTTCCTTTTAAATGAGGGTCTCTTAAAACACCTCCTTTTGGCTCTATAGGAAATAAAAATTTGGAATTATATCTATTTGGATAAAACTTTCTATAAACTGTCTTTGTGTAAGGCGGAGTCCCGCCATGTATAATAAATGTCTTTACCCCTAAAGCTAAAGACAAGTTTGAACTACCAGTATCATTTCCAACATAAAAATCAGACAGTGAAATTAAACTAATAGTTTTTTCCATAGAAAAACATGCATTAATAACTTTGCTTTTAATTTTTAAACATTTAGATATAATTTTATCAGCTCCTTTTCTTTCTTTTGGTGACCCAATTAAAAAAAAAGTACTCTTTTTTAATTTATCTAAAAGTTTAATTAAATTTATAAAATTTAAAGTTTTCCATGTCCTATGAATATCTGTTGAACCAAAACCAATTACTACCCATGGCTTTGGGTACTTTAAAAATTCTTTTTTAATTTTAGTATTTATAGATTTTAATGCATCTAGTTTAGGTTCTACAGAATTTAAATAAATATTATTAATTTTTAAAAATTCAAAAGACTTTTCTATGGGAAAAGATTTATAAAATTTCTTTTTTAAAAAACTTTTACAATTTAACCATATTTTTTGTGACCCTATGCCGTATCCCAATCTTTCCTCAATAGAAGAAAAGAAAGCTATAATTGCAAATCTTGGGCTTCTGTGAAATATCCATATTCTTGATGTTTTTTTTTTTTTAAAAAAATTTATTAATTTAAAAAATTCTTTTATAGATGAAAATAAATTGTAATTATTTTGTATATATATGACTTCTATTCTTTTTTCCGGTAAAAGTAATTTTTTAGCAAATGTTCTAGATTTAGTTAAAACAATAAATTTTGATTTTTTATTTTTCTTTAAAAGAGCTAAAATGAATGGCAAATGAGTTAGAAAATCTCCAATACCATAATATGGTAATACTATAGCTTCTGATTTCATAAAATAATTTATTTAGATTCTTCTGCTAATTTCATTGAAATTATTTTATCAGGACTATTGACTGCTCCATTATTGGATGAGTCTCCTTTTTTGATCATATCCACAAATTCCATTCCCTCTATAACTTGCCCCCATACGGTATACTGACCATCTAAAAATGAAGATTCTTTAAAACAAATAAAAAATTGGCTATCAGCGCTGTCAGGATCTTGTGCTCTTGCCATTGAGACAGCTCCTTTTATATGTGGAAGAGAATTAAATTCTGCTGGTATATTTTGACCTGAACCTCCTGTGCCATTTCCTTGGGGATCGCCAGTTTGTGCCATAAAACCTTCAATAACTCTATGGAATACTAGGCCATCATAAAATTTATCACTTATTAGTTCTTTTATTCTTTTTACATGTTTAGGGGCATGGTCAGGTTTCATTTCGATGACAACTTTACCATCTTTTAATTGCAAATATATGATATTTTTTAAATCTTGAGCCATTGCATTATTTACAAAAAGTAAAAAAAATAAAATTTTAAAAAAGGATTTCATTTTTATAATTTTGAAATATATTATACTTAATATTATATTTTTTTCTTAACTTTTTTTTTGGTTTTATAAAATGAAATTTTCTAAACTTTTATCTTTTTTATTCTTGATATTTCTTTTCAATAATAATGCTTTTGCAGCTGACGGAAAAAAATTATTTACTAAATGCAAAGCTTGTCATGCTGTTGATGCTGAAAAACACAAAGTTGGCCCACATTTAGTTGGTATAGTTGGAAGAAAAGCTGGGGCTGCGGCTGGTTACAAAAAATATTCTAAAGCTCTTAAAGAATCTGGTATAGTTTGGGATGAAGCTAATCTAGATAAATGGCTAACTAATCCTAAAGGAATGTATCCAGGAACTAAAATGATATATCCGGGATTAAAAAAAGCTGAAGACAGAGCAGCTATAATTGAATATTTGAAAACTAAATAGCTTTTGATTGATTTAAAAAAGTATATCGATACCCATCCAGATTTTCCTAAACCGGGTATTTTATTTTACGATATATCTTCACTAATGATTAATAAGGATATATGGCAAGAAACCATTAATCAATTCTCTACACTTGTAAAAAAACATAATCCAGAAGTATTGGCAGGAATAGAATCAAGAGGTTTTATTTTTGCATCTACAATCGCATACAAGTTAAATTGCGAAGTTATAATGATTAGAAAAAAGGGAAAATTACCAGGACAAACTATATCGCATACATATGAATTGGAATATGGAGAAGATTGTTTGGAAATTCAAAAAAGAAAAGATTTAAAAAATAAAAATGTGATACTGATAGATGATTTATTGGCAACAGGTGGAACTGCAAGTGCTGCTATTAAACTTCTCCAAAAAACAAATGTGAATGTATCAGCTTTTTTAACTTTGATCGAACTTACAAATTTGAAAGGCAGGGAAAATATTGGGGTACAAACTGAATCGCTATTATCATTTGATGAATAAATTTTTAATTTTTATATTATTCTTTTTATATTCGTCTTTTCATTTTCCTTACATTGCTAATTCAAAAGAATTTAATGGAAAAG
>TARA_B100000686_G_scaffold122699_1_pt1 | contig 11929 bp, 9 predicted proteins | sample TARA_B100000686 | Tara Oceans TARA_B100000686 (sample SAMEA2622733) | marine metagenome | biome: marine biome (ENVO:00000447); feature: marine epipelagic mixed layer (ENVO:xxxxxxxxx); material: "saline water (ENVO:00002010), including plankton (ENVO:xxxxxxxx)" | depth 150 m
CGGGTTCAAGAGACTCTGCAACGCTAACAGCAGAGCGAACAGTCTCGATAAGTATAGGAGCGCGATTGGGGATACTCAGACCAGCTTCCATGTATGGGAACTGGTATCTAAAAGTCGCAACCCCATGAACGGCTAAAAGCGCTGCACACTCTTCCATGAAGACGTGCCTCATTCCCGCTCCGGATCCGTGCCCGAACACATACAGCCACCGCGCATCCGCAGGCCTAACGAGTATGGCAGAAACCTCACCCGAAGTCTCAGTTGCTTGAAACTTGTGCTCAGAGGTTATCAACTATCTTGTCTCTCTCTGGGCTGGTCGCATGACTCCAGCGGAGGCTAACCTCTTTCACACAGTAGGTAAGGCTGAGATCAGAAGATACGAAATGAGATGAATGCTCCTAGATATCCTAGGAGCAGCATATAAAAAAATTGAAGTGCAGGCCATTTCCATCCTGCAGTCTCACGTCTCATTACAGCTACAGTAGACATGCACTGCAGAGCGAAGGCGAAAAACACCAGAAGACCTATCGCCGCCCCTGGCTCTATATCGCGTCGTAAAATCTCCTGCAGTGCTAACGACTCCTCGTCAGCCTCCTCAACCCCATAGATCGTGCCAAGTGTTCCTACAATGACCTCGCGCGCAGCTAACGAAGTAACGATCCCGATCCCGATCCTCCAATCAAAGCCAAGCGGCTCTATCACGGGCTCAATTACATGCCCTATGGTTCCGAGCGCACTTTGTTCTATATCGGGCGGACCACCTTGAGCTCGCGGAAATTGGGTTAATACCCAAAGCACAATCGCAACCGCAAAGATGATTCGTCCCGCCCTTCGCAGAAAAATCTTGCTCCGATCAAGGAGACGTAAAAGAAGAGTTCGCGGAGCAGGTATCCGATAGGGTGGCAATTCCATCAGGAATGATGTCGGACTCGCCTTTAGGAGAGTCCGCTTAAGTAAAAACGCAGTGCCTATAGCCGCCACGACCCCGAGGCCGTAGAGCCCTAGAAGCGTAGCAGCCTGCTGGTTCATGATTGGACCGAGTACAGGCTCGTTCGGAATAAACGCTGCAATCAGGATGGCATACACAGGTAACCGTGCCGAGCACGTCATGAACGGTGTCACGAAGATCGTTGCTAGCCGATCACGCTCATCTTCTATCGTTCGTGCTGCAAGAATCGCTGGTACGGAGCAGGCATAGCCCGATAAAAGCGGAAGAAAGGCTCTTCCCTGAAGACCCACCCGATACATAGTCCGATCTGCTATCACCGCCGCCCGCGCCATATAACCGGAATCCTCGAGAATGCCCAAGAAGAGGAAAAGGACTAAAATTTGCGGCAGGAAGATGATGACAGAGCCCACGCCAGCCCACACACCATCCACGATCAAAGATCGATACCATGTGTCCGGTAGCGCGGCTGCGATCCACTCACCTGAAGTCCCCACTATCCAGTCTATCCCGTCCATTAGCGGGACAGCCCAAGTGAAAATCGACTGGAACACCAACAGCACAACCGCCAGAAAAATTGTCGGGCCCCACACCTTATGGAGGAAGACTGAATCGAGTTTTTCTGTCAGACGAGAGGGACGGGGCGAAGCAAAGCCTGCATCCTGAACTACACTGCGAACCAACCTTCGACGCGCAGCAAAGGCATCGATTACAGGCAAAGCCCGAGAGCCAGCCAAATTAGACAGCTCCCGCTCGATGTGCTCAACTGACGTGTCTCCACAAGCTACCTTGTGGAGATAGGCTCGGACCTCCTCCACCCCTATTCCGGTCCTGGCACTAGTTCGCACTACATCGACACCCAAGCGTTCCGCGAGAACCTCTTGGTCTATCGATCCACCGCGGGCCTCAAGCTCGTCAACCATATTGAGCACGAGTAGCGTCGGAAGGTCCATCTCTAAAACCGGCTCAACAAGCATTAGCTGCGCTTCGAGCCGGGTAACATCTACAATCAGAATCAGGGCATCAGGGGAACGCATACCTTCGATTTTCCCCTCTAAAACGTCCCGGGTAACGCGTTCGTCTAAGGTGCGCGCTGAGAAGCCGTGGACTCCCGGCAAGTCTACAAGCGACGCTTGGCGTCCATCGTAAAGGTTCACCATGCCGAGGTGCTGCTCGACAGTCACACCCGGATAGTTCGCGACCTTCTGTCTTAGTCCGGTCAAGCGATTGAACAGTGTGGTCTTTCCCGAATTCGGGGGACCCACCAGCGCAATCACCGGTGACTCCGAGGACGGTTCTTGCGTAGCGGTGTCGCCGCTAGCGACCTGATCCTGCTCGGACAAGATTCGTGGGGAGCCTCAGCCCACGTCTTGGAATGGGGACACAAGCCTCACACAAAGGCAGTCAGCAGTCTCCCGGCGCAGTGCTAGCAAAGAGCCATCTACCGAGACGACCGGGTCTCCTCCAGGGGAAGATTGGACTGGGCAGATACGGCACCCCGGCAGAACGCCTCGTTCCAGCAACGGCTCAGCCAATTCAACAGGAAGGTCTATAGAAACTAACTCCACCTCCTGCTGCATCGGGACGTCCCCGAGGCGAAGATCTTCAATGTGGGCTTGTTCAGCCACGGCTGGGAGTTGCATGTGCCTTCCGGTGGTCTCACTCCGGAGACTGACCGGATGAGATTGAAATCGACTCTCATCTAAGCTATACGTGGCCCCTCTCCCGCGAAACCCATGTGACCCCGTCGCCTCCTCTTCACCGCACGCGCACTCCCGAAGCGACGTCAGACCGCTGCCAGTCTCCATATCTGAGCCACCAAGAAGCAAACTATAACTCCCATGAACACCGGCAGCGTAGTTGCAAGCGCCGTCCATTTAATGGACCGCGTTTCCTTGTAAATGGTATAGATCGTCGTTGAGCAGGGGTTATGAAGAAGACTGAAGAGCATCAGGTTCACTGCGGTTAACAGCGTCCATCCGCCTGCATGCAGAAGTGCGCCCGTCGTTACCAGGGAGTCTTCTTCAAACATCACGCCTGCCCCAGCTCCTAGATCGGCGAGTTCCGGCGTCACTAGAACGGTCATCATTAGAATGGTTGGTATGACAATCTCGTTAGCCGGGATGGCTACTACATAGGCCAACAGGATTACTCCGTTAAGGCCCAGGAGCAGTCCTAGCGGCTCAAGCCACTGGACAGAGTATTCTGCTACACTGCCCCCCCCAATCGTGACATTTGAAATGAGCCAGATCACGGCGCCTGCAGGAATTGCAAACACAACCGCCCGCCAGAGCACGATCAGGGTTCGGTCGATGATTGACGTGTAGAGGGTCTGAAGCAGTCTCGGTGGGCGGTAAGGCGGGAGCTCTAGGCTAAAGCTAGCAGCCTCTCCTCGCAGAACTGTGCGAGAGAGAATCCACGAGGACAAAAACATCATCAAGACACCCAGTAGAGCGATGCTGACAACTGCGGCCGCACTGACCACTCCTCCAAGATGAGGCGGTGCCAATGCACCAATAAAGATTGTGGCCACAAGAATCTGCGTCGGCCACCGCCCGTTACAGAGGCTGAAATTGTTTGTGATAATCGCGATCAGTCGCTCGCGCGGTGAATCGATGATACGTGTGGAGACCACGCCTGCAGCATTGCAACCGAAACCCATGCACATGGTGAGAGCTTGTTTACCGTGCGCTCCAGCCTTCTTGAACATTGAGTCGAGATTGAAAGCCACACGTGGCAGGTAGCCAAAGTCCTCCAATAGCGTGAAGAGGGGGAAGAATATCGCCATCGGCGGAAGCATCACGCTGATCACCCATGCGGTGGCGAGATACACTCCGTCTAGCATGAAACCGTCCAGCCACCACGGCAATCCAGCCGAAGCAGAAAGCGCCTTCAGCCAGGAATGACCTTGATCCACCAGCAGCGTGGCGAGCATCGATGACGGTACGTTCGCTCCCTCAATTGTCAACCAAAAGACAACCCCCAGGATGAGAAGCATTAAAGGGAAACCCAAAAGCCGGCTGGTCAGCAGCTGATCAAGCCTTCTGTCAAACGTGAAGGCTGCCTTAACCAAACCCTTCTTCTGCGCATGTGAAGCGACGGCTTCCGCCCTAGCATATGCGCGCGCCGTCACAATGTCTTGAAAATCGGCGGGAAGTTCCCAACGGAGCCGAGTCGCGGCATCCAGCACACGGGCACGTTCCGGCTCTGGCGTATCTCTTATCACTTCCCCCGAATCATCACGACTGAGTTGGCCTAGTTCTCCTGATCGCACGGCCTCCTGCACCGCCGCGTCTCCGTTCAATAGACGCAACGATACCCAACGAGTATTTGGTACATCTGGAAAGGCAGCCAACACAATGGAGGAAAGCTCCGATACTACCACCTCAATATCAGGAGCATGCTCTTGGACGCGATACGGCGAGGTCTTCCTTCGACCCGTAGCAACTTCATGCACAGCCTCAAGCAGGTCTGAGATCCCTATACCCTCTCGCGCTGTGCCAGTGACAACCGGAACACCCAGCTCCGATTCCAGCCTGCTCGGGTCTAGAGCAATGCCATTGCGCCTGGCCTCGTCCATGAGATTTAGGAACACGACAACTCTGTCGGTTATCTCTAGAATCTGGAGCACTAAATTGAGATTTCGCTCGAGCCGGGTCGAGTCCACGACCACAACCGTGACGTCCGGTCGACCGAAGAGAACAAAGTCGCGAGCAACTTCTTCATCGACACTCACCGCCTGAAGTGAGTACGTCCCTGGCAAATCGACGACCTTAGTACGCTTACCTTCGTACCCAAACACCCCCTCAGCCCGAACCACCGTCTTTCCAGGCCAGTTCCCGGTATGCTGGCGCAGGCCGGTCAGCTCGTTGAACACAGTACTCTTACCGACGTTTGGATTTCCAGCCAAAGCAACCAGATAGTCCCACCGGTCGGGGCTCAAGCCCAGACGAACCAAACTCTGTTCTCGGTGCTGCGCGCACGACTCGCAAGTGGATGAGAACGCATCCATCACAACGCCTCTTCGCTCGAAGCGTTACGGTCAAACTCAACCTGAATCCAGTCTGCCTGTTCACGACGGAGGGCAATCAAGGCCCCCCGAATGTTATAGGCTGCTGGGTCACCAGCCGCGCTCTCAAAAACCACGTCGACAGTTGTGCCAGGAACAACACCGAGATCCAGAAGGCGACGACGTTGTGAACCTTGGCATGCCTGTGAAATACCGACGACCTTTGCAGACGCACCCGGATTCACATGGAGCAGAGTGCTAACTGGCCCGTCAGCACTCTCCGTTTCCGGTAGCAGACCCACCGTCACATTGCCAGCTACGACATGATCCTCAAGCAATACCCTCTCGCTCATGTCCGCCATCCGGCTCAAGCGCGCGTAGACTCCCCGTTTCGGCCACAGTGCGAGCATGACCAAAACGGTGAAAACAGCGAATAGCAATAGAGCAAGGGCAGGATCGAACATCTTCGGACCAGAAAGCAGTATATTAGGCTCACCTAATTTACTTCCCGCCAGCGATTTCAGTCAATTGACCGAAGGGCTAAGCCAAATGAGCCGTTGCCTCTGAGCGATGTCTCGGCGAAGATGACGGCATGCTTCTCAAAACTGCACGCCGCAGCAATTGTACACGCCACCGAGCCAGCTTAGTCAGCGCCGTGGTAACGACTCTCATCACGGGGATGTCCCAGGACATCCCAGCTCAGATCCCTGGCGTTTCCGAAGTCTGTGCTGACAGACCTTCCGCAACCGGCGTCTCTCCCTTCGCGGCGACACCACAATCAGCTACTGAGAGGGCATCGTCACTGGACCGACCGGCGTCGGACCTAAACTGTATTGACCTCTTCTCAACGACCCGGGGGGCTGAAGCCACGGGCGTTATCGAGTTGCGCCGACCGTGGTCTCCCTACGGGGTAACCGTTACAGCTGACGGGCGGCATCGCCACGCCCTGACAGCGTGGATCGGCAGTCTTCCAAATCCGTCGGCACTAGGCCCATATAGCGCATTCGTCGCATGGGCGACCCCGCTCGCGCTAGATCCTGTGGTCAGACTCGGGGAAGTCACCAACGGGCTCAACCAGTTGGGTGAGGTCGCGTTTAACAAGTACCTCGTGTGGATCACTGCAGAAGCTAACGGTGATGTAACCGAACGCAGAGGACCGCTCATCTTGAGGGGCAGATCACCGTCAAGTCGTATGGAAGCGCATGATCTAATGGCGCTGGCTCCCTCAGCGGAAGAAGGGGTGAGGCACAACGGGCCTCTCTCCCCGAACATGGGAGAGCAGATGGGCAACAGCGGTAAATCATGGGTCTTGCCTCCGACTTACGAGGGTATTCCGATGCTCCCTGGTGTAATGTCGGTTCGTCCTTCCATCTCTCCGATGCTCCTCAAGACCGATGCATCAGGACTTCCCGAGGCAATCCCCAGTGAAGTGATCCAGCTTCCGGATGGGGGTACACTCGACCTTGAAGCAGGCTTTGTGAGAAAGACGGTCGGCAACCGAGAGCTGGCCATGTTGGCATTCAACCAACAAATCCCTGGGCCACTTCTAGAGGTTACGGAGGCCACTCGGATCTTCGTGAACTTTAGAAACGAGACTTCAATGCCAACCGCCATCCACTGGCACGGGCTTCGGTTGGACAACCGATATGACGGGGTGCCGGGGCTTACGCAGGATCCCGTTCTGCCAGGAGAGACTTTCCAGTATCAGCTCTACTTCCCTGATCCAGGTGTCTACTGGTATCACCCACACCACCGTGAAGATATCCAGCAGGAACTCGGGCTCGCCGGCAATATGGTCGTAGAGCCAATAGAAAGTGGGTACTACAACACTGTAGCGCACGAAGAAATAGTAATGCTCGACGACTTGCTTCTAGGGCCAGAAGAGTTCGTGCCTTTCGGTAATGAGTCGGCGAATTACATGCTTATGGGTAGGTTTGGAAACGTCTTCCTCACAAACGGAGAGCCAGAATACGGACTAGAGGTTACTGCCGGTGACGTGGTGCGATTCCACTTCACCAACGCGTCAAACACGAGGACCTTCAACCTATCCTTCCGTCCTACGAACACCGACAACGAAATCGCGCTCCCGATCAAGGTTGTGGGTTCCGACGTGAGTCGCTTCGAGCGCGAATCCCTTGCCGAGAGCATCGTTCTCGCTCCGGCTGAGCGATACACGGTAGAAGTCCTGTTTCCTGAAGGCGGGACTTGGTCCCTAGTAAACCGCGTTCAGGGGATCAATCACCGCCAAGGACTCTTTTTAGAAGAGGAGACCATCTTGGGTCGTGTGACCGTTGCGGGAGCCAACCCCGACGGTGCAGAGAATCCGAGCAGGGCCACATCTCTCTCAACAAACGGAGCCGTTAATGGCACGCGCGCATTCGAAACGCTCCGCACCCACGAGGATGTGGTTACCGACATAGATAAGTATCGCCACCTATTCAATGCGCCTCCCGACCTAGAACTCGTCATGAGCCTAAAGGTCGAAAACCTTCCTATGGTAGTCGAACAGTCTATGAATCTAGACTGGGTATATTTCAACCCGGTTGAATGGACCGGCACAATGCCCATTATGAACTGGGCAACGAGCGGAAACGAAGTTTCTTGGGTTCTCCAAGACCCTTCCACCGGGGCGGAGAACAAAGAAATTGACTGGCGCTTTCAGGTCGGGGATGTCGTTAGGATCCGAGTAACGAACGACCGATCCGCATTTCATGCTATGCAGCACCCACTCCATATCCACGGCCAGCGGTTTCTAGTGCTTGAACAGAACGGCGTTCGCAACGAGAACATGGTATGGAAAGACACAGTGCTGTTGCCGGCAGGCTCAACTACCGACATCCTCCTCGAACTCACAAACCCTGGTAGCTGGATGGTGCATTGTCACATAGCCGAGCACCTAGAGTCCGGCATGAAATTCGTCTTTGACGTAGAAGGAACACTCGAATGAAATCGATTCTATCTCGCTCCACTCCAGCACTGATACTCACGTTACTCGCAAGCTTCGCTCCGATCATCGCACAAGAGTCCAGTCAGTTCGTGGCGATACCTCAAGGGACAATTGCCCTGACACATGCCACTGTGATCGACGGCACGGGTTCGCCCTCAATGACAGATCAGACAATCCTGATCGAGGGAGACCGGATCACCGCCGTGGGAGCCTCCGGGTCGATTCGCATTCCTGCTAATGCCAACATATTTGACGCGTCAGGCAAAACGGTCATTCCCGGCTTAGTCGGATTGCATAACCACTCTTATTACACTGGAGGAAACGGGAGAGCAGCCCAGCTGTCCTTCTCCGGTTCCCGGCTTTACCTCGCGTCGGGAGTGACAACCATCCGCACTACAGGTGCACAGCAGCCCTACGCTGAGCTGAACCTGCAGCGCGAAATCGAAGCAGGCCGGGTTATTGGGCCAACAATGTTCGCCACGGGACCTTACCTGACCGGAGAGCAAGGCCCGCAGACAATGACTCGGTTAGAGGGACCAGAACAAGCCCGTCGAGTAGTCCGATACTGGGCCGAGGAGGGAGTGTCGTGGTTCAAGGCTTACACTTGGATATCGAGGGCAGAGCTAGGAGCCGCGATTGAGGAGGCCCACGCACATGGCGTAAAAGTCACAGCACACCTTTGTTCGGTAGGATATCGGGAAGCTGTTGCGCTAGGCATCGACAATCTAGAACACGGGCTTTTCGCGAATTCCGAATACGACCCCAACAAACAGCCAGATGAATGCCCGGCGGGCTTTCGAAGCAATTATGCGAACCTCGATGTGAATGGTCCTGAGGTCCAGGCTACGTTTAAAGATATGATCGACAACGACGTCGCCATGACATCGACGCTCGTGGTATACGAGATTTCGGTCGCCGGCCGTCAACCAATTGAGGAACGGATCTACGACGTACTCGCGCCGGAAATCGCCGAGGAAGTTCGTGAGATCGCGATAAATCGTCGCGCCGGTCAAGGTGCGATTGACCCAGCTGTGTTCGCCAAAGCCATGGAATACGAGCGGGCGTTTGTCGACGCTGGTGGTGTGTTAGCAGCCGGTGTCGATCCTACCGGTTACGGCGCTGCGCCTCCCGGCTACGGTGACCAGCGCAACTACGAACTCCTCTTAGAGGCTGGTTTCTCTCCCGAGAAAGTAGTTCAGATCATGAGCCTCAACGGTGCCAAGGTGCTTGGAATCGACGATGAGGTCGGGTCCATCGAAGTGGGAAAGATTGCGGACCTTGTGGTGATAGACGCAGACCTGGAAACCGTCCGTAACTTACACGCTACCGAAATCGTCTTTCGACATGGAATCGGCTGGGACTCGGAACTTTTGATTGAGTCGATCCGCGGGTTAGTCGGAGTGCGCTGACGGCGTACTAATGGGATATCTCATCGCGGTAGCTTTTGCGCCGCTCCTTGCACCGGTGCTGTATCACTTGCTACACGATCGGCCATCGGCTGTGGAGACGTTCGACAAATTCGTGTACTTAGCCGTACCAATTCTCGTCGGCTGGCAGGTTCTGCCTCACTCGTGGGAAGAACAAAACGCCCTCCTGATCCTGGCCGTTACGTGTGGGGTGATTCTACCCATTTTCGTAGAGCGAGCCTTTCAGAGTATGGCCGACGAAACTGACAACCTCGCTATAGCGGCCGGACTATCCGGACTAGCGTTACACGCTCTTTTGGAAGGCGCCGCGATCACCCCGGGAGTAACCCCTCCAGATACCCCCTTAGTAGCCGCAATTATGCTACATCGAATCCCGATGAGTTTGGTCATTTGGTGGCTAATCTTTCCGCGCTTCGGTACCACAAAGGCAGCGGCAGGAATAGGATTTTTGGTGCTCGCGACACTAACAGGGTACAGCCTCGGATCAGAATTCCTCAGCGGCCTAGAAGGGGATGGCGCTGCTCTCTACCAAGCATTCGTCAGTGGATCACTTATCCACGTTGTCTTCCACCAAGGAAGACACGACCACGACCACTCTACAGATAATCATCACCGTCACCACGGATAGTCACATGCGTACCAGCTTAATAACATTTTCATTAATCGCAGCTATTACTGGTTCTGCGTATGGCCAGTCCTCCACCGGTCCAATAGTGAACGCTGGCGGACCTACGTTTCCAGTTGCAAATCCAACATTTCAGACGCCGATGGATCGGCAGTATAAAGCGATCTTCGAACTCAGAGCTCCAGCAGGGAATCCCGACCAGCAGAACCGAAGCCTTAACACCATGGCGCGGTACCTTAACATGCATGCTCGCGCGGGGGTGCCGCGTGAGAATGTTCGAGTAGCGGGAGTGGTGCATGGAGCTGCGTCACTCGAATTGCTCACAGACGAGCATTATCGAACGAGGCACGGTGTCGACAATCCGAACAAGGAGCTGATCGCAGAAATCATAGCTGGAGGAGGGCAAATCATTCTTTGTGGGCAGACAGCAGGATCCCGAAACATCTCGGAACACCAGTTGCTACCCGGTGTTCAGCTCGCTCTGAGCGCAATGACCGCCATGACCGTCCTCCAACAAGACGGTTATCAAGCTATTCTCTGGTAATAGAAGACAAAAAATCAGGGGGGTTGGTACTCGATCAAGCTGAAGCCCAACAAGATCGATATCAGAAATGTGAGCACCTCAGCTCGATCCGTTGAGGACGAGTTACATGCTTCCGGTTGCGCAACCGACGCCGACGCCGGATTCTGAGAAGATGGGACCCGAGCCGTCGGGCATGAGACAGTCAGGAGGGTAAGCATAATGAGTAGTCACGTATCACGTAGGCACTTTATAGGTGGCGTCACCGCCGCCGCGGCACTAGGTACGGTGGGCGTCACACCCCGAGTGGCCGAAGCACGCGTTCGCAGGGCAGCAGATCGTGGGATCCGCTACCTACCCGGTGGAGCGCCAATGCATCGCACGCTTCAATCACGCGTCGACGAGTACGACGCGTTAGCTCACCTATCGTCGAACGAGAACCCGTTCGGACCGTCCGAAAAGGCGCTTGAGGCGATGACGTATGCCTTCAAGTACTCGATGCGGTACGGTTATCCTGACAACGACGTCCAACGACGTATTGCCGAAGCTCACGACGTACCAAGAGACCACACCCTCCTAGGTGCTGGGTCCGGTGAGATCCTGGATGTAGTCGGTCTTACTTGGCTAGCCCATGACAAAAAAGTCGTAGGGGTCGAACCCTCGTATGGCTCTGTATACTCCCACGCAACGGGAATCGATGCAGAAACACTGCTTCTCCCTCTTGAAGCGGACTATCGGCAAAACATCGAGAGAATGGTCGATGTAACGAACAGAAACGCACGCGACGTAGGATTCGTCTACCTGTGCAACCCGAACAACCCTACCGGCGTGACCGTGACGGCAGATGAGATCTCCTACCTTCTAGACAACATTCCGGAAGATATCCCGGTACTTATTGATGAAGCTTATCATCATTTCGTTGAAGACCCCGCCTACGAAGAGTCGCTCAAGTACGTCCGAGAAGGGCGTCGCGTAGTGATCGCTCGAACTTTCTCGAAAATTTATGGAATGGCCGCGATGCGAATCGGCTTCGCCATAGCGCCCCCTGACATGATTCAAGAAATGCGGCCGTACAGTACGGGGTCCGTTAACGCTCTAGCTCGCTGGGGAGCTGTCGCGTCCATGGAAGACCAGCCGGCCGCAGAACGCATGCTTGTCCACAACAAGCGCTTGCGCGAGCAAACGATCTCGGACCTTGAGAGTCTCGGATACGAGTGTATTCCATCCCAGACCAATTTCTTTATGGTCAATCTGCGTCAGACAGTCGCCCCGATCCGTCAGGCGTTCCGCCAGCGTGGCGTTGCCGTTGGTCGCGACTTCCCTCCAATGCTCGACCATCTGAGGGTATCGATCGGCACCGAAGACGAGATGGGTCGTTTCATGAACGCCTTTGAAGACATTATGAAGACCATGTCGGCTGGTGCCGGTGATTGAGCCTGGCGAGGAGAGGCGGCA
>TARA_B100000686_G_scaffold355326_1_pt1 | contig 11928 bp, 10 predicted proteins | sample TARA_B100000686 | Tara Oceans TARA_B100000686 (sample SAMEA2622733) | marine metagenome | biome: marine biome (ENVO:00000447); feature: marine epipelagic mixed layer (ENVO:xxxxxxxxx); material: "saline water (ENVO:00002010), including plankton (ENVO:xxxxxxxx)" | depth 150 m
ACCTCTTGCATGCCATGCAAGCGCTCTCCCAGCTGAGCTATAGCCCCTTGGAGGCGAGGACTTTACGTAGCACACCCAGCCCTGTCAAGAAGCACTAATAACCACTAACCTGCATTGGCACGCTTCGCAATTAGCCGAATGGCCTGCTCGATTCTCTTACAGGTTCTTTCCCGTCCAACAAGGTACAGAGTTACATCAATCGGCGGCGATACACTCGAACCAGTAACTGCTACCCTCATTGGTTGCCCAAGCTTACCAAGCCCAATATTATGCCGTGCAGCAATACTTTTGACAGCCTGATCGATTGATTCTGCAGTCCATTTATCGAGATTCGAAAGTTCTTCTAAAACGTCGCGCATGGGCTCTAGAACTACGGGTCTGAGATGCTTTTTTTGAGCCTTTGGCTCAATGACATCAAAATCTTCGTAGCAATAGCGGCATTTATGTACCATTTCTGAAAGCGTATTCGCCCTCTCGCGGAAAGCTTCAACGACGGTCACGAGTGCTGGCCCATTCTCTGCATTCAAATCGTCTTTTTCGAAAAGGGTAACAAGTTTCTTAGCAAGGTCTTCAGCTGGTGCCGCGATAATATGTTGCTGATTTAGCCATAGAGATTTTTCGGGATTGAATGCCGAAGCAGATTGATTAATGCCATCTATATCAAATAGCTCAATCATTTGATTTATTGAAAATATTTCTTGATCCCCATGAGACCAGCCAAGTCGAACCAGGTAGTTAAGTAATGCTTCCGGCAAGTATCCCTGCTGCCGATATTCCCTTACGTCAACTGCGCCGTGCCGTTTGGAGAGCTTAGCTCCATCCTGGCCCAGTATCATCGGCAAATGCGCATAAATCGGGGTAGTAGCTCCAAGAGCAGATAACATATTCATTTGGCGAGGAGTATTGTTTAAATGGTCATCGCCACGAATGACATGAGTAATGTCCATATCAGAATCATCTACGATTACGGTAAAATTGTAAGTGGGCATTCCATTAGAACGAGCGATTATCAGATCATCGAGTTCTTCGTTACGAAAAGCCACCCTACCCCGCACCTGGTCCTCAACAATCACCTCACCAGAGATCGGGTTCTTAAAACGAACAACAGGATCAACACCTTCTTTTGGTGCCGTCCCAGACCTGCATCTACCGTCATAGCGGGTCTTCTCGCCATTTTCCATTTGTTTCGCACGCAGGGCCGCCAACTCTTCCTTACTGCAATAACAATGATATGCGTGACCGTCACCTAACCATTGGTCAATAACCTCAAGGTAGCGTTCTAATCGGTCACTTTGATAAAACGGACCTTCATCCGGATGGAGACCCAACCAGTCTAAACCGTCCAGAATGGCATCAACATTTTTCTGGGTAGATCGCTCCCTGTCAGTATCCTCAATACGCAGAACAAAACATCCACTTTTGCTGCGCGCATAAAGCCAGCAAAATAACGCCGTCCGCACACTGCCAATATGCAAGACTCCCGTCGGACTAGGTGCAAATCGGGTTTTTACCATTTTAAATAAGGAATAAGCAGCACAAGTTCTAGATACTAGCGATCAGTACTCACCGGAGCCAGCAGTTCAGCCTCAATTAACAAATTTTTAGCATGCAAAATTTTCATGTACGGAGTCTCAGCTCTATTCGCAATATCTAATAGAGAATGTTTCCCGTCGGACATGTTCAGCACCCAGAGTATCGCCAGTTGCAGGGCGGCAGAATCATTGTCGCCGCCAATCAAGCTATAAAGACCGCGACGTCCCAGCTGTGGCTCACCTTTTGGATACAAATTGATAAAGGTATCGTTTGTTTCCAGAATCGTAATTGCCTGCGTAACAAGATCCAGTGAAATTGATAAGTCTTTAGCGGAAATAAAATCAAGATTATCCGCAGAAGTATGATATTCGGGAAATTCCCCATACTGGCTGCGCTGAAACAGTCCTACCGGCAAATTAAATCCTGGAGAACAATACTGCCGCTCATCATAGCCATAAGGCCAAAACTCCTTGACCGAGGCGGTATCTATCTCCGACATTTTAAGCACATGTGCCATCGCCGTATCAATTAAGCCATCGCCACGGCGACTACATTTATAAAGTGGTCCTCCATCATCTCCAACGCAAGAAACCACAAGACCACTAACTATGTTCTGCAGCTGGTCCTGATTTTTAGCAAGCCACGTAATTGCCCCTATAGTGCCGGGAGCAAAAATTAAGCGATAATTTAATTTGCGTCTCGCTCCTAAAGAATCCAACCATCGTGCTACTTCACAAAGCAGTGCGATACCAGACAAATTATCATTGGCTAGCGAAGGATGACAGGTGTGAGCACACAAAAGAATTTCATCCTCACTTGTCCCGGGTATTTCAACTTCTGCATACGTGAGGCTGCCATCCGTCAACTCTGAATCAATCAAAACCTCGTACTGCTCCTCCTGCATATCATCCAGCACATTTTTGGAGAGGCAAAAGCCCCAATCATCATTGAAATAGCCGGTTCGATACGGAATTTGGTCAGGGAAGTCAGGCAAGGTATGTAAATGCGGCGCAAGCTCGTCTAGCGTTAGCGTCGTTTTCACAGGCTTGCTATAACCCACGACATGTAAATTGGATTCTTGGAAGTCAACAATTCGCTCACCATCCAAGTTAGCAATATACGCGTCTCGTATATTCCACTCCTGAGGAACCTGCCAATCCAACACATCCGTACCCGTAGCAACTTCGTAAACTTTTATGGGTAACCTTTTGGCTACCGCCGCAAGGGTTTCTCGAACACCCTCACCGGTAAGACTGCGACAGATAGGAAACAGGTCGCTCGCCATTTCATACATGCGTGTCCCGGCAGCTTTTAGTTCCAAATTATCCATCACGTAATCTGTCACAAAATTTCAGTATCCGGAATTGGCACAATAAATTTTCCACCCCACTCTCGAACAAATTCGTTCTGAGTCATTATTTCTTTCTTGAGATTCCAAGGCAGAATTAATAAGTAATCTGGCTTTCTGTCCTTAATGATAGCGGGATCCAGAACAGGAATCCTTGTCCCAGGCAGATATCGTCCCTGCTTATGGGGACTTCGGTCAACGACGAAGTCGATAAACTCTGTACCGATTCCACAATAATTTAACAAGGTATTACCCTTTGAAGCTGCACCATAAGCTGCAACCGTCTTCCCTTTTTCCTTCAAATCGATTAGAACCCTAAGTAAAGATCTCTTAACCTGCTTTACCTTTTTCTCGTAACCTTGGTAATAAGGTAAGGCATTCATTCCCAATTCATTTTCCCGCGTCAGTAATTCCGTTACACGCTGGCAAGTTTCACGAGCAGCATCCTTGTGGCAGGCATAGATACGAATTGATCCACCATGAGTTGGCAACTCCTCTACATCAAACATGCGAAGTCCATGGTGTTCAAAAACCCTGCTGACAGCAGAAAAGGAAAGGTATGAGAAATGTTCATGGTAGATAGTGTCGAACTGATTTTGTTCGACCAGTCGTTGTAGGTGCGGAAATTCCATCGTAATTATGCCGTTTTCTGACAATAATTGTTTCATACCACCGACAAAATCATTGATATCGGGGACGTGCGCAAGCACGTTGTTACCGAGGACCAGATCTGCCTTTCCTCCCGTTTTCGCTGTGTTCTTGCCCAGTTCTGTGCCAAAAAACTCGACTAGGGTTGGTATTCCTTTATCAATTGCCACCTGTGCCGTATTCGCAGTCGGCTCAATACCCAAGACCGGAACATTGTATTCAGAAAAATACTGGAGCAAATATCCATCGTTACTTGCCAATTCAACGACAAGCGAATTTTCGTTAAAACCAAATCGATCCACCATCATTTCGACGTATTTTTTTGCATGCTCCAGCCAACTTGGCGAGTAGGACGAGAAATAGGTGTAGTCATCACTAAAAATTTTCTCCGCCGATTCAAATTCCGGCAGCTGTACCAAAAAACACTGGTCACACACAAAAACATGTAAAGAGTAAAATGGCTCCATGCCAATCAATTGCTCTTTTGAAAGCATATCGTTAGAGATCGGTGTAGCTCCGAGGTTGACAAACGTGTGTCTGAGCTTTTCTCCGCAAAAGCGGCATTCAATTTTTGTCATGACTTCGCCTGCTATTTATTGACTAATACAAGTGCAGTGGTCAATCTCAAAGTTCACTGACCAAGCTCCAATTTCGATCCTTATCAGAAATAATTATTTCGTGTGGTTCGATGGGCCAATCAATATTGATATCTGGATCATCCCATCGAAATCCATGAGCCGAATCGCGGTGATAATATTCGCTATGCATGTATGCCAACTCTGTATCATCAGCTAAAGTTAAATACCCGTGAGCGAAACCGGCTGGTATGTAGAGAGTCAGATGGTTGTTCGCCGATAACTCGACATGAGTCCATCGAAGATAACTTGTCGACTCCGGCCGTATATCGACCACTACGTCAAAAATCGCACCTCTTGTGCAACGAACAAACTTAACCTCTTCATACGGTGCTTTTTGATAGTGCATACCACGTAAAGTGCCAGCCGCTGAATTAAAAGATATATTGGTTTGAACTACTTCGGAAACTAGTCCCTGGGCCTCTAGTTCGCGCCGGGACCACGAACGCGCAAAAAAACCGCGATTATCAGAAATTTTATCCGGAGCTATGAGCCAGACACCTGGTATAGAAAGCTCTTTGAATTGCATGATTTAGACCTTTGCTCGCAAACTTTCATCCAGCCTGCCTGATTTTCGATGTTGCTCTAGCATCTTTAACCGAATCAGGTTAGATGTCCGGAAATCTGCGTCACCGAAATCCATTGACTCGAGTCCGAATTTGAGCTCTCGGATTGACTGCGCAAGTCCAATTTGTGGTAGATGATTCGGTGCAAGCGACTCATACAAAGAGAAATCCACTCTGTAGCTACGTTTATCGGGGGCAGCATTCTTATTAATATCTATTTCAATACCATTCATTTCTTTACTAACAGCTTCAGCTAAGTCTCGGATCTGATAATTCCATTCCGTGCGTCCTGCATTAACTGAAAGAAAAGGACCTCCACTATCCAGATCACGCTTAACCGCCCATTCTGCAGCCCGCGACATATCTTTAACATCGATCAAAGGTCGCCATGGGCTCCCATCACTGAGTATTTGTATCTTCCCTGTAGCAACCGCTGACGCTACAAAATCATTTAGTACTAGATCTAATCGCAGCCTATCACTCATTCCACACGCAGTCGGAAACCTCAAACAAGTAACCACAAAAGAGTCATCCGCAAGCCCTTCTATTTCAGCTTCTGTGCCAATTTTAGAACGCGCATATTCAGTCAGCGGGTGCAATTCTGAATTTTCATCGCGCGCAGCACCCTCGGCATAACCATACACACTGCAACTAGAAGCAAATACAAACGAGCGAACACCGGCTTTCTTTGCGGCAGCAGCCAGCCTTACACTGGCATGCTGGTTAATGTCAGCAGTAACAGCCTCAAACGCCTTCCCCATCGGATCATTGGAAATTGCCGCCAAATGCACCACAGCATCAAAGCCCTCAAGATCGTTTGGTGCAACTTCTCGTACATCCTTAAACCATTGTTGGTCGAGCAAAATCTCGGGCATTAATTTCGCTCCGGTCAGACAATGAGCGAAAAAACCCGTATCTAAACCAATAAGCGCAGGCTCAACGAAACTTTTTTGAAAATGTCGGGTCATTACCGGACCGACGTAACCCATGTTTCCGGTTATCAGGATTTTCATACTTGTAACCTCACTGAGGCTAGTCAGTGTTGACCGCAGCAACTTTGGGTAACTGCTCTTCCTCGAGCATAGGTTCTTGAGCACCGACAGTATTTTCAACCTGCTCTAAAATCCATGGGTAGGTTTTAGCAAGCCCATCCATCAAACTTTCAGACGGTGACCAGCCCAATTTATTGGCTATCAACCGATTATCGGAGTTTCTTCCGCGGACTCCTAACGGTCCCGGTATATGATTTAGGTTCACTGATTTCCCCGCGATTTCCATAATCATTTGCGCGAGCTGATTGATGCTAACCATCTCCTCTGAACCAATGTTAACCGGCCCTGTCCAGGCAGAGCGCATCAGTCTGATAGATCCTTCAAGACATTCATCAACATAGAGAAAGGAACGGGTTTGACTTCCATCCCCCCAAATTTCAATTTCTCCACCATTGCTTGCCTGGGCTATTTTACGGCACAACGCAGCCGGCGCCTTTTCACGACCGCCATCCCAAGTACCTTGAGGGCCAAAAATATTATGGTAACGTGCAACCCGTACCTGCATGCCGTAATTACGATGAAAAGCTAGGTATAACCGCTCACTAAATAATTTTTCCCAGCCATATTCACTATCCGGATTCGCCGGATAAGCAGATCCTTCCGCAGTCATAGGATTATCGGGATCAAGCTGATTATGCTCTGGATACATACACGCGGAAGAAGAATAAAAAATTCGGTTGCAATTCCTTTTCCAGCAAGCGTCTAAGATATTCAAATTAATCAGCGCTGAGTTGTGCATGATATCGGCATCATTTTCGCCCGTGAATACAAAACCCGCACCACCCATATCCGCAGCTAACTGATATACCTCATCAAATTTTCTATCTACGCTATCCCTGCAGGTTTCCGGATCACGCAGATCACCAACAATAAAATCGTCTGCAACGGTGTTATCAAATTCGGGATACTTGAGATCGACCCCGCGTACCCAGAACCCCTCTTCCTTAAGGCGTTTAACTAGGTGAGATCCGATAAACCCTCCTGCTCCGCATACAAGTGCCGTCTTCATGACATGCTCCTTAATAGGCCCAATTACTCTAAAGTCTTGCCGCCGGCTTGTCCGACGCCTCCGTACTTCGCGTATTTGTCTTTATTACAATACTTTCTCGATCGATCTGGTTAGCAACAATACGGCGGTGTCCTTGACGCCGGTCTGCTCCCGAACGTCGCTCGACGCGAATACCATTGATAGTGAAACCTTGATCTCGTTTCCTTCGATCTATAATAATCCTACGATCGACCTTAGTTTCGGACCGGCGGTTAATCGACCGACTAAGAAAACTCAGTTTCTGCCACGTTCTATTTATCGTGAAGATGTATATAACGCTCGCTGATAAAAACATTGCCAGAATCAACGATTCTGAGAATCCGTTTAACGTTGCAAAAAGACCAAATAACATACCTGCGGCAGCAACGCCGACTAAACCGAGCCATGTTGCAGTGACCGAAAATTTGGCCAATAGAAATATATGGTGGATGTGCTCGCGGTCCGCTGTGAATGGAGAAATACCTCGACTAACGCGCCGAAAAATCATTCCCACGGTATCTAGTAGTGGAATCATACAAAACCATAGGGCAGTTACTGGAGGCATTGCGCGGTCACTTCCCTGACATAATCGAACACTCACGTAAAGGACAGATAAGCCCAATAAATAGCTCCCAGCATCTCCAAGGAAAGCCTTTGCCTGCTTCCGCCCAGGAAACCGGATATTAAATATAAGGAAACCTATGAGACCTCCGGAAAGAGCTAGTATTAGCAACAATTCCGATTGCTTGCCCGCTAAAGCTGCAAGAATACCAAGCCCAATTAAAGCAACAAGGGTAAAGGTCCCGCAAAGACCATCTACACCATCGGACAGATTGAATGCATTAATAATTCCTACTCCGGCAAATACCGTAAATGGAATAGCAAACCATCCGAGTTTTATTGTGCCTAATGCTGGGAGAATAGTTCCTAGATCGACTAAATAAGCATTGCCAGGTATCGCAACAAACAATACTGCACCGGCCTGACACGTAATGCGAGCAATTGGAGGTATGCCAGCAGCGTCATCCCAAATACCAACAGCAACAAGTAGGGAAGCGGCAGCAAAAAATTGCCAGTGCTCAGCAATAATACCTTGAGGGCCCAACATGACTAGCAAGCCCCCAAATATTGCAATTCCACCTACAAGAGGAACATCGCCATTATGCGACTTACGGTCGGTGGGAGAATCAACTAGACCAATCGCGGGCGCAAGACGACGCGCCACTTCGACAAGTATCGTGGTGACTACCAGAGCTAACATCCCAGTAAGCATGGTTCTCACATAAAGCCTTTTTATTGTTTCTTAAATACAGACGTTTTCTATTGGGATATAGCATAAGATAATGCACTAATGTTAAAACATGAAATACGTCACATTTCTGGGTCTGCGCAGTAAATAAGGTTATGAATTTATTTAGCAAAATTTGTTTAATAAAGCATCTCAATAGATTGCATTAAGGCGTCGGAATTCCAAAGGAAAATTTTTTTTCGACTTCATAAAGGCTTAAATCTGTTGCTGCCGGTACCGGATCACCCTCCAAAAAAACTTTGGTGCCGAAACCAAACTTCTGCGCCAAAGTCGGCGTGGCTCCTGAATTAATCTAGGCAACCATTCGAAGCCCATATTCTGCCAAAACGGGCCTACTCGCTTTATATTACCGACGAAAAAATCGAATGCTGCGCCAATCGGACCTGCAAAATTTACGTCCAACCGGTGTCTGTGCTCGAAAATCCATTTCTCTTGCTTGGGGGCCGTTAGTCCCACCCAAAGAACATCCGGCGAAGCCTCGTTTATTGCTTGGATCATTTTCTCATTGTCATCAGCTGAAAATTCCGACTTGTAAGGCGGCGAATAAGTCCCAGCAACAATTACATTTGGGAATTTTATGGCCATCCTTCTCCGGATCTTTTTTAAAGTTTGTTCAGTTGATCCCAGAAAAAAACAGCTGCCGCCTGTCGTCTTATCCATGGTTTCTGTAATCCCCAAGAATACGTCCATACCAGTGACTCGCCGGTTCAAGTCGCCACTAGAGATACGAGATGCATAAACAACTCCAATACCATCAGCTGTCAAGAAATTCGCATGATCCAGGGACATTTGAAAAACTTGATCATCTTCTGCTATCACTGCTGCATGAGGATTAAGGCAAGCGAAATATTTACACTGGCGATAATTTTCTTCAATGCCACACATTACCCAACTTATTATTTGAGAAATTGAGTCAGTGCAAACGCCGTAACCAATAATATCTTCTTTATTCAAATTCATTTTTTCAATTTTAAAGTGGATTCAATATTTTGTAGAACATACGCCAAATGTTACTGCCGTTAATCATTGATGAAATGTTTTTGATGCCAAGACCATGCTGTTTCGACGATTGAATCAAGTGATGAATAACTTGGCTCCCAACCGAACTCATCTCGGATACGATTGCTTTCCGCCACAAGGAATGGTGGATCACCAGGCCTTCTTTCCCCCTCCACAACCTCAATTTTTTTACCGGTTAATCGTCTCGCTGCATCAATTACCTCGCGAACCGAACAACCATGACCCACTCCCACATTGTAAGCATCTGTTTTGTTACCGTTTTTTAACATCTCTAGGGCCAGTAAATGTGCGGCAGCTAAATCGGTAACATGTATATAATCGCGAACACATGTGCCATCCGGGGTATCATAATCCGTGCCAAAAATAGTGATATTGTCACGCTTGCCGCCCGCCGCATCTAGAACCAAAGGAATCAAGTGCGTCTCAGGATTATGATCTTCGCCTATTTCACAGTGAGGATCAGCTCCGGCTGCGTTAAAATACCTAAGTGCAATAGATCGCAGTCCATAAGCGGCATCATAATCTCGTAGTATCTGCTCGACCATCAACTTTGTATGTCCATAAGGGTTAATTGGCCGCTGCGGCTGCAACTCGGAAATCGTTTCCCCATCTGGGATACCATACGTCGCACATGTACTAGAAAAAATAAGCTTGTCTACACCTCCCGCATACAAGGCATCAAGTAATTTCATCGTTCCAATGACGTTGTTCCTATAATATTTAGCTGGATTGGTAACTGACTCACCCACATATGCGTATGCTGCAAAATGAATCGCAGCTATAGGTTCATAACGTTTAATAACTGTTTCTACGGAGGCACTATCAGACGTATCAAAAACTTCCAATGGCCCCCATTTAACGGCCCAATCATGACCATAAACAAGATTATCAAGCACAACCGGCTGATAACCCGCTTGAGACAATGCCTTACAGGTATGGCTACCAATATAGCCAGCACCTCCGGTTACTAATACGTTTTCCAATTTGATTATGCCCTCATAGCTGCAGTCTTACTTCTCATTCAGTAATTATTGCTTATTTAGAAAAACAAAAATGATAACGGACTCACATTCTAGATTCGCTCAAAGTAACCTTATCGTATAATCTTTACAGGTTATTTTAGTCCTTCGCTCCTGCATCCATAAAAAACTAATATGGCATCGCAGTTAACAAGGTAAAATGTATGAATTTAGTTGCAACACCATCTGAGTTCAGTTAACAACAAGAAATACTGCTAAAAAATAAATTTCAGAATTTGCCAGCAGTAAACCAAACAAAAAATACGTAGGACTAAAGAAGGTAATGGACGTGGCCATGGGATATCTTCGTACTATGATATGTGACTGAGTTCACAACTTAGGACTTGTGAACCACGCATATTGCCCCTAACCATATCCTCTGTGTTCAGACCCATATAGACTACGGAGTATAAATTGTTAAGCCGTGGCAACAAAAAGACATAACAATTGAATTTCTTAAAGGATCTGGGATAACAATTAGATGGCAAAAAGAATTAATCTTCTCAATAGCATATGTACGATCTTTATTATCGGTCTGGCCATCCTTTCCGTAAATCCAGCTATGGGGCAAGAGAACAACAATTCTGAGAAATATCTTATCCATGCCGGTGATCTACTCGAAATCTCAGTATGGCGTGAGGAATACTTAGAACGAGCAGTCGTTGTTCAACCTGATGGACGAATCTCCTTTCCACTAGCCGGCGTGCTAGAAGCATCCGGAAAATCCGTGAGCGAACTTCAAGTCAGTGTCACTGAAAAACTTGCATTATACTTTCCTGATCCGGTTGTAACCGTGTCCATCAAGGAAATTCGAGGAAACACTGTTTATATTCTAGGACAAGTGCAGCGACCAGGACAGATTGTCATGAATCCAGTTATTGATGTGATGCAAGCACTGGCACTGGTGGGAGGTACAACACCATTTGCAGAACTCAATGACATTAAAATACTTCGACGAAACGGCAAAAGTCAGGAACTTATCGAATTTCGCTATGGCGATATAGCTAGGGGCCGCAACCTGGAACAAAATATAATTTTGCAAAGCGGCGATGTAATTATTGTTCCCTAAACAATTTAGCAAAATATTGCGGACGAAAAATATGAAGTTGGACACTATAATGACCAAAGAAAAAGAAAAACATATAGATCCTAGAAGAAATTGGAAACTAGGCGTTCTCATAATATTTATGGCGCCCGCGTCCAATGCCGAATGGCTATTTGATCCTATTGCGCGCGTTGGCTGGGATTACGATGACAATGCTTCAATGTCTATCAGGACCGATGGCGAAGAAAAAATTTCTGGCCCAGTGGCAGAAGCAAGTGTAGAGATGAGAAACGATGGTGAGACATCCTATTTGTCATTGCGCCCAATGTTTCGCAGCCGCAATTACCAGCAAGATGAGTACAACAGGGACTCCGACGATGGGTTCGTTAAAATGCGATGGGGACGGAATACTCAAACAAATAATCTATCCTTTAGCGGCGATTACGCCAATGAATCCGTAAGGACTGCTGAACTTGCAACCGCAGACTTCGATTTTGAATCAGATCCTGGCGATATAGCGGACGATGACACCGGTCGAGTCGGCCTAAGACAAAGGCGAGAGCGACTTCGTCTGCTCCCCAGATGGACCTACCAATTTTCTGACGTATCTTCCATTTTGACGGAAGTTAATTTCCTTGATGTTGCGTATGAAGATCAGCCCGTGGAAACCAATCTTTATGATTACACTGATTCTAGATTCTCGTTTAGTTATCGGCATGCATTATC
>TARA_B100000686_G_scaffold272756_1_pt1 | contig 11924 bp, 10 predicted proteins | sample TARA_B100000686 | Tara Oceans TARA_B100000686 (sample SAMEA2622733) | marine metagenome | biome: marine biome (ENVO:00000447); feature: marine epipelagic mixed layer (ENVO:xxxxxxxxx); material: "saline water (ENVO:00002010), including plankton (ENVO:xxxxxxxx)" | depth 150 m
GAGTTGATATATTGTAGGGTAAATTTCCAAATATAATTATTTCTTTATCGATAAAGTTTTGGTGCGAATATTTTAGAATATCTTCATTAATAATTCTCGTTCTACTCGTATATTTTTTTTTTAAAAGATTGAATAAACTTTTATCTTTTTCAATTAATATAATTTCTCTTGGTTTTTTTTTTATTATTTTTTCAGTAAGATTTCCAGTTCCTGGTCCAATTTCAAATACAATATCATCTTTTTTTATTTGACCTAAATCAGCAATTAAACTTAATACCTTTTCATCATGTAAAAAATTTTGTCCTAAACTTTTTTTAGGAAACTTTATCATTTTATTTTTGAAAAAAAATCTATTGCACAAAATAATGAAGATGGATCAGAGATATTTTTTCCTAACATTTCAGTATTTGGCCCATGATCAGGGGATATTCTTATAAAAGGGAGGCCTAAAGTTAAGTTTATAGCATCAAAGTTATAAAGAGTTTTAATAGGAGTTATAACTTGGTCATGATACATGCCAATTACTACGTCATATTTCCTGATATTTTTTTTAATAAAAAAAGTATCAGCTGAAAAAGGTCCATTAACTTTAAATTTTTTTTTTTTTAAAGAATTGATTGCTGGTTTAATTATTTTTTCTTCCTCACTTGTATTTTCTGTAGATTCACAATGAGGATTTAAACCTAATATTGCTATGTTAGGATTAACTCTAAGTCGAAGTTTATAAAAATTTTTTATTTTACTTACATTATTAATTATTTTTTTTTTTGTTATATTTCTTGATACTTTTGATAAAGGTAAGTGAGTCGTAATTGGAGAAACAGAAATATTCTTATTATAAATTAACATTACTTCATTTTTTGTATTTGTCATGTAAGCGAGATATTCAGTAATTCCAGAAAATTTTTTATTTAAAAAATTTTTTTTTGAGATTGGCCCATTTATTAATCCAATTGTTTTTTTATTATTTAAAATTTTAATTCCCAGATCAAAAGATTTTTTAATATAAGAATTTGAAAAATTACTTATTTTTGTAAAAACTTTATTAAATTCATAATTTACATTAATAATATTTACTATTCTTCTATTGCTTTTTTCAATATCATTAATGATATTTAATTTTATATTATATCCTAATTTTTGCATTTGTTTCTGAAATAAGTTTTTGCTTCCAATCAAAATTATTTTTTTTTTTAATTTTAGAAATTTTTTTGAATGAAAAAATTTAAATAAAATCTCATTAAATGTACTTTGAGGTTCTCCTAAAATTATTAAAATCTTATCTATATTCATTTATGGAAGCATTTTGTTTTAATCTTTTATAATATAGTAATGAATATAAATTTAATTGCCTATTTTTTTCAAATTCAATTAAATTTTTTAATTCTTTCTTTATTTCAAGATTTCCCTGAATTTCTCGTTTATCATTTATTTGCAATATTAAGTAACCTGCGGCAACTTCTATCTCCTCAGTTATACTTCCGATATTTGTTTTTTTAATGCTATTTAATATTTTTTCAGATAATTGAGATTCTTTTATCCATCCAATTTTTCCGCCGATTTTAGCACTATTTGATATTCCAAATAAATTTGCAGTATTTTGAAAACCAACTTCTTTCACACTTTTTTTAATATCATCATATTTTTTTTTTATCTCATCCTTAGAAAGCTTTTCTATAACTATTTCAGATAAATTATATTCATATTTCTTATCAGATTTTTCGTAAGCAATTAAAATTCTTTGTTTTAAATATTTCTCATCTATTTTTATATTATTTTTATATTTGTTATAAATAATCTGATTCCACAATGACTCTAATTTAATTTTATCCATTAAAGTCTTGTAGTCCAAATCTATAGAAATTAGGTATTTTTTTAACTCACTTTTATCTTTAAATTTTTTTTGATTTAAAATGTTATTTTCAATTTTTTTTAAAAAATCATATTCTTTTTTTATATCAAAAAATTTTTTAACTTCTTCTGTTTTAATTTTTTCTCTTACCAAAGAGTTTGTAGACAATATTTCCATCTTATCTTCAGGAATTTGTTTCACATCAGGATTAAAAAAAGCCAAATATTTTTTTTCATTATCAATATCTATATTTGTAATTATTTGATTATTAATCTTAAGTTTAATATAAATTTCTTGAGAAAAAGTATTGGTTATTATTAATAAAATAAAAATAATGTAAAAAATAAATATTTTTTTCATAATTTAATTTATTATTTTATCTCTTGAATATCTTGTATTGAAGACCTTATTTCAGCAAAAGGAATAAATCTTACAATAAAATTTACGCTTTCATCTGGAATTAAATCACCATTCCTGTAAAATTTTTTATTGTATTGAATTGAAGCATTTAAACAATCAGTTTCATATTCGTAAATTAAGTTATAATATTCGGTAAAATCATTTTTAAGATCTTTATTTGTTTTAAATCCAAGATTAGAGGTTTTATTTATTTTATATGAAGATTGATTACTTAAAACTTCTAAATCACCTAATTCATGATTTTCAGTAATATAATTAAATTCAGTTACAAATTTTCCTAAAGTAATTATCGATTGAACAGAATCATAATTAGAAAAATCTAAATCTCTATCGTAAGAAAACTGATAACCCAAATCAATTATCTCGTTTGGCTTATAAGTTAATTTACCAATTATATCTGATCTAGTTTTTCCTAATTTACTTTTCGATGGTAGATTAAAATTTTCTTTATCTCTAATTACATTAGCAATATTAAAACTAAATATTTTTTCATAATTTTGATTTTGTTTTTCAAATTCTATTCCAAGTGATAAAGATTTTCCTCCTTCTACCATCTCAGAATTTCCAATTCTATTAAAATTAAATATGTTATCGTAATTAAGAATCGTACCGTTATCTGATATGTCTTTTGTCCCATTCGGACTATACATTGCAGAGATTATTGGTTTTAGATAATTTGTTGAGTTTTTATTTCTTTTTTTTAATGGGAAGGATGAGTTAAACTTTAATTTTCCATAAACTTCATGATCATTCTTTTCAGAATAATTTGTAGATTTTTCAGCATATGAATTGAAACTTTTAAGAAGTAAATCATAATTATTAACTATTCCTAATGAATTAATAATATTATTAGACTCGAATATAAAATCATTATTTATTATTACTTCATATTTATTTGTATCATAATTTTTTTGAAATCCACTTGATACAAATTTAAAATTTCCGTTGTAATTTTCATTGATATTTAAATATTTTACAAAATTGAAATTTGGGAATATATATTGATATTTATCACTATTATTCTTCGATAAATCTTCAAATACTTTAAATGAAGTACTTATACTAGTATCTTCATCAATATTTTTGTTAAAGTTGAAATTATTAACAAGTAAACTTTCATTAGTTATTAAAGGAGAGCTAGTACTTAAGTTATATTTTTTTAAATAATTGTTATTGGTGACATTTTGAATTTGAAATTCATAATCCGTTTTATCATCTAAATCACCATTTATTTTTCCAAATAAATGAGTGTTTGTACTATTTGAACCTTTTTGAAAACTAAAATCAGTTATCAGATTAGAATTTTCAAATGCTTCTCTATATTCTGCCTGAAAAATAAAATTGTCATCAGCAAATATTCTAGGCTTAAAGGTCATGTCTTTTGCATTAGAAATAACTTTAAAATAAGGGACGGTTACCCATGTTCCAAGATTTTCTGAACTTCCATATGTTGGAGTTAAAAACCCGCTTTTTCTATTTACAGTTGGATCTGGATGACTAAAAAAAGGAAAGAAAAATATTTTTTTTCCAAAAACTTTAAGCCAAGAATCCTTATATTCAAAGAGTCTTTCTATTTTATTATGTGTAAATTCATCACTTTCTAACTCCCATCCTCTACAATTTTGGTTTTCAGTGTTACATGTGCTAAAAACTGCTTTATATATTTTTGTTTCCTTATCATTTGAAACTGTGCTTTTGCCTTTTAATATTGGGTCATTATTTTCATTCCCAAAAAACGAATCTATAAAATCTACTCTCACTTCTTTACCTACAATTTCGTTTGTTAATAAATTAATTTTTGCATTCTCAAAAAAATAATTGTTATTATCCACGTCAATTATTTTGGTATGTTTAGAAGTAATTATTTCTTTATTTATATCAAAATTAAAACCTTGTTCTAAATCAAAAATATTTCTATTTACATCTTCAATAATCGTTTCTTTATTAGTATATAATCTCATTAAATTTCTGTCATAATAAAGATTTTTGGAAAAAATTTCATAAGTGTTCTCAATTTTTAAAAAAGTTTTTCCTTCAGAATAAAGTATATTTGAAAGTTTATCATATATAACTTTCTCACCTTCAAGATAAACATTTTTTATTTTATCAAAAAATTTTACATTTTTTTCTACAGTCAGTTCAGATAAAGTCTTATTATAAATAGATTTATCCCCTTCAATTTCAATTTTTTCTTCGGGTATGAATGCTTTTACATTTAAAGCAGTTATAATGTTTCCATTTTCAAGAATTTTAATATTATTAGAGTCAAATTTAATCTCATTTGAATTGACTTTTGATATTATAATAAAAATTAAGAAAAATATTTTAAAAGCTAATTTATAGTTCATTTATTCTTACTATTCCTATACTGCAGATTAATAAAAGCAAAATAATCGGAAGCCAAACAGATAGCTCAAGAGGTATCATTTCGTTTAAACCAAATAAACTTGAAAAATAATTTAAATAGTAAACAACAACTGATATGAATACGCCAATTATTAAAGTAAAAAATTTAGATGTTAAAAATTTTAACCTTATCATCATTAAAGCACCAATTATTGTCATTAATAATATATAAATTGGTAAACTATAAATTTTATTTAAGTGAACTTTTACGTCAGTAGTTGAATATCCTATTTGGGCATAATTTTCTGATAACTGATGTAATTCGAACAAATTTAATGAATTTAAATTAGAGAATAAATTTGCAATCATTTCTCCATTAAAAAATGATTTATAGTTATAAGAGTTTATTGTTTTATTAGTACCATCCTGAACATACATTTTTACATTATTTAATTTCCATAATTTTTTTGAAATATCGGCATCTGTAGAAATCACTGTATTTGTAGTTTTAAATTCTTTATTAACCTGGGTTATTGTTATATTTTCCAAAGTGTTTTGTTTAAATTTTTGAGCGTTTATAATATTTATATTTCCATTTACTTCTTCTTTTATCCACAAGCCGGAGTCATTAACAATTGCAAGGTATTCATTACCAGTTGAAAATTTGTTTTTCATTATAAGATAATGACTTTTTAATTTTGCTGAAAATGTATAGTAAAATAAAATAGTAATTAACCCAATTATAAAAGATAATAATGAAAGAATTATAACAACTTTTAAATAATTTATGCCATTATTAACCAAAATTTCTAATTCATCACGATCATAAAGAAATATAAAAAAAAACATTGAAGAAATTAAAAAAATAAAAGGAAGCAATTCAAGCAATATCGAGGGAGTGTTTAATAAAGTTAATAGCAAAGGAAAAAAAATATTTACATTTATATTTTCAAAATATTTTATTTCTTCAAAAATATTTAATACAAAACTTAAGCTAAAAAAAACTAAAGCAACTAAAGCAAAGTTTGAAATAAAAACTTTAATTAAATATTTTTGATAATTTTTTAAAATCATAGGGTATTGAACTTAAAATTAGTTTTTATTCCTATAAATATATAGAACATCAAAACTATAATTAGAGGAATCAATATTACAAATAAGTCATGTATTTTCGAATAGCTGATAAATTTAAAAGTAATTTGCGAAAATATTATTGTTAAAAAACCCAAAAGAAAAATTGTAGATTTGTGATATTTAAAATTATTTAAAGATTTTGGTTTTACCACTAAATATGAAGCAAAAAGAGCTATAGCAATAATATAAAAAGGTAAAACTAATCTTTTAAACATTTCTTCAACAATTTGTCCCATAGGTCTTTTTCCTTTTCCTGCATCGCAAACTGCTTTTATATTAAAGTTATTTAATAAATAATTTTTTTTTATACATTGAAATAATTTTAATGAATTTATTTCTTGAATTTTAGGATGTGTAACAGTTCTAGATGAGAATTTTGATAAATCGTATTCGGTTTCGGAAAAGTTTAAAGTATAAGTATTTTTTTTTTCTATATTTGTTATTCCACCATTAAATAACCTTAATAAATATTTATCATCTTTTTTTATTATCCTTCCTTTTTTTGCTGAAATTATTTTCGATTTATCTGAATTAATTCTTTCTTTTATAAAAACCTTTTCTAGATTTCCACCTGGATTATATTTTTCAATGAAAATTGTCAAATTTTTAAAAATACTAATGAATTTTTTTTCAGAAATTAGACTAGGAAAAAAATCAATGTTAGAATTTTTAAGATAATTTCTTCCTTGATTTTGAGCAGCAGGAACAACAATCAAGCTCAGAAATAGTTGAAAAATTAAAAATATTATCGATAGCCTAAAAATAAAATTTATAAAATTAATTTTTTTTATTCCATTTGACCAAAAAACAAGAATTTCATTGGTGTCCTCGTATTTATTAATTATATAGAATAGTGAAATGAAAAATACAAAGATTATAATTTTACTAAATATTTTTGGCAAAGTAAGAAAACTATAAATAAAGTATACCTTCAAACTATGGCCATCTTCAGAAACAATTTCCAACAAATTAACAGCCTGCACAACCCAAACAATAATTGTTAAGCTAATTGAAGATATTATGAAAAAAAATAATATATCTGAGGCTAATTTTTTAAATATTAATTTATTCATTGAAATTATTTTATTAATAAATATACAACAATATCTATAAAATTTTTCAAAAAAATGAAGTTAAAAGTAAATTATATAAGAAAATTATCAAAAGCTAACGCAGTAAATGAGATAGTTTTTGTTAAAAACAAAAAACTTAAAAATAGTTATTTAGATTTTATTTTCAAACTGGTTCCAGATAACCAACTATTTGAAGAGCAATTATTTATTCAAAAAGAATATAAAAATAGAAATTATGTCTTTGTAAATTGTATAAAATTATCCTTATCATCTGACTATGAAAATATAGGATCAAAGTTTTTTGACTATTTAAGCAAAAATAAAATAGAGAGTTCTTTTATTGATGTTAGAAAAATTGATATTACCAATATACAGCTAGAAAGAACTATACACGGAGCCAAACTTAAATCTTATAATTTTGATATATATAAGTCTAATAATAAAAAAAATAAAACTATAAGTATAAATATTTTTGGTGAAACAAATAATAAATCATTAATTCTAAGAAAAAAATTAGATGCATTAAAAGATGGAGTATTTTTTGCAAGAGATTTAGTATCAGAGCCAGGAAATATTTTGCATCCAGACGAATATGCAAAAAGATTAAAAAAATTAAAAAAATTTGGATTAAAAGTAACAGTTTATGATGAAAGAAAACTAAAAAAATTAGGATGTAATGCCTTGCTTGGAGTTGGACAGGGAAGTATCAGGGGATCTTATCTTGTAACAATTGAATGGAAAGGAAATAAATCTAAATCAAAATCTTTAGCATTTGTTGGTAAAGGAGTTTGTTTTGATACTGGTGGAATTTCTTTAAAGCCAGCTAGATTTATGGAAGATATGACCTATGATATGGCAGGCTCGGCAACCGTAGCAGGATTAATGAAAAATTTTGCTTTAAAGAAAGCAAAAATAAATGCTGTTGGAGTTGTTGGACTTGTTGAAAATATGCCAGGGGGAAATGCACAAAGACCTGGCGATGTAGTAAAATCTTTTAGCGGAAAAACTATAGAAGTATTAAATACAGATGCAGAAGGAAGATTAGTATTAGCAGACGCTTTAACATTTACTGAAAAAAAATTTAAACCTAATTTTATTGTTGACTTAGCAACTTTAACAGGAGCAATTATTGTTTCATTAGGATCAGAATACGCTGGACTTTTTTCAAACGATGATAAACTATCAAAACAGATTTATGAAGCAGGAGAGAAGGTTGAAGAAAAAGTATGGAGATTACCACTACATAAAAATTATGATAAGCTTATGGATTCCAAAATCGCAGATGTTCAAAATATAAATTATGTAGGTGGTGCTGGTTCAACAACGGCAGCACAATTTTTACAAAGGTTTATTATTAACAAAACACCTTGGGCCCATCTTGATATAGCTGGTATGGCTTTTTCGAAATATGCAGGAGCTTTAAATTCAGGTGGTGCTACCGGGTATGGAGTAAGATTGTTAAATAAATTCGTAGAAGAAAACTATGAATGAAACTGAACAAACTCTATCAATTATAAAACCAGATGCTGTAGAAAGAAATTTTCAAGATGAAATTAAAAATGAATTTAAAAAAAATGGTTTTTTAATTTCTAAAGAAAAAAAAATTCATATATCAAAAAAAGAAGCCGAACAGTTTTATAAGGTACATGAAACGAAGCCTTTTTATAGTGATTTATGTGGATATTTATCCTCAGGACCTATCATTGTTATGGTTCTAGAGAAAGAAAATGCAGTATTAGATAACAGAAAATTAATGGGTGCAACTGACCCAAAAAAAGCAGAAGAAGGAACCTTAAGAAAAAAATATGGTATTTCAATAGATAAAAATTCTGTGCATGGTTCCGATAGTGTTGAAAACGCAAAAATAGAAATCGATTTTTTTTTTAAAGAATAGAAAGAAATTTAATAATAGCTTTAGGGTAAAGCATATGTTCAATTTTTAAAATTTTTTTTTCTAGTGTTTTTGCATTATCAGTATTTAAAACCTTAATTTTATATTGTAATATTGTTTTTCCCGAGTCTAACTTAGGAACAACAAGATGAACTGTGGAACCAGAAAATTTTTCATTATTTTTTATAACTTTTTCATGTGTATTTAACCCTTTGTATTTTGGTAGTAGGGAAGGATGTATATTTAAAATTGGTTTTTTAAATTTTTTGATAAACTTTTTTGAAAGAATCTTCATAAATCCCGCCAAACAAATAAATTCTATTTTAAATATATTTAATTTTTTTAGAATTTGATTTTCAGCAATATCAGTATTTTTATAATTATTTATATAAAATTTTATTTTCGATTTTTTTGAGTATTTCAAACCCTTTGCCTTATCATTATTAGAAATAACTAATTTAATTTTAATTAGCGAATTTTTTGACTTAGAATATTTTATTAATGATTTAAGATTACTACCCCTTCCAGAAATAAATACAGCAGTATTTATTCTCTTACCATTCAATTTTTCCACTAAACTTTACTCTTTTCGAATTGTTAGAAATTTTTCCTATTACATAAGGTTTGTATTTTTTTGAAAAACATTTATCAATTTTTTTAAGATTTTTAGAATCAATAATTAGACAAAAGCCAACACCGCAATTAAATGTATTTAGCATCTCATTATCCTGAATATCAAATTTTTTTAACCACTTAAAGATTTTTAATATTCTTAATTTATTTAAATCAATTTCAGCACACAAATTTTTTGGAATAACTCTTATTATATTATCTTTCAAACCTCCACCTGTAATGTTTGCACAACCATTTAAAATATTTCTATTAATAAGAGTTAAAACTTCATTAACATAAATTTTAGTCGGTCTTATTAGTTCTTTTTTTAAAAAAATATTTTTTTTTAAATTTATCTTTTTTTTTTTTATTATTTCTCTAATTAAGGTATATCCATTAGAGTGGATTCCTGAGGAAGGTACTGCTAAAATTATATTATTTTTTTTTATTTTACCTTTTAGCAATTTGTGTTTTTCAACAAGTCCTACAGCAAACCCAGCAATATCAAATTTGCCTCTCGAATAGGTCCCTGGCATTTCTGCCGTTTCGCCCCCAACAAGTTTACAACCAGCTAACCTACAGCCTTTAATTATGCCCTTAAGAATATTTTTAAGCTTTTTAAGTTTAATTTTATTTATTGAAATATAATCTAAAAATATATAAGGCCGTGCACCTTGAACTATTAAATCATTTACGCACATAGCTACTAAATCAATACCAATTGTGTTAAAAATATTTAATTCATTGGCTATTTCAATTTTAGTTCCAACACCATCAGTGCTTGTAACTATATGAGGGTTTTTAAGATTATTCGGAACCTTAGATACTGCACCAAAACCACCTATATTCTTAAAATCACCACTTTTGTTTGTTTTTTTTGAAATTGAAGCTATGAAGTTTACAAATTTATCTGCTTTCTTAATGTTAACTCCACTTTTAGCATATGTTAACTTATTTGAGCTCATAATAAATAATTATGTTTATATTTAAAAAAAAAATTTATTTGTATCTATACATTTTTTTTTTAATTTTGTTCTTTATTTTTAATGAGTTTTCCACAAATTTCGCCTTAAGTAAAAATTTTATTATTTCTGAAGTAGAAATAGAAGAAAGTTATGATCTTAATTTTGATAAATCTAAAGTTATAGATAAGGGTTTTGTAAAAGCATTTAATATTTTAATTTTTAAAGTAGTTGAAAAAAAAGATCGCTTCAAGCTTCAAAATGTTCCTCTAAATGAAATAAAAAGTTTGATCGATAATTTTTCAATAGTTGATGAAAAATTTATAAACAAAAAATATAGAAGTCAATTTGAAGTTCAGTTTAACAGAAAAAAAATTATAAATTTTATTGAAAAGAAAAATATAATTCCTTCATTGCCAAAAAATATAGAAACTTTTTTTTTACCAATTTTAATTGATTTAAAAACTAACGAAATTTATTATTTGAGTCAAAATATTTTTTTTAATAATTGGAATAATCAATTAGAAAAATATTTTCTAATAAACTATATACTGCCCAATGAAGATATAGAAGACTATTCAATAATTAAAAAAAATATTAGTAATATTGAAAATTATGATTTTAATGAAATAATCAACAAATATAACTTAAATAATAATATAGTTTTAGTTATTGTAAAATCAGATAATGAATTAAGAGCCTTTTCTAAAATTAAATTTGGTAATAAAAAAATGTTAATGAACAAAATTTTTAACAACGCTGATATTAAAAATAAAGAACAAGTAAATGAGTTGATTTTTCAAATAAAAGAAAATTATGAAGATAAGTGGAAAATGCTAAACAAAATTAATAGTTCAATTTCATTACCAATAAGAATTTTAGTCGAATCCAACAATATTGAGTTGACTAGAAAATTAGAAGAGGCTTTGACAAATTTTGATCTTGTTTCAGATTTTAAAATTGAAAGATTTGATAATAAAAATATAATCTATAGAATTATATATAATAGTTCTCCAGATAAATTTTTAGAGAATATAACAATGTTTGATTTTAAAATAGATCATTCTAGTGGAATTTGGAAACTTAAATGAATGAACTAAATCAATTATTATTGGATTTTGGTCATAAAAAAAACTTTAATGAACATGATTATTATGTTTCCAAAAGTAATTACTTTGCTTTTAATATAATTGACAAATGGCCTAAATGGGAAAAAAGAATTCTTAATATATATGGAGAAAAATTTTCTGGAAAAACTCACCTTGCAAATATATTTAAATTAAAAAGTAATGCTTTACTAATTAATATAAACAAAATCGATAATAATGCATTCAACAAAATAAAATTATTTGAGAGTATAATAATTGATAATTTTAGAAATGATTTTAAAGAAGAATTAATTTACTCTATCTTTAATTTAGTTGATCAGGACAATAAATATTTGCTTATAAATTCTTTAGAACCTATTAATGAATTCAAGTTTAAGCTTCCAGATATGGTTTCTAGATCTAAAAATTGTCTAGTAGCCAAAATAGAAAATCCTGATGATGAATTAATTTTTGCAATAATTATTAAGAATTTTTCTGATCGTCAAATTAAATTAGAAAAAAAAATTATTGAATTCATAATTAATA
>TARA_B100000686_G_scaffold80854_1_pt1 | contig 11923 bp, 11 predicted proteins | sample TARA_B100000686 | Tara Oceans TARA_B100000686 (sample SAMEA2622733) | marine metagenome | biome: marine biome (ENVO:00000447); feature: marine epipelagic mixed layer (ENVO:xxxxxxxxx); material: "saline water (ENVO:00002010), including plankton (ENVO:xxxxxxxx)" | depth 150 m
GCCAAGCCAACATGTTTAAGATTCAAGGGTGCTTCTAGGACTATCCGGCGGCTTAAAAAGAGAAAGGCGGCTCCCAGAACACATGGGGGACCGCCTTTCTCTTTACTTTCAGCGCTTGTGGGCGCTTATGGACGCTTACGGCGTTGGCGCCTTCGCTCACGACGAACTGCCGCTTCGCGTTTGCGTTTTCGTTGGGCGCTTGGCTTTTCATAGTAGCGCCTCTTGCGTAGTTCTGAGTAAAGTCCCGACCGCTGCACTTTCCGCTTAAAACGGCGCAGGGCGCGGTCGAGACTCTCGTTGTCCTGTACGACGACTTCCAAGACAATCACATCCTTAGTGATGGACCGTTACAGTAGAGCTGCGAAAGCTAAATATGGCTGCTTACAGGGGCAACAGCCTTAGACTTTGTTCTTTCTTGACCCGTGGGTCGTCGTTTGGTTGAATGGCTAAGGCAATCGACCTTCACGATGCAGCGTATGGGTGTAAAGGCGATACGCCTCAGGGTGCGCAAGAAAGTCTCTAGCCCACGATTCGAAGTCAGGCAGCGGCATAAGCTCTTCTATGTGATCGATCACAATGCGGGCGAATTGCAGCCGGTCTTTGGCGCGAAAGTCTATCCGTTCGCCATCTAGTATGCGATCCACAGCGTACGCAAAGTCATCCGCATCCACCATCGATATAAAGTGACATACCTGATCGATCCGATACGACTCGTATAGAGAGCGAAGGCGCTCAAGCTCGTCCCTCGAAATATCGATGCCATCGTCGATCCAGGACCCTGACAACTCGGCCGAATTTGTGTTGAGGAGGGCCCTGAATTGTCCGCGGAGCGGGGTCGGCTCGTTCTCCCAGATGCCTTTGGTATGCAGCGCTGACTCTAGTAACCCATTCAAAAGCGGACGTCCTAGGCTCCGGGCTTTTTCGTGGATTTGTGCTTCTGAGTTCTCTACGAAGATATGCGTGGTGCATACTTCTTCCGAACTGAGCTCTGAATGACTGGGACGAAACGCTATGTAGCCGTGCCATGTCGAACCGGTGGCCTCGAACGTTACGAGGAAGCAGGCCCATGAGCTCTCATTAGTCTCAATAAAGCCCAGCGATCGCCTTCGTTCGGCTGGGGTGGGCGGCTTTTGGCTCGGATACGCCTTCAAGTATCAGTATGCCCCGGTGACATGCGGTCGATCGTCGATGGAATGATGCTTGAGTAACGAATCCGGTGCAACCACCAGATCCCGTTCATATTTTTTCCTTGCGATCGACTTAATCAGATTGTTATTTGGGGACCCCTCTCCGAGCACTGTAGAACTTCTATGTGCTAAGGGTGGTGGATTTACACTTGATATCTGGAGCACCCTGGCCTTGTGACAGAGGCGCTCTCCCTTGCTAAACGCACTTCGCCAAGCTCCGGAGGGGCCGCGATGCAGCTTCATTCGATAACTCAGACCGAGACTCGCCCGGATGCTATGGGTGACGTGCCGGGTATTTGTGAGATTCCGCTAACTCGTGCCGTTGTTCAGTATAGGAATCTCCATGAGACGGACGCTTCGGGTGGCCGCATTGAAGATATCGGCCTTGCTCTGATCGTCGACGGGCGTTTTGCCTCTACGGCAGCAGCTGTTGACTTGGGCAGCGGCAATGTGAAAGTGCTGGATTTGAGCACTGAATTAGTAGTGCTTGACTGGGTGTACGAGCCGACGGTGGAATATGTGGCGGCTTTAATTACCGAGTCTTCCGCTAAGCAGGAGTACGATGCCATTCGAAGCTATAGCCGGAAACTTGGGCTTACAGTCCTCGAGCGTATCGGATTTGGGCCACTCTCTCGCCCGACCTTTCTTCGGGTCGGGTTCCGCGATATTTGTCGTGATCTGGACCTACATGAAGGAACTTCGATTCGGTTTGTGATGGGGGTGGGCCGTTTGACCCGGGCTTATTTGGATTACGACACGTGCTCACTGTTGTTCACCACAGCCTTCGAGACGGCTGACCCACAGCTTGAGCACGCTCTTGGGGTGGCGTTCACCGAAGCGGATATCCATCGGGAGGACCCGTCTTCCCGAACTGATGCGGTATCATATCACGTCCGCTTTCCTGTTCCGGCAGGTCTAGGCGAGGCCCGTCGAGTATTGGGCCAGATGAGGCGTGGCTTGGTTGCTTTGATGGCCCGCTTTGAGGCAGAACGGCTCTCTTCGATCGAAGCTCTAATGAATACCTTTGGTGCACGTGAGACTCTGGCAGGGCTTCAGATCCGAGAACAGAGCGTTAGTACCGTCCGAATTCTGTCACCTATGGCGGCGGGGTCTGACTTCATCCATTGATTGGTGTTCTGTGTCCGAACAGTGTCGCATGGATGCCATTTGGGTATTTGATTAGGACCAGTGGGTCATCCCCGGCCGGAGAGAAGCGGTGAGGCGAGCGACGCTCGTTACCGCTGGACCGGTGTAAGGTGCGTGAGCTGAGTAAGTGTCGAAAGCCCATGTTGCTTTGCCGTGATCTTGGCCCTCTGCCAGAGTGCACAGAGTTTTTCTGCTCAATCGGTTGAGCTAAGGAAATTGGCTTGAGCTGCCTTAGGTAAGAAGTTGCTGTAATTGGCTCGCGAGGACTCTTTTTGATTCTCAAATGAGATCTTGAACTCATTTTGTTCGCACTGTTCTTGTCTGGCAATTTTTTGCAAAAAAATATCCAGCGGCATTGCTCATTTTGGTTTTCATGCCGAAGTCGCAAGGCAATGCAAGCCTTGAGTTTCCAGCTATTAGCATCGTTAGAGTATAAGCTGCGATCATTATCAGGAACAGTTGATTATTGGATTTGAGCGAATTCTTAAGTTATTGCCCTGCAACACTTTAGCATAGGCAGTAATTACACAGAATCTCACCAAAACAGGGGTTGCGCGCGCTACTGGACCTCTTTAGGATTCTTTCCCTTGAGGTTGCTAGCGCCTCTCATCGGCTCCTCTGAGTTTTTTTCCGTGGAGTCCAGGATCCCCAGAGAAGTTTAATTTTTCACAGCCAATTGAGGGCGAGGATTGTCTATGTGGGAGACGCGCTCCGTGGAACTGTCTGTCCAGTTGCCACGTGAACTCGCAGATCAGGCAGAGGAGCTTCAAGCCGCTGATCCGGAATTCATGAGCAGAGTGATTCTGTATGGTCTAACGCGCCGTTCTATCTACCGACACCTTCGTCAAAAAGAGTCCGGCTTCCCTGAAATCGAACTCGAGGTTGGCCCTCCTCATCTTTAGCTGGGTTCCAAAACACTTGCTTTAGAGGCTCTTCGCCGACAACAGTAGACAGAGACCTAAAGTCCTTTCTTGACTAGCCATGTGAACTTGGTGGGGCTTATTCACGTCCGGCGGAGGCATCGCTGTGGATGAAGCAGTAGGTTCGGAAGAGCCGCTTCATATCCTGCGCGGGAAGTATCACGACTACTGTTCTGCGCAGGTGGCGGATCTGCTCGTGTACATGAGTCCTGAAGAGATTTACACGCTTGCTCACAGTGTCCTGACAGAGGAGGCTAACGCCGATGACATCTCGTATACTGAGATGGTCGGGATAGCAACGGAGTGGCTTAGCCGTCGTGTGGCGCTCCCGCCGTTCGAGGTTTGGGTCGAAGATTACAGACGGCACCCTCAGCGCTATGATGAGTACCTCCTAGGCCTCTGGAAGCGAGAGGAACACGAGGGGTAAGCCGGGAGGGCACCAATAGCAGTAAGGATCTCGTGCCGAGGTTAATTCAGAATGGCAGGTCGTCGTCTGGTTCGGGTCCCGGTGTGGCTGGGCCATCACCGGCGAACTCCCCTCCGCTCGTTACCCCAAAATCACTGACTCCTCCTCCCGAGGATCCGAGCATCACCATTTCGGTTATAACGATGTCGGTCCAGTACTTTGGCCCGTTATCTCCTTCGGTCTGCGAGTACTCGATTCGACCTTCAACGTAGAGACGATCTCCTTTTTTCACGTACTGTTCGACGACGTCCACGAGCCTACCGAAAAAGGTCAGGCGGTGCCACTCAGTTTTTTCAGCTTTTGCGCCTGATCGATCGGTCCAGGACCTGTTAGTTGCCAGAGAGACTTTACCAACTCGTGTCCCAGAGCTTGTAGCACGGATCTCTGGGTCGTTCCCCACGTTGCCGATCAGCATGACCTTATTTAGCGAGCGACTCATGGAACAAGACTCCTAGTTCGGGGCAGCCCGGAGGGCAGTAAGGGATGTGACGCTTGTCTGTAGGGCGTCCAAGCAAGGCCCAAGGTAAGGTTATCGTTAACGTTTTTCCATGAGGTTCGAGATAGCTATCTTTCGGCCCACATCGACGTTCGATCATGCTTTCGGGAGAGGCTTAGACATGGGCGATATGACATACATCAAGGTCCAGCGCGACGATGAGCTCGCAATCGTTAGCATCGATAGGCAGGAAAAGCTCAATGCTCTAAACGCTGAAGTAGTTCAAGAGCTTGGCGAAATATTCACCCGCTTGGGTGATGATGATACTGTGCGCGCTGTGATACTCAGGGGCGCTGGGGAGAAAGCATTTGTCGCTGGGGCCGATATCGGTGAGTTATCGACCATGAGCTCGATGTCGGGCGTAGCTGTTAGTAGGGCAGGACAGGAAGTTTTTCGAGCAATAGAGTTGTTTCCTAAACCGGTGATAGCTTCGATTTCAGGATATGCGCTCGGAGGCGGTTGTGAGCTGGCCCTAGCCTGTCACCTACGTGTTGCGAGCGAGAAAGCTCGCTTTGGCCTCCCTGAGGTCGGGCTAGGCATCATCCCTGGATACGGTGGTACTGTCAGGCTGACAAGACTTGTGGGGCTTGGGCGAGCTATTGAATTGACTTTGTCAGGTGAAGTCATCGGCGCAGAGAGGGCTCAAGCCATAGGACTAGTCACCCTGGTGGCAAAGCCGGATGCCCTTATGGACGAAGCGAAAAGCCTCGCAAGAAAAATCACAAAAAATGGACCTATAGCCGTTAGGCTCGCGCTGGAGTCCATCTACCGGGCTTTGGATACTGAGACCGAAGCGGCCCTTGGTTTTGAGTCGTCGGCGTTCGGCTTGCTGGCGTCGACGGAAGATATGAAGGAAGGGATGAGAGCGTTTCTTGATAAGCGGAAAGCTGAGTTTAAGGGGTTGTGACCACCGTGCAGTTCAAAGGTCGATGCTCTCCACGGAATACCTTAGACTGAGCGCTTTTTCGGAGTTCTCGGTCGGACACGAAATCGTTAGATTTCCCCATGGCATTTGAGACTCTCCAAACCAGTTAGCCGTGTATCTCAGCGAGCTCTCAGTAAGGCACTTCCGAAATCTCAAGAATCAGGAATTGGAGGTGCCTCGCGAAGGAGTAGCGCTGATCGGTGACAACGCTCAGGGTAAGTCCAATTTCCTCGAAGCCATCTACTACCTTGAGACACTGCGCTCCTTTCGAGGGGCTCGCGATTCTCAGATGGTTGCGTTCGGTGAAGAGGTCTTCCGAGTCGTAGGAAAGACGGAAGGTAAATCGGACCAATACCATGGAACCCGTGTTGCTGCAGCCTTCGAGAAGAAGGGCAAGAAAAAGAAGGTGTCGGTCAATGGTGCTAATCCTGATCGGCTTACCGATGGCCTAGGTCACTTCTCGGCTGTGATCTTCTCACCTTCGGATGTCGATTTAGTCAGCGGCGGACCGGCGGATCGGCGACGTTTCTTGGATATAGTCCTTGCGCTCAACGAGCCAGGCTACGTGAAGTCCCTGTCCAGCTATAAGAAAAATCTTGCTCGCCGAAACGCGGCCCTGAAATCGGGTCAGTCCTCGTCTGTTGTTTCAGCCTGGGATCCAGGCCTGACCAAGGCTGGCGCCGAGATAATGATTGGACGACGCGGCTGGATTGAGTCCCGATCCAGTGCGTTCGACGGATACTATAGGCGCATTAGTGGCGGACGGAGGGCGCGAATGTCCTATCGTCCGAACGTATCTCTGGAAAGCGACGCTGATATAGAAGCGTCCAGGGAATCGTTTCGCGAGGCACTAGAGGATTCCCGTGACAGAGAGGCGCGTCGGGGAATCACTTTGGTCGGGCCGCATCGGGATGATCTGCGTTTGCAGGTGTGTGGCGAGGGCGACGATTTGGATTTCAGGGACTACGGTTCAGGTGGTCAGCGACGAACGGCTGCACTCGCCCTGCGATTGGTCGAAGCGATGACGATACGAGAAAGTCGGAGCCAAAGGCCCATGATTCTACTCGATGATGTTTTTGCGGAACTCGATGCGGGGCGAAGCGAGCGGATTCTTGAGCTGATGGAGGCAGAAGATACGGGACAGGTTGTCTTAACAGCACCCAAGGATGCGGATGTCAGGGTTCGACGCGACGCGTTGCCACGCTGGAAGATTGAGGCCGGGGAGATCACGACGTGATGAGAGCCAACGCTGATGGGGGTTCAGCTCGTTCCGAGCTTGGTGCAGCTGAAGGCTCCAGGAAGCCGGTCGCTCTAAGTTCGATAGTAGACAAGATTCTGGAGGACCATGGCGTGTTAGCTCAGGTTCGCCGTATGTCTGTTTTGGATGAGTGGTCTGAGTTAGTAGGAGAGGCTGTGGCGAGGGTTACCCGAGCCCGTACTGTAGAAGATGGCGTTCTTATAGTAGAGGTTCGCAGCAGTCCTTGGTTGATGGAATTAAACATGATGAAGGGTGACTTTGTCCGGCGTGTGAACGATTACATGCCGGACACACCGATTGAGCGCATTGTCTTCGTGCAGGCGGAGACTGAATAGGCGCCCCGGTGCGCCGCATAAAGCTTCGGAGTAGAGATGGCGAAAAAGAAGAAGCAGGAGAGCAGCCAATACACTGCCGGCCAGATCCAGGTTCTTAAGGGGCTCGAGGCGGTTAGAAAACGTCCTGGTATGTACATCGGGTCAACTTCGAGTCGCGGCCTCCATCACCTCGTTTATGAGGTCGTCGACAATTCGATTGATGAGGCAATGGCTGGGCATTGTACTCGGGTTACAGTCACTGTGCATGAGGATGACTCCGTCACGGTGGAGGATGATGGTCGGGGCATACCGGTCGATATACATCCTACGGAGCAGGTCCCGGGCGTTGAACTGGCAATGACGACGTTGCACGCTGGTGGAAAGTTCGACAAGGACACCTATAAAGTGTCCGGTGGCTTGCACGGCGTGGGCGTCTCGGTCGTAAATGCGCTGTCTGCTTGTTTGGAGGTTGAGATCCGACGCGGAGGGAAGCTTTATCACCAACGTTACGAGAGAGGGATAAAGACGAAGGAGCTCGAGGAGAAAGGAAAAGCGAAAGGCAGCGGCACACAGGTCACCTTCAAGCCTGATGACGAGATCTTTACCGATCTTGTCTACTCGTTCGAAATCCTGTCTAACCGGCTTCGCGAACTCGCTTTTCTAAACAAGGGGTTACAAATCGTCCTTGTGGACGAGAGAGGAGATCGAGTAGAGGAATCTTACCAGTATGAGGGCGGAATTGCTGAATACGTCACTTTTCTGCGCGGCTCGCGCGGTTCGCTCCATGACAAGATATGCTACTTCGAAGCCTCGAAGCCTGAGGCTGAGATCGAACTCGCCCTTCAGTATGATCAGGGCTTCAGTGAAAACACCCATTCGTTCGTGAACAACATCAATACGCACGAGGGTGGGATGCATTTAACTGGTCTCAAGGCTGCCCTTACCCGGACAATCAACGACTACGCCAAGCGCAACAATATCTTCAAGAAGGATGAGTCACTATCGGGCGATGATGTTCGTGAAGGACTGACGTGTGTGCTCAGCGTGCGTGTGATGGAGCCGCAGTTTGAGGGTCAAACGAAAACGAAGCTCGGTAACAGTGAGGTTCGTGGCGCGGTTGAGGCGGCTGTCAACGAACACCTATCCATATTTCTTGATGAAAATCCTAAAGCTGGAAAGGCGATCATCGAGAAATCGTTGCAGGCTGCTAGGGCACGTGATGCCGCTCGTAAAGCGCGCGATCTAGCGCGAAAAAAGAGTGCCTTAGAAGGTGGAGTATTGCCCGGAAAATTGGCGGATTGTTCAATTTCAGACCCGTCGATGTGCGAACTGTACTTGGTGGAGGGCGATTCTGCTGGCGGTTCAGCAAAACAGGGCCGCGACCGGGGTTATCAGGCGATTCTCCCGCTCAAAGGAAAGATCCTCAATGTGCAACGTGCACGGATCGACAAGGTCCTTTCTAACGATGAGATCAGCGCGATGATTACGGCGATCGGAGCTGGGATCATGGATGATTTTGAGATAGGCAAGGCTCGGTATCACAAGATCGTCATTATGACCGATGCGGATGTCGATGGAGCTCATATCCGAACCTTGCTCCTCACTTTCTTTTACAATCAGATGCCCGATTTGATTGATGCGGGCTACGTCTACATTGCTCAGCCGCCGTTGTATCGGGTGCGAAAGGGCAAGCAGGATGTGTATTGCTACAATGACGACGAACGAGATGCAGCCATCAAGCGTTTTGGTGGCAAGGGTGGTGAGTCGAGCAAAGGGATTCACATACAGCGCTATAAGGGCCTAGGTGAGATGAATCCCGATCAGCTGTGGAAGACCACCATGGACCCTGACGCTCGAACAATCTTGCAAGTAAAAGTTGAGGATGGGAAGCAGGCCAATACACTGTTTAATGAGCTGATGGGAGAAGAGGTCCAGCCACGCCGTGAATTTATCGAGAAGAACGCCAAGTATGTGAAGAATCTGGATATCTAGGTGCCTGTATATCTCGAGAATGCGTTGACACAGGCGTGACAGGTCGGGCTTAAGACGTTCCTTGATCTGACGTATCCCCGAGCATGTCGGACGCATTGATGATGCGGGCGTCGCTTCGTCGTGCGGCCTCCCGTCGTAGCCAGTTTGGTGTGTTTCTCCCAGTGAACACAACCCTGAGTCTTTGCTCGCGCCCAAAGCCGTATCGGGTATTTCGTATACTCCGGTCGATTTTCTCCAGAGGAGTTAGTTCTGGCTTGCGGGGTCTGTTTGCTGGAGGGTCCCAGAGGCAGAGGCCGTAGTATGTAGCTCCATTGCCCAGCGTCCCGGCTATGGGGAGATGGGCTTCGTTGTTCCAGATCGCTCCAGCTTCGCGTGCGTTGGACCCGAATGTCTCTAATGCGTCTATCTCCATGTGTCGGCGGCATACTGGAGCCATGACCCGCTGGAGATGATCCCGGATTCTGGGGCGGATTTCCGACGCGTAGTAAGGAACGATCTCCTTATTTCGCTCTGAAGAGCGCCACGGCAGAATAAAGCGGAGCCAGAAGGCAAGGAATGGGTCGAAAAGGGCATACCTTGTGTTACGACCACGCGGCCTCGTATCGAGTGAGCGATGAGCGTGGATTAATCCGAGTTCAGAGAGCTTCTTTAGGTAGGGGGCTATCTGTCCAGCCTTCGTAAGGTCTGGTATCGCTTTGGATAGTTGAGACCATCCGGCTTCGCCTTGTGACAATGATTCAAGCACGGCGATGTAGCGAGTGGGAGTCTGAATCGCTGTTTCAAGCCATGTCATTGGCAGGTCCCCTAGTGGCCCGGTATCGGGAAGTAGGAGGCGCCTGACGTTCGTCCCGACGGTTACCTTAGTATCAAGGTGTGTCAGGACTCCGGGATAGCCACCAAAGACACCGTAAGCTCGGATTTTTTCGTACGCTGCGTTACCGGGGAGATGGGGGGCTGCAGCTCGAAGAGGGAGGGGGCCCACGTGAATCTGAGTCTTGGGTGCCGTGATCGGGAAGTCTAGGCCGACTTTTGGCATGGATCCGGCTCTTCCTGCGAGGACCACGTGGAATGGGATCCCTGATCCTTGAGCCTCCCTCAAGGCATCGGCAAGCGCGACCTCAAATCGTGACCTCGCTTCGGTCAGCCGATGAGCGTCGTCCAGGATCAAGATGAAAGGTTGACTCTTCTCAGCCTGTCCCAAAAGAAGTGAGAACAAGTGAGCCCATCCTAGGGTCGCGCCACTCGACTGTGTGATTGACTCGTGTGTCGTTCCGGATTGCTGAAGGTCGCTGCTTATGGGTGTTTGATGGAACGTTTGTTTTATGCGGTCTCGGAGTGAGAGTTGGATAAGCGGATCGGGGCGGGGTGGACACCGGAATGAAAGCCCGGGTCGGCCTTTGCTTGCATGGCGTACTAGTGTGGAGGTGCCTGCTCCAGGCGGTCCGCTCACAAAGAGACACTGAGCTTCTAGTCTATCGAATCCGGTTCGGAGAATGCCGAGTTCACGGGATCTTCCTGTAAAGCGCACACTCTATACCATTATATATAAGGAAATAATAAAAATTAGCGTAATAAAAGTTAGTCTAAAATAGGTTGTGATGGGGTTGAGACTGTGTCGTGTCTTTCCCAGGTTTTTGGACAGTTAAGGCACCTCACCCTATTTGGAGTTTCCATGTCACGTTTCGACACCCTGGCTGCAGCGAAATACGACTCGACACCTGCGATTGAGAAGCGAAACCGCATAAACCTTGAAGAGGTGTTTGGTGAGAATCTTTTCGGTCTCTACGAGATGAAAGCTCGTATGCCTAGTGCGCAGTACGAGGCTTTCCTCTCTACGATCCAGAACCGGACGGAGTTGGACGAGTCAGTTGCAGACGCGGTTGCGTCCGCTATGAAGGAGTGGGCGCTAGAGAAGGGTGCCACCCATTATGCCCACTGGTTTCAGCCATTGACCGGCAGCACAGCTGAAAAACATGACTCTTTTTTAAAGCCGACTGGGGACGGCCGTGCTATTACTGACTTCCGAGGTAAGGAGCTTGTGCAGGGTGAGCCTGACGGGTCCTCGTTTCCTACCGGCGGCCTGCGAGCCACTTTCGAAGCTCGGGGATACACGGGATGGGACCCGACCTCACCAGCCTTCATTATGGAGGGGCCGGGTGGGGCGTATCTATGTATACCTACTGTTTTTGCATCGTGGGCCGGCGATGCACTCGACAAGAAGACCCCCCTACTTCGTTCGATGGATGTGATCGACGTTCAGGCGCGTCGTGCTCTTGGACTATTTGGGTCTCCGTCGAAGCCCGTTACCGCGACATGTGGTGCTGAGCAGGAGTTCTTTCTAGTCGACGAGGAGTTCTACTACCGACGGCCAGACCTTCAAACGGCGGGCCGAACGTTATTTGGCACAAAACCGCCAAAGGGGCAGGAGCTTGACGATCACTATTTCGGGTCGATCCCATCCCGGGTCCTGGAATGCATGAATGAGGTGGAGGTTGAGCTTTACAGGCTTGGGGTGCCGATAACCACACGTCACAATGAGGTGGCACCGGGTCAGTATGAGATGGCTCCTATCTACGAGGATGCCAACCAGGCAGCGGACCATCAGCAACTCGTAATGTCTACCCTTCGTCGGGTGGCTCGAAAGTACGGACTCGTTTGCTTGCTGCATGAAAAACCGTTCCAGGGTGTGAACGGAAGCGGTAAGCACCTGAATTGGTCGCTCAGCACGGAAGATCAGAACCTTCTGGAACCCGGTGAGACTCCGCACGATAACATGCAGTTCCTGTTCTTCTGCTCGGCTACACTAAAGGCTGTAGCTAAGCACCAGGATCTGCTGCGAGCAGCCGTAGCCCATGCAGGGAATGACCACCGTCTTGGCGCTAACGAAGCGCCTCCGGCCATTATCTCGGCTTTCTGCGGTGATCAGCTTCAGGATGTTTTTGAGCAGATAGAGAAGGCAGGTGAGGCCACCAGTAGTATGCCTTCTGGGCTTCTTGGCCTGGGAGTAAAATCGCTCCCGGATCTCCCGAAGCATGCGGGTGACCGGAATCGAACTTCTCCTTTTGCTTTCACGGGTAACAAGTGGGAGTTCCGTGCGCTCGGCTCGTCGCAGAGCGTTTCTTTTCCGGCTATGGTGCTAAATACCGTAGTCGCCGAGGCGATTGATGATCTGTGTACGAAGCTCGAAGCTGAACTCGAGCAAGGTACATCGTTTGATGA
>TARA_B100000686_G_scaffold272679_1_pt1 | contig 11922 bp, 6 predicted proteins | sample TARA_B100000686 | Tara Oceans TARA_B100000686 (sample SAMEA2622733) | marine metagenome | biome: marine biome (ENVO:00000447); feature: marine epipelagic mixed layer (ENVO:xxxxxxxxx); material: "saline water (ENVO:00002010), including plankton (ENVO:xxxxxxxx)" | depth 150 m
TCGGAAGGCAACGCCCACATTGTTTGGGAAGATTCCTTCGAGGAGTTAGACAAGTTCTACCAACAACCCCAAATTTACTACTCTATGATTGAGCCAGACTTGGTCTCTAGAGAAGCAATCGTAGCCGTCGGAGAGACCTTGCTGACACCAATCATTGGGCACAAGGGCCACCCAGATGTTGCAGTTGACCTAGACGACTTCGTTCAGATCGTCTGGGACGATACCCGTGGTGGCAAGGTGGAAATGGTCGCTCCCATTGACACTTCAGGTTCGATGAACACAGAATGGGCCGACATGTGCGTAGTATTCTACGGAGGGTACTTCGCCAGTGGAGGGTACTTCGAAGGCCTCAAGCCAATGCTTCTGAGAGCCAACATGACAGTCTACGAGACGCTATATGCTCTCAGCGGCAACTGGCCTTCCGCTGCTACTAGCGGCAACTGTGCTGCTGCTTACCAGACCGGTGGCTCTGGCAGCCAAGGACCTAGAACCTCTCCTCTTGGAATTATACCAGGAGATGACTCAGGTGGAATCAGGGAACTCACCGAGGTTGTATACAACAACGGAGCCGTCAATCTACCCCAGGATGGTGGATACTACAGTGAGTTCTGGGGCCCTGGATCAACATGGGCCTGCCTGTCTTGGAGAGACGCGGGCGGTAATGTCCCAGGCAATCCTCCAACCCAGCTCGACCACCGCTGGAATCCTAATGCGACCAAGATAATCATCCCAATTTCTGACGAGGGCCCCTATGGAGGAGACCCATCACAGCAGTCTGATGATACACAGAGCATCAATGAGGCTCACGACGCTTGTGTCGAGGCAGGAATTATTCCAGTTCCTCTTCTAGCAGCAGGATTCGGTACAGGTTCAACCAATGTCGGCTCACACATGATGGATCTAGCCCAGTGTCCAAACGGATTTGTTAGCATGAACACTCGATCATGTCCCGGTTCAAACCTCCGGCTCACTGATGCCGAGGGACAGATGTACAGTTTCCCTACCACCAGTGCAAACTCGGCCGAACTACAACTCATGGTCGAGGCTATGGTCTATCTCTCAACCAACAACTCTCGTGAGATTTACATGACAATCTTGGATCCGCTATCCCTTCTCGAAAATCCACCTCCAACATGGCAGAAGGGCGACTCAGGCACCTTTGTGGACACCACAGCCGACAGATACATCGAGGATCTCGGCCCCTCAATTGACGGCCTTGGCTACGGAAACCTAGTCGTTGTAAATGACACTAGAATCACTCTAAATGATGCATACAGCCTACACCCTTCAATCGCCGTTGACAATTCAGGCAACACCCACTTGGCTTGGATGGATGGACGAGCTTACGGCTTTGACATCGATGTCAACTACGAGATATACTACACACGACTCAGACTCAGAGGAGCTGGAGAATGGAATGGTGCACCTGACGGTCTACCAACCTACGGAATCAAGCAAATTGTTGACTCTGCTATATCGGATGTTGAAGGAATACAAGGAATACCAACAGATCGTCCATTCGGAGCAAATTCGCACATGCCTGCGATTCTGACAGATTCGTTCGATAATGTTCACCTAACTTGGTTAGACAACTCCAATGCTACACAGGGCGAGACAATAGTCTACACACGATTGAATCACACTAACGATGACTATCCGAATGGATTCCCTCTCAATTCACTAGCTGCAGGAATTCTAGATCCATGGGAGATTATTCCTGTCACTGAATGGCAATCAGACAAACTAGGCCCCAATTCCCCGGCAGTCCCAGATCTCGGTCAGCCGCCTGCCTTTGCTAATGACTTAGGTAGCGGTGCTCATGTTGCGTGGTCAGATACCAACAAGTGCAACGAGGTTAGTAACGGAGGTACCTACACATTATGTTATGTCCACATTCTAACTGGTCTCGTAGAGGTTGCTTTGACAGAGACCGAGACCTACTATCACACCATCGAACCAGGAGAGCAGACTCTGTACAACATGACGATTTCAAACCCGACCCCCGGTCCGGCAGAACTCGTTGCAGATACTTTCACAGTGTCGATGGAAGGCGTCCCGAACAATTGGACTGCGACCCTATTCTTCACCACTAATCACACACCTATCTTTGACTCTACTCCCGTGTTCTTGAGAGGTGGCGATGTTATTCCGATGTACATGCGCGTTCGCGCCCCTTCTATCTACCAAGCGCACGCAGACGAATTGGCATCAATCTCAGTTACCGCAATTTCGTACAAAGATCCCGCAATCAGAGATGAGAGAATTACACTCACTTTGATGGATGTAGTACATGGAATAGACCTGGACACCAGTCACTACCAAGTTGATGTTGAACAGGGAGAATCAGCATTCTTCTCGATTACAGTGACGAATACAGGGAATGTGTACGATACCTTCGCTTTCTATGACCCGTCTACATTGGAGGGGCAAGTCGAATGGGCTCTACCATTCGGTTGGGGTCTCACATTCCCAACCTCGCTATCGCTTGACCCCCAGCAATCCGTGACTAGGAACCTACAGGTTAGTGTACCGACCTCACAAGAGCCGGGCACTTTCGTGATTTATCTCAAGGGATGGTCAACAGGTGAACCAGTTCTCTCGATAGATCAAGGTACATTCGATGTTCTGGAGTTATGGATAAATGTCTCAATCAAGAGCACTGGAAACATCGTGTTCCAAATGGGTGATACCACTCAATATGTATTGCCTGGAGATTGTTCAGAGTTTGATATCGAGGTGACAAAACACTTCACTCCTGGATACCTGATTTTCACTACTCCGGGAGGACCCGAAGAGAGGCCCCCGGAAATTTCCGAGGAGACTTGGAGATACGACCACTGGACCGTAGATCTCGACTTCTCTGATGCACCCGGAGGGAATGCGATTCCAGACAATGCACCTCGTTATTGGTCGATTATAGATACGCCATTCACCGTTACTGCAATAATGTGTTCTCCGTATAATGCAACAGCCGGTTTAGGTGATGCGATTACGATGAAAGCACACCTAGAGGGTGCACCTCGAGTCAGGGATTCTGTAGTATTGCTGACGAATGTCATTCAGGAGTACAAGCTCGAAGCAGAAGTTCCGGAAACCATCCTTTCACTCTATCCTGGACAGACCTACCAACTCGATACTACGATTGAGAACACTGGTAACGGAGCGGACAGATATGATGTAACAGTCGAGTCGATTACTGACTCTCAAGGTCAATCACATGTCTGGGACATCAATATACCCAGAGTATTGTTCCAAGAACTTGATCGCGGTGAGTCTCAGACCACACCTATCCTGATTACCGTTCCCGAGATGACTTTGGCAGGCCAGTACACAGTTGTACTCAATGTACTGAGTGAGGAATCCTATGATGGCACCAAGGTTAGAGATCAGATTGAGTTGCAAGTTGAGATAATTGAGTTCCACGATATGAGAATCGAAATTGATCCATTGGTAGAGAGTAAGATCAAGACAACAGCCCCCGGAAGGACTGTGCGTTTCATCATGAATGTAACCAATTATGGAAATGTCCCTGATCAGCCCACTATTCACAACTACACCCAGCAAACAGGTGCTTCGAACACCATGATTTGGCAAACCATGCCATCCATGGCCCCATTACTGTCCAACTGGGTTGTGACATACGCACTCCTCAAGGACTTCGATAGTGAGTATCCGATTGAGATTCCATGTGTAGGCCAAACCCCTGAGGATACACTTACTCTGGGCGATCCAGAGCCTACAGACAAGTGTTTCAAGTCGGCAAGTACGAATGCGATCACTCTGCCAGTTATGGAAGCATACACCACCTTGCAGTTAGTTGCCATTATCCAGATTGACCCTGCAGCGGCCCTATCCAACCGTGAGATTGGAATCAAGGTTCTATCAGAGCATGGTTCATCTGAGGCAGGAGGAGATCACGATGAGACCGAAATTTGGGACGACTCATGCACTTTGGATGCTAACAAGGACGGCCTACCTGACAACTACCGGCCTAACTGCGATACCAACGAGCAAATTGTTGAGTTGCGCCTGAGGGCACCAGATCTCAAGATTCTGGATGTTGAAGCAAGTGTCAAGACAGGCGATGTCGGCGAGATGCTATCTGTGAATGTGATGGTAGTCAACGAAGGCAATGCACATGCTACCGATGTCAACATTATTCTGTGCGTCGATCAGACTGAATCCGACATCAAGAAGAACGGATGTGACGAGGACAATGTCGTTTACAGGCAGATAGTTGAGGCGATAATGCCTGTAGAAGACCCTACTGAAGCACCACAGATTGCTATGTTGTACAGAGTCGAAGCCGGAAGACATGATGTTGTTGTTGTAGTAGATCCCGATAATGTGATTGTAGAATCCAATGAGGATAACAACATGCAGAAAGTATCCGGCAAGATGGGTTCCAACTTAGGTGCACTCGATGTTGGTATCGAAATCATCGCACAGTTTACTGTACCGACATTGATTGTTGGCGCGACAATAGCATTGCTAGGCGTCGTAGTCGTAGTCATGAGAGGACGCAGAGAAGAGGCGAAGATGCGTTACGCAGAGAAGACAAGCATGCTCTCTAATCTTGATGATGACGACTTAGTCTTCTGATTAACGAGCCAACCACCAAGGCAAGGGGGTACCCTCCCTTGCAGCTACTAGGCTGCCTTGGCCAGAGGCGAACTCGCGCAACAGGCGCTCTCTGATTTCTCCCATCATCTTCTCAGCATCGTCAGATCTGATTCTCAATCCTTGGGAGAAAGCATCGAGATCCAAAGGTCTCCTTGGTTCATTCATCATGGCGTGAGCCAATTGCCTCTCCTCGTAAGTCCCTGATTCCTCAGAGATACTCGGAGACACCTTGCGCATAACTTGTTGGTGAAGCGCGATGATAGCATCTCGCCGCTCATCAATTCGCTCTAGAGCCATGTCCAACTCTGAGAGTATACCCATTGCCTCGCCCATTGGTATCTTTCTACGTGTACCGAGACGGTCGACCACACCATCCAATTCGTCAGGAAGACGATTTGACAATCTCAGTGGCCCCCCAGGAGGCATCTTTCGATGTTCTGCCCTGAACAAATCCGGCCCTAGGTCCAAACGAAGCGAGAATGATTGATTGACTCGATACATCTTGGCCGGGGGCCCTCCTTTTTCCGATGGAACCTTCTCCGAATCTACGAATCCAGCACCTTCTAACACCTTCAGGTGTTTGACCACAGCTTGCTGACTAACATCAAGCAATTCGGACAGTTGTAGAGAGTAATGCGGCTCCTTCACCAACTTACGAAGAATCTGTCTGCGAGTGGGATTCTCAAGTATAGTGAGAGCCTCATCAAAACCGACCATCGACTTACCAACCTGAGGTTGGCTAGTGAAGGACTTCTAAAAACCCAACTTGAGCATAGGATAATATCATTCGAATCGTTGAAACCACTATGGGAGCGGCCAAGACGGTATTTCTCACAATCCTGACAATCGTAGGAATTCTTCTGCTTGCACTATCTTTCGCTGCCTCATATGCAGATGAATACCTCAATGAGAGGATTACAGAAGATTGTGATGATGAAGTCGGAACTATTGGTGAAATCATCGGGGCCGACGAGGGCCAATGCCAAGACGCACGGGACTTACGCGAGCAGGTTGCCTCCGCAGGCCAAACAGTCCGCTTAATTGGAGCAGGTTGTTTAGTTGCAACAGCACTCACGGTAGCGTTTCGAAGAAGATCCGATTAACCCTCATCCCAACCTTTCCAGTCCGACCCAGACTCTTCACCAGAGTGCTCCTCAGTTATCTCCGGTATACTCGACTCAATTTCCCCACCATCGGCGAATGGATCCGGAACATCGGTTTCTTCCTCGGCCACAATACCGTGATATTGTCGATACAACTCATCGGTAGTGGGCAATCTGCCTTGAGTGTCTAGTACTACTGGAGAATCCTTCTTGCCACGACTCCCCCAACCGATCAAAGCCAGAATCAGCCCAACCACCCCGAAGACCGGGCCCATACAGCAACCGATCATCATCACCACGAACCACGGCTTGGTGAACAAAGCGCCTTGAGCAGATAAATCATCGACAAACCACAGAGTCGTATCCCCCTCATTGTACAGAGTGTATTCTCCAGCTGTAGTGGATCTAAACACCTTCACAGGGACATACAATACTCCATCCTCACCGGTTCTTGTGATATCTATTGCTGAAGGATTCGAACCAGAATCTTCCTGTCCGTCAGAATCCACCAATCTGAGGGCCGCATCATTCTCTCCTTCCAATCTCAGTGCGACATACTCGCCCAATACCTCAATTTCGACCTGCCCATTCTCACCAGGACCGAGCTCCAGCATGTGACTCTGAGCAGGATCCAACTCCTCATACATCGACGGCATCGCATTGTAGTAGGATACAATACCGATTAGCAACAATAGAACAGAGACTCCTGTGAGCCGTTTTGCCCACCGCAAAGTCGCCTCGGTCATGTACGCAGGTAGGGAAGCCTCGATATCAGACTTCTGAATCAGTATCCAAGTCCTACATCGGGGTGTCCGAGTTTCTCAGGCAGATATGTATCGGTTACGAAATCCAGCCCGTACTTGGCCAGAGACTGCTGTTCGGATTTTTTACCGAGTTCCTGCATCAACTCAATCTGCTGTTGCCACCAACCAGAAGAGAAACGAGGATCGCTCAGTTCCGCTTCAAGTGCCCCCGTATCCTGCTTTGATAGATCGTCACTTGGCAGATCATAGGCTAAGATATCGTCTGCGGTTATCCCCAGATAGATTGCGCCCTTGGTTGCCAAATATTCCGAAATGTGTGCGGTCTTTATTGCCCCGTAAGCGATGCTAGCGAAGATTCTGAATGACCATGGGTCACAGTCAGTAAAGACGACGATTGGCTTACCCCATTCATCACTCATTCTCCTCATGATTCGTCTAGTTGAGCGAGCAGGTTGACCCTTGAGATGAATCAACGCACAGCGAGCCTCCTCATCGAAACCATTCTCTATCAATCGATCAAACATTCCACCAGTTTCTATGGCCATGACGAAGTCAATGTCTTCATCCACCAAACGCAATTTCTCTGATTCGACATTGTATGGAACTCCGTAACCCGAATCTCCAACATCATCTCTGCAGTTGATTCGCATCCAATCACCACGCCTATTCCTCTCCTCAAAAGTCACATTACCGATGATGCGGGCACCGTCTTCCTCAGGTCTGAGTTTGAAGTCCTCACGTAGGCACTTTGTGACAATCTCAAGATCTTCAGCGAGGTTGTTACTTTCATTTTGGGAGTGGAACTTACCATTACCCCATGCCTCTGAAATGTAGTACATCTCCCTGAGAGTCGAGGATTTACCACTGTTGATCATTTCCTCTATGAACTCAGTTACATGCAGAGAGCGCAGAAGCTGGCGAGCTGAACCTAGGCTAGTGGCATCGCGCACCGTTTTCTTCTTGCCATACTTGTAGACGCCCAACCGGTCGTCGAATCCGATGTTAGTCTTAGTTCGAACAGGCAGCGTCATTGTTGGTGCAACACCTTTCAACATCTTATCATGCATCTCTGCTGCGACATTGTGCAAAGCCTCGATGACATCTTCCTTCGGTTTACTGCGGCTACTACTCATTCATCCACCCCCTGATCAATTACAAGAGAGCCCAAATCCGGCTCAGGACTTTCTCTAGAATCGATTTTATCTGGATAATCTACTCTTTCAGAAAGACTTGCTACAACAGCGTCTTCCTTAGATTGAACTTCCTCAACTGCCGCATCCAAAGCCTCGCGGTTTCGCATCTCCTCAAGCAACTTCTCATCTATTCGGTTAGCACCTATGATATCGCCATTACCACGGAAGAAAATCTCAGTGTCATTCCAGTCTCCCTTGCTCAGACCTGATAGAGTGAATGAGATTGTAGCCGATGAACCCGGGTCGAGAGTATCGAGCCTCCAAGCCCAAAGACCGCGGGCTTCCTTTCTACCTCCAAGCGGATTATCCTCCATACGAACTGACTCTGATTCAGGCCATTTGGCGAGGAGTGTATACGCCCTTGCCCTTGCTGTGTAGTTGAACACAGTGATACTACAGGTTGCAAGTTTTCGCCCACTGTCCCACCCCAACTCCTCTTCACAGAACACCGCGTTCATAATTTGAGTGATAACAGGAGCTAGATCCGGCTCCTCCCTGTCCAGTATCTCCGAGGACTTCTTTGAAATCTCAGGCAGAATGATGTTAATCAACTCAAACTTCTCTCTTGCCTTCTTTCTCTGAGAACTCTTCTTGAGATGTCCCTTTAGTCCTCTTCCAACCTCAAGTAATGCTCGCCTAATCTCTTCGAGAACTTCTTCGTTAGTCGCAACAGCCTCTTTCGCCTCGCTGGTGAATTGTACATTTGTCGAGGCTAGATGAACCAGTACAGCGGCAGGACCCTTGGGTATACCCTTTCCACCCGGTTGATCAAGACCGTACCTCTTCCAGTCCACGGCTTCAATCGCCTTGGTCAGTAAGCATCCACCTTGCTGATACATCAGAGGAACCCTGTTAGCGAATCGTAATATCTCAATTGGCCCGTCTGCAGCCATATCTCCTCCGAACACCAAACCAACTTCGATTTGGAATGGATTACCTTGACTTACCCGAGGCTCTCTAGTTACGGTAGATGCGAAGCGTGAATCAATCGCCTTGGAAAGACCCTTTTTGATTAACAAATCCTCGATTGGAGAAAGACAGTCGGTTGGGGGGTTCAAGAGTTTGACCTTCTGAAAACAGTCCAGGACTCTCTGTGCTTCCTCGGCCTTGATTCTACGGGGCTGCCTACTCTCTTCCAACTCTGATTTACCGAGAATATCTCTTGCCGCCCGCATACTGACTCCAGAGAAGTTGTGCCGAAGGAAGGAAGTCATCTTCCTCTCTTCAGCCTCTCTCAACATCCTCTGTAATGTGCCAAGGTGAATCCCATGCGGATGCGGTTTTATCTCCTTCACAACGGTGGGTAATCTATCTGTGGTTCGTGGCCAATGGCCTTCCTCGATGACTTCTCCTCCACGATCTCTTACCACTAGACTGATTGATGCGTGAGGATTGACTATGGAAGTCATTCTGAGATACTGGTAGACAGACTGCCTTCCTCTCTGGTACTTGGCCTTCATTTCAGTCCTAATTTTGAGCCCCTGAGCAACCTCCTCGCCAGTGACCTCATCTATCCATACATCTCTACGCTCACCCGACTTGATTGCCTTGTTCTTGCGCGTATCAATTCCTAAGTCCACATAGACCGCAGACGAATCCTCTTTCACCTTCGAGATAACACTGGTCTTACCACCAGTAGTGAGTTGTGAGTACATTACGACGCCAGTGATTCCAATCCCCTGCTGACCCCTAGTCTGCCTAATCGCATGGAATCGGGATCCCAGCAAGAACTTCCCGAAAACATGCTCAATGGCTCCTCGCGGTATGCCTGGACCATTGTCCTGGGAAATCATTTCCAATTGGTCTCCCTTGAGCCGATTTATCTCGACTTTGATATCCGGAAGGATTCTTTCTTCCTCACATGCGTCAAGAGAATTGTCAACCGCTTCTTTCACTGCTGTGATTAATGATCTCTGTAGAGAATCAAACCCGAGAAAGTGCTTGTTCTTCTCGAAAAATTCGCTTATTGCAATCTGCTTCTGTTTTCCAGGTGGTGGATTTTCCTCACTCATTCGCAACCCTCCATTAGGTCCTCCCATGCCCGAATGGCATAGGGCCTCTTTTGGATGACAGACCCCGGACTAGGAACGCTCTTAACTCTGTGCAAACAATTCGGGATGCCACGCAGTAATCTTGCCTGTGAAAGCACTGGCCATAACTGTGAGAGGACTTGCGAGATACAGTCTACCCGGGCCAGAACGGCCCTGGAAATTGCGATTGATTGCAGACACTGTCACCTGGTCTTCTAGCTCAGAAACACCGGGCCCAGCCCCAATGCAAGCACCACAACCCGGGTCAATCAATTTGACACCAGCGCGCTCGAACAATTCACTCCATCCATTGCGCTCTGACAAATCCTTTACCGCCTTTGATCCGAATTGTATGTAGCAATCAACATCATCTCCTATTGTCAATCCAGCATCTAGGGCAGCCCGAGTTACCATTGCATAGTAAGCAAAATCATCATCCTTACCGGCAGTACAGGAGCCAGCATATGCAATGTCAATCTTGACGTCTCCCAGATCCTCGATGTATGCCCCGTTTGTTGGATCGGATGGAATTCCAGCATCAGGGTCTCCCGGATGTGCAACCATGGGGCGAATTGCGGACAGGTCAATTGTATGTACTCCTCCGTGGTAGACTGCACCTTCATCTGGTAGAACGAAAGCTGAACGAATAGCCTCTTCCGTCAACCCTTCGCGCCTTTCCAACAACCATTCCACAGTCAAATCATCGGGTTCACAGATTCCAGTCTTTGCAGAGCACTCGGTGGCCATGTTGCATAGGGTCGCTCTCTCATCCATGGATATTGAAGCCAATCCAGGGCCACCAAATTCCATCGAACGGTCTAGTGTGTCTGACTGTGCTGCGTACTTCCAAAGAATATGAAGAATCACATCTTTGGCTGTACATCCAGGATCCAGACTTCCAGTCAATTCGAATCGAATGCTTTCCGGAACCTTGACGAATGCGAATTGGTTGTGAACCAAATTGGCGTACTCAGTCGACCCAACTCCGTATGTCAGAGCATTACTGGCACCTCCCATGCAGGTGTGACTATCCGTTGCTTGGATGAAATCCCCTACATCGATGAATTCCTCACGCGCGACTTGGTGACAGATACCCGGACTAACACCGTTCTCCGCCGAGTAGTCTCTCACTCCGGTGTGTTGTTGGAATAAGACCTGTAAGTCGCGCAATGTCTGGATTTTATCTTCGAAGCGAGCGAATCTTGCAACTCCCGTTGCATACAACAGATGATCTTCGAATACTGCAAACTTTGGGGGGTTTGGCAATGAGTAATCCTCGCCATATTCTGCGGCTAGGAAGTTGTGTACCTGAGCGGTGGTAAATTCGTGAGAATATCCTCCGTCTACCTGCGCAAGCACTGCATCTCCCGGCTTCACATAACCACGCATCTCATTCTGACCGAGCAACTTGTTCGAGATCATTTTCTCAGCCATTGTCATTGGGATTTGCTCATTACTCACAACTGGTAACTCCAATTCTCCAGCCTTCATTCGCTTAGCAAAGGAAAAGATTCCACCATTCTCTACAATCAGTCTAGTCACAGGATCATACTTTCCTGTAAACTCAGCTAGTTCGATACTTTCTCCATTCTGTAAACGCTCAAGCATTGCATGGTCACCCATCAATTGACCGAGATTGATGTTGTTACGCTCGTGAATAGGAGCAAAAGAGGCGGCAATCACAATTCGAATACCAGACCACCTCTCGCATTGAGCAGCGGTTTCTCTACTACTACCGGTTCCCTTTCGATGACCGCTCACTATGACTTCGAAGCCACCATCCATCAATGCTCTCGACTCGAAGACACGTCGACCTTCTTGTATCAGGCCAGCGTACGCATTCTCTGCCAAGATTGCTGGATCGTGGTCGAAACAGACCCATGCAGGGGTCATCACATCAGTGTTGATATCATCTAGAAGATCGTCTACTTCAAGATCCTCCATCTGTAGATCCAGTCCTTCGTAGAGTTGCTTCCGGATGAGTTCCAGATCCTTTGTTAGGAATAGCACCCTCTTCCCAAGAGTCAGAGAAACCTGCTCGGGGGGCCAACTTTCCGACATTCACACACACCGTCCTAAATCTATGTCAATACAGGGCTCTATTTCATTATTCTCAATGCTCATTTCTGAGTATATTGGCTCCCAGTCTAACGATTTAACCACTTTTTATTATACTGTCACGCTTAAATAACATGGTCTTTCGGGTTTT
>TARA_B100000686_G_C16805006_1_pt1 | contig 11920 bp, 12 predicted proteins | sample TARA_B100000686 | Tara Oceans TARA_B100000686 (sample SAMEA2622733) | marine metagenome | biome: marine biome (ENVO:00000447); feature: marine epipelagic mixed layer (ENVO:xxxxxxxxx); material: "saline water (ENVO:00002010), including plankton (ENVO:xxxxxxxx)" | depth 150 m
AATCAAGATTGTATATATATAAGCTTGTAAGAACTGCACTAACTTTTAGCGTGCCAAAAAAGAGACCCGAAACCCTATCTAATCCTTTTAGTCCAATCGCAGAAATTAGTTTAGATAGCAAAGATCCTAAATATTTAAGTAGCAAAAAGGAACATAGAAACAGGACAATAAAGGAGGAGGCTTTAACAATTTGTTTTGTTTCTATATAGGCTTCTATAATTGGAAAAAGTAACGGACCGTAAAACCAAGCAATAGTTAAAGAGACTATCCAAGCCGCAGCAGAAAAAACTTCTTTAATAAAACCATTAAAAAATCCCGTAATCCCAAACGCAGACAACAAAGCTATAGAAATCCAATCAATTAAAGCTAAATTTTCAATCATACGGTACTATCTTCGGGTCGAATTTAGTTAAGTCAGACATTTTTGCTAGATTTTTGCTTGAATCATCTCTATCCATCGTTGGTCCAACATATAAAATAAATTTATTATCTTCATTATTCTTATATTGTATATAAACTTTAAGATCTCGATCTTTTAGTATTTTGAAGTCATTCATCAGAGCTTCTTTGTCGTCGTATTCCTCAACTTCTATAGTCCAACCAGTAATACTTTCTATAGGTTGAGTGGATTCTGTTTCTTGTTTTTCTAAAGCAGAGAAAAAGGCTTCTATATCAAAAGTTGTTTTTTGTTCCTCTTGAAGATTTGGATGAACTACTTCTTCAGGAATCGTGGTGTCTATATCAAAATCAAAATACCCATCAAAAGATTTCGGCTCAATTACTAAGGATAAAATAAAAAATAAAGATAAGAGTGCAATTAAGATGTAATGAAGATTATTCATAACTCTATTTGCTTATGTTTTGATAAAGTTTCATAAGCTTCACTAACTGTAAAGAATGATCCAAATACAATAACAAGATCACTACTATCTTCATTCAAAGCTTTTTTAACTGCTAAATCGACTGATTCAAAAGCTTCAACTTTGGAATTTGTTTCATTAGAAATAAGTTCTTCTAAGTTACTGCTAGACATCGCTCTATCTAAGTTAGGAGAACAAGCATACCATTCTGAAATAATATGTTTAATCTCTTTTATGATTTCATTTATATCTTTATCTTGCATTAAGCCAACGATAGCTTTTATTGATTTTGATTTATATTCTTGATTTAGAAAATCAATAAGGTTCTTTACAGAGGCTAGATTATGAGAGACATCTAAAATAAATTTTCCCTTTACGTCACATCTTCCTAATAAGTTTATTTCTTTAAGAGTTTCGTTAAACTCTATTGGAATATCTGTTATTTCCTTATAAGCAGCTATAGAGCATGCTGCTGATTCTTTGTTAAGGTTACTAGTCCTTATTTCTTCTTCAAAAAAATCAATACCTAATTGTAGCGTCTTAGAGTTCAATTCACTTACTTTTTGCATAACACTAGAAGGCATTTCTTTGGAACCCAAAATAATTGTTTTACCGTCCCTAAAGATTGCAGATTTCTCTTCACCAATTTCTTCCCTTGTATTTCCAAGCCATTTTTGATGATCTAATTCAACATTAGTTAAAATTGAGATGTCTGCATCTAATAAATTAACGGGATCATATTTTCCTCCTAATCCTATTTCTAAGATGGCTACGTCTAAAGGATTTTTAATAAAAATTATGAAAGCAGCAATTGTGGCATAGTCAAAATAAGTAAGCCTAGTATCCTTTTTTACCTTTTCTATCTCGTTAAAAGCTTCAATAATTTCGGAATCCGAAACTGGATAACCATTTATTCTTATCCTTTCATTGAAATGAAATAGATGGGGGGAAGTATATAGACCTACAGTAAGATTGGATTTTAGTAATAAATTGTTTAGGAATTCAGCTGAAGTTCCTTTCCCATTTGTGCCCCCAATAACGACAACCTTTTTTGCTATAGAGGATTCAAAGATTATATCCTTTATCGGTCTTAATCTTTCCAGACCAAACTCATCTTCTTTAGGTCTGTTTTGATCTATATAGTCTAACCAGGCATCTAGGGAATTAGAATCCATTTAATCTTATGATTTTCTATTGGATATTAGCCCTGATAATAATCTGTAAATTGTTTCTTTTAAATCTTTTCTATGTACTATCATGTCTATAGCACCGTGATCTAACAGAAACTCGCTTCTTTGAAATCCTTCAGGTAATTGAACGTTTAATGTCTGCTCTATAACCCTCGGTCCGGTAAATCCAACTAAAGCTTTAGGTTCGGCAATATTTATATCTCCTAGCATCGCAAGACTAGCGGAAACTCCGCCATATATAGGGTCAATCATTACCGATACGTAAGGTAGATGTGCCTGATTCATCTTTTCAATTGCAGCACTCGTTTTTGCCATCTGATATAAGGAAACTAGAGACTCTTGCATTCTCGCACCACCGCTTGTTGAGAAGCAGACAAATGGCAGTTGATTAAATAAGGCATGGTTAATTCCTTCTACGAACTTCTGACCTACAACTGAACCCATAGAACCCCCCATAAATCTAAACTCGAATGCTGCTGCTACTAACGGAAGTTTATTTACCGTTCCTTCCATCACTATAAGGGCTTCACTTTCATTACTAGTCTGTTCCGCTGCATTTATTCTTTCTTTGTAAGTCTTAGTATCTTTAAACTTCAACCAATCCTTTGGAGATTTAGATTCAGATATTTCTTTGGTTCCAGCAGTATCTAAAAATAGTTCTAATCTCTTTCTTGCACCTAATCTAATATGATGATCACACTTAGTGCAGACGTATAGATTTGCTTCAAGCTCCGGTACATAAAGTATATTGTTACACGCACTACAACTCTGCCACAAACCTTCAGGAATAGTAGATTTCTTAGTAGTCCCCTTTCTTATAAACGAGGGTAATAATTTTTCAAACCAGCTAGCCATTGTTATTTAATGGCTAAAAATAGCTCTTTTGTTTTTTTTGATATCTTGGATATTGTATCCCCTCCTTCCCCTATTAGATCCACGAATACACTTCCTACTACTATACCATCAGCAAGTTCTTTTACGGATAAAGCTGAATTTGAATCTTTTATTCCGAACCCAATAGCAATAGGTAAATCAGTCTCATTACTTAATAATTCAACTCTCTTTTTTACGTCTTCGGAATCTAAATCATTTGACCCCGTAATACCTTTAACAGAAATATAATAGACATAACCAGAAGAGAGGCTGCAAATTTCTTTTGCTCTAGAGAGATCGGTGGTTGGTGCGATTAATCTGATCACATCAATTCCATTACTCTTTGCCTCTTTTGAAAATTCAGCGCTTTCTTCAGGGGGCATGTCTACGATCAAAATCCCATCTACTCCATTATTCGAAGCTTGCTTACAGAATTGTTTAACTCCCATTGATTCAAAAGTATTCATATAACCCATAAACACTATGGGCGTTATTTGATTTGTCTTCCTAAATTCAGATGTCAAATTTAAAGCATCTTTAATGCTAACCTTATTTGACAATGCTCTCTCATGACCTCTTTGTATAGAAATTCCTTCGGCCATTGGGTCAGAGAACGGAATGCCAATTTCTATGATATCTGTACCCTCTGCAACCATACAGTTCATAACATCTAGGGTTGTTTTTAAATCAGGATCGCCTGCAACAATATAAGTTATAAGAGCTTTAGTGTTATTTGATGATAACTCATCAAACTTATTTTTTATCCTAGTCATTAAAGTTCTATTCCCTCGATAGCAGCTACAGTATTTATATCCTTGTCTCCTCTACCAGATACATTTACTACAATACTTAGGTTATTTTTCATTGTTGGCGCTAATTTTTTTACATAAGCTAATGCATGCGCTGTTTCTAGCGCAGGCATTATTCCTTCAACTTTAGTTAATTCTTTGAAAGCTTCTAAAGCTTCATCGTCGTCAGCAACAACATACTCCGCTCTACCTGTGTCTTTTAACCAAGCGTGTTCTGGGCCAACACCTGGATAATCAAGACCAGCAGAAACTGAATGGGTTTCTAAGATCTGACCTGATTCATCTTGCATCAAATAAGTTCTCATGCCATGTAAAACACCTTCTTTGCCATCATTTAGAGGTGCTGCATGTTTTCCTGTGCTCAATCCTAGGCCTCCTGCTTCAACGCCAATTAGACGAACTTCCTTTGAATCTATAAAGGGGTAAAACAGACCTAAGGCATTAGACCCTCCACCAACACACGCAATTAGAACATCAGGGATTTTTCCTATTTGGTTATTACTTTGTTCTATAACTTCTGTACCAACAACCGAATTAAAGTCTCTGACAATTTCAGGATAAGGGTGAGGTCCAGCTACGCTTCCGATAATATAATAAGTATCATCAACATTAGTAACCCAATCACGCATAGCTTCATTCATTGCGTCTTTTAGCGTTCTGGTTCCTGAATTAACTCCTACTACTTCTGCACCTAATAGCTTCATCCGGAACACATTTAGAGATTGTCTTTTTATATCTTCTTCACCCATATAAACAACACATTCCAGTCCATGACGTGCAGCAACAGTTGCACTAGCTACTCCATGTTGGCCTGCTCCTGTTTCAGCAATTATTCTTTTCTTTCCCATGTGTTTTGCTAGAAGAATCTGCCCTACCGTATTATTTATTTTATGGGCCCCTGTATGATTGAGATCCTCTCTTTTAAGAAAGATTTTGGCTCCACCAAGAATTTCCGTCCATCTCTTTGCAAAATAAAGAGGTGAGGGCCTGCCGACATACTCATTAAGGTCTCTATGAAAATCACTTAAAAAGTTTTTATCGTTTTTAATAATCTTGTACTGTTCATAAAGCTCATCCAAGGCAGGGACGAGAGTTTCAGCCACATACCTACCTCCGTATACACCAAAACGACCTTTATCATCTGGAAAAGAATTTTCAGACATCAAATCTCCTAACTATATTTATTAAATTTCTAACCTTTGCTGGATCCTTAGTACCTAGAGCAGACTCTACACCAGTACTAACGTCAATACCCTTGCAAGGCACTAAAGAAAGAGCTCTTTCGACGTTCATTGTATCTATACCGCCCGCTAACAAGAAAGGTATTTTTAATGGATTTTTAATTAGATCCCAATTAAAAGATTTTCCTGTTCCACCGTAAGATCCTAGTTCATGAGAGTCTAAAAGAAGCATTTTTGCATCTGAATAGTCGCTATTTATCTTTTCAAAATTGGTTTCTTCGGTAACCCTTATTGCTTTAACAAAACCGTTTGTAAACTTATTACAAAACTCAGGAGTTTCATCTCCATGGAATTGAGGTATTGCTTGTGGAATCCTATCTAAGCATTCTTGAACAAATTCTTGACCTTTATTTACGAACACCAAAAAAATTTCTAAATTATTCTTAATAGATTCGGTAATACTGATCACCTTATCTATCTCTATAAATCTACTGCTTTCTTCATGAAGTATGAAGCCTAAAGCATCTGCCCCTTCAGCCTCAACCATCTGAGCATCTTCTTTATTGGTAATACCACATATTTTTATAAAATGAGTCATACTATTAGTGAATTATAACTTATCCCTTATTAGTAAAAATTTACTAGAGCCGAGTAATCTTAGGTTTAGGTATTTGATATTGTTTTTGATAATTTGGACCAACAAAATACAAACCGCTTGAATCTACTGTTTTACCAGCTTCTTTTCTGTCTTTTAATTCTAAAATTTTCCTAACATGCAAAGGCTGAATCTCTTTTTTTCCCACCATAATTAAAGTCCCAACTATGACTCTTACCATATGCAACAAGAAAGCATTAGCTGTTAAATCTATAAATATAAATTCCCTATCTTTCTTTACTGTAATATTTTTCATATTCCTTATCGATGTTTTTGATTGACATCCCGAACCTCTAAAAGAACTAAAATCATGCTCTCCAATCAAGTATCTGGAAGCTCTTTTCATGGACTGGTGATCTAATTGTTTTGGAATAAAAAGAGACCTCTTGGACCAAAGTGCTGAAGGCGTTTTGCTATTTCTTATAATAAATCTATATGATCTATCCAAGGCTGAAAATCTTGCGTGGAAAGTTTCTTCTACCTCTCTTGTCCAAAGTACTCTTATATTATGTGGTAAATAAGAATTAACTCCTCTTACCCATTCATCTTCTCTTCTATAAGAGCTAGTTTCAAAATGTACAACCTGCATTAAGGCATGAACTCCAGCATCTGTCCTACCGCTACAATAGGTTTTTATCTGTTCATCGGCTACCTTATTGAGACTTGCCTCTAGAAGTCCTTGAATTGTTTGTCTACTACTCTTCTGCTTCTGAAAACCTAAATAATTAGTCCCTTCGTACTCTAATCCTAGTGCAATTAAATATTTATGCTTTTTCATCAGAAATCTGGTTTAAGAGAGAACTAGCAATCTCTTTATTGTCTTCAGATAATCCTTTGGACTTAATAACTTCTGTTAATAATTTGTTAGCTTCCTGCCTCTGACCCATCTCAATTAAACTTCTAGATAAATTTAGTTTGGCAATATTTTCATCTCCTACTTCTGAAAGATTTGAAGATTCTATATTAGGACTCGTTTTCTTTCTCTCAAACCTTATAGCCTGAATAAGTAAACAAAATAGAACTAGACCGATGAATAATCCAACAAAGTATTCTAGTTTTGATCCCGTAAGAAAAAGGAAATTTTCTTCTAAATTGAATAAAAATCCCTCCATTATTTAATCAAATAATAATGCAGCTATTTGGATACTATTTAAAGCAGCTCCTTTTAATAGATTATCAGCTACAATCCAAAGATTTAGTCTATTTTCTTCCCAAAGATCTTTTCTGATCCTTCCAACATGAACCAAGTTATCTCCAACTCCATCAGTAAATGCAGTTGGATAGTCTTGTCTTGATTTTTCATATTTAACGGACAAACCAGGAGCTTCTTTTAAGAGTTTAACTGCTAGATCCTCAGCTATAGGTTTTTTTGTTTTTATATGCACGGATTCTGAATGGCCATTTAATACAGGAACCCTTACACATGTTGCAGAAACTTTTATATTTGGATCAAGGATCTTTTGAGTTTCTTTTACCAATTTATTTTCTTCTTCGGTATAGCTATTATCTTCAAAGTCGCCGCAGTGAGGAAGCGCATTATTAGCTATAGGCTTTGAATAAATGGAGCTATTAATTATCTTGTTTCCTCGATACGCCTCTAGCTGATCAATTAACTCTTCAGTTGCTTTCTTTCCAGTTCCTGATACAGCCTGAAAAGTCGTTACATCAACTCTTTCAATAATGAATTCATCATGGAGAGGCTTTAAAGCAACTAGCATTTGAATGGTTGAGCAATTAGGGTTCGCTATAATTCCAGGGCTTTTAAAATTATCCAATACTTTACTGTTAACTTCAGGAACAATTAGAGGTATATCTTTTGTATACCTAAAACAGGAAGAATTATCTACGACAACACATCCCTGGGATTTAGCAATAGGAGCGTAAGTGGAAGCTACAGAAGATCCTGCAGAAAAAAGTGCTAGATCAGTATCTGAAAAATCATGGTTCGCTAAATCATTAACCTGATGAATCTTACCTCTGAAGTTTATTTCTCTACCTGCCGAATTAGCGCTAGCTAATAGAGTTATTTCAGAATCTTGGAAATATTCTTTTTCCAATAAGTTTAAAAAACTCTTGCCAACCATTCCCGTGGCTCCAACTACATCTATATTTTTTGCTTTATTCATTTCAAATTTTCAAATTTTCTACTATTTTCTTAGTCATCTGATCTGTATTTAATTTCATGTTTTCTGGACCTTCGAGGTCATGTGTTCTAAAACCGTCTTTCAGAACTCCATCTATAGCTACTTCAATACTAGTAGCAGACTCTTCAAGCCCGAAACTATACCTAAGCATCATAGCTACTGACAAAATTGAAGCTAGAGGATTAGCTAATCCTTGACCAGCTATATCTGGTGCTGATCCATGAACAGGTTCATACATACCTTTATTTTCTGAATTAATAGATGCAGAGGGCAACATTCCTATTGATCCTGTCATCATTGCTGATATATCCGAAAGAATATCGCCAAATAAATTACCTGTGACAATAACATCAAACTGCTTTGGCTCTCTTACCAATTGCATGGCAGCATTATCTACCAACATATGTGAAAGATTTACATCTGTATATTCTTTAGAAAGTTCAGACATTACTTCTCTCCATAAAACACTTACTTCCAAAACGTTAGCTTTGTCAACTGAACAAAGATTTTTATTTCTTTTTTGGGCAGCTTCAAAAGCAACTCTTCCTATTCTCTCTATCTCTTCAAAGCTGTATATCATGGTATTAAAGGCTTCCACTTTGTCTTCTTTCCTTCCTCTAGGCTCTCCAAAGTAAATGCCTCCGGTTAATTCTCTTATAATCAATAAATCAAGATTCTGAACTTTCTCTGGTTTCAGGCTCGATGAAGCAGTTAAATATTCTGAAAGTATTGCAGGTCTAAAATTTGCAAATAAATCCAATTCGGACCTCAATCCTAATAGAGCTCTTTCGGGTCTAAATTGATAATCTAATTTGTCCCATTTAGGACCACCAACAGCTCCTAATAAGATTGCGTCAGCTTTACGTGCAGCTTCCAAGGTCTCATCGGGTAAAGGAACTCCAAATTGATCATAAGCCGAACCTCCCACTAAAGCTTCTTCGATCGTGAAACCTAAATCATAAATTTCATTAACTAATTCAAGAATATTTTTAGCTGAATTTGAAACCTCAGGACCAATTCCGTCTCCAGGAAGAAATAGTATTGTCTTTTTTTTACTCATAAGTATTAAAAATCCAAGGAGCTTCTTTAGCTCTATTTTGTTCGTATTTTTTTATTGCTTCTGAGTGTTTTAAACTAAGACCGATCTCATCCAACCCTTCTAAAATGCACTGTTTTCTGAATGGATCTATATCAAAACGTGCTAGTTCCTTACCCTTACATAAAATCAATTGTTCTATTAGATCAATCTCAATCTCCTCACTTTTTTCAGAAATAAGTAATAATTCTGCTATTTTCTCTTCTGATAACTTGATAGGTAATAAACCATTATTAAAGCAATTATTATAAAAAATATCAGCGAAACTCTCTGCGATCACAACCTTAAAACCATAATCCATTAAAGACCATACTGCATGTTCTCTACTTGAGCCGCATCCAAAATTCTTTTTACTAATTAAAATGTCAGCTCCTTTATATTTCTCTTTGTTAAGCACAAAACTGTCATTCTTTGGTCTGTTATCGTTATCTTGACCCGGATATCCTTCATCTTCATATCTCCAAGCATCAAATAAGTTAGTTCCAAAACCGCTCTTCTTAATAGACTTCAAAAATTGCTTTGGGATAATTTGATCAGTATCAACATTATCTCTAGATAAAGGCAGAAGAGTTCCAGAATGAAAGATATATTGATTTTTCATTAGAACAACTCCCTTACATCAACAAATCGTCCTTCTATAGCAGAAGCTGCCGCAGTTGCTGGGCTAACTAAATGAGTCCTTCCTCCATAACCTTGTCTTCCTTCAAAGTTCCTGTTTGAAGTAGAAGCACAATGTTCTCCTTCTCCGAGCTGATCAGGATTCATTGCTAGGCACATTGAGCATCCGGGTGCTCTCCATTCAAAACCGGAATCAATAAATATCTTATCTAATCCTTCTTTTACGGCTTGTTGAGCCACTAAACCAGATCCCGGTACAACGATTGCTCTTTTAATACCTGAAGAAATTTTCTTTCCTTCTACTACGCTTGCGGCCATTCTTAGATCTTCTATTCTAGAATTTGTACATGAGCCTATAAAAATTTGATCTAATTTAATATCAGAAATCTTCATTCCAGCCTCTAGATTCATATATTTTAAAGCGTGTTGAATAGATTCTGATTTGGCTTCAGGAATTATTCCATCAACATCAAGAACCATCTCGGGAGAAGTGCCCCATGTAACTTGTGGTTTAAGAGTTGATCCATCAATGAATATGGTTTCTTCAAAATATGCTTCTTCATCACTTTTTAAGTCCTTCCATTGAGATAGAGCTAATTCCCATTCATCTCCCTTAGGACTAAAGGGTTTGTTTTTGACATATTCTTCAGTGGTTTTATCAAAAGCTACTAGCCCAACTCTTGCCCCCGCTTCAATAGACATATTGCATACAGTCATCCTGCCTTCAATACTCATTTCCTCTATAACCGAACCGGAATATTCAATTGCAAAACCAGTTCCTCCTGCAGTTCCTATTCTTCCTATTACAGCAAGAGTAACGTCCTTAGGAGTAACCCCTGGTGCTAACTTGCCGTCAATCACAACTTTCATATTTTTCAATTTAGAAGCTTTTAAGCATTGAGTTGCCAATACGTGTTCGACTTCAGAAGTACCAATTCCAATAGCAAGAGTAGCTAAAGCCCCATGCGTAGATGTATGAGAATCGCCACAAACTATAGTCATACCTGGCAACGTCGCTCCTTGTTCAGGACCTACTACATGAACAATGCCCTGTCTTTTATCTAAAATATCAAACTGAAGAATGCCCAAATCAGAACAATTCTTGTCTAGAGTAGTAACTTGAAGTTTTGCTACATCATCTTTTATTCCTTCAATCCCCTTTTCTCTATCTGTAGTAGGAACATTATGGTCGGGTGTAGCGATATTTGAAGATATTCGCCAAGGTAACCTACCAGCCATCTTCAAACCTTCGAAAGCTTGTGGAGAAGTGACTTCATGTATTAAATGCCTATCTATATAAAGCAGAAAAGAGCCACCCTCTCTTTCAGCAACTTTATGAGAATCCCACAATTTATCGTAAAGAGTCTTAGACATTTTTTAATTGTTAGCAGGGATATCTGGAGTTTCAGTCTCTACATCAGCATTTTGAGCTCTGTTTCTTAAAAAATGATCCATTAGTACAAGTGCCATCATTGCTTCAGCAATAGGTGTAGCCCTAATGCCAACACATGGATCATGGCGACCTTTAACTTTAACCTTAGTTGCTTTACCTGCTGTATCTACAGTATCACCTTCCTTTACTATGCTGGAAGTAGGCTTAAGCGCTATTCCAGCTATAATGTTTTGACCAGAACTAATTCCTCCAGCTATACCTCCAGAAGAATTTGTTTTAAAACCTTCAGGTGTAATTTCATCTCTGCTTTCAGAGCCTTTTGCACTGACTAATTCAAATCCATTCCCTATTTCTACTCCTTTTACAGCATTAATACTCATGAGACCTTTAGCTATATCGGCATCAAGTTTGTCAAAAACAGGTTCACCAAGCCCTACTGGTAAATTAGAGGCCATAATCTCTATTCTTGCACCAATAGAATCTCCCTCAGATCTTAAATCATCTATCAGAGTTTCTATGCCTTTAATGAGTTGAGGATCCGGGCAGAAAAATGGATTGTTATCTACTTCAGTTAGATCAATCTTCTTAACTTTTATGTTTCCAATCTGAGATAAATAACCTTTTATATTGATCCCAGCTACTGTTTTTAAATATTTTCTAGCAATCGAACCCGCTGCTACTCTCATAGTAGTTTCCCTTGCAGAAGATCTTCCACCTCCTCTATGGTCTCTAAAACCATATTTTTTGGTGTAAGTATAATCTGCGTGAGAAGGCCTGAAGATATCTTTGAGATCATCGTAATCCTTAGACTTCTGATCTTTATTCCTAATTAATAAGCCTATAGGCGTTCCCGTTGTTTTTCCTTCAAAAACACCCGAAAGAATTTCAACTGAGTCATCCTCTTTTCGTTGAGTTGTGTATTTAGAACTACCAGGTTTTCTTTTATCTAAATCCTTTTGTATATCTTCAGAACTTAGCTCTAACCCTGGGGGACAGCCATCAACTATACAGCCAAGAGCAACCCCATGACTCTCACCAAAGGTGGTCACAACAAAAGATTTTCCAAACGAATTTCCTGACATTTTCTTATCTAAATCTTGT
>TARA_B100000686_G_scaffold143457_1_pt1 | contig 11920 bp, 10 predicted proteins | sample TARA_B100000686 | Tara Oceans TARA_B100000686 (sample SAMEA2622733) | marine metagenome | biome: marine biome (ENVO:00000447); feature: marine epipelagic mixed layer (ENVO:xxxxxxxxx); material: "saline water (ENVO:00002010), including plankton (ENVO:xxxxxxxx)" | depth 150 m
TTAATCGGGTTATCGAATACGGTGACACTACTTCCTATGCCCTCCCTCGAATGTGAATCACTTCCTCCCGTCCCTCCTTTTCCCAGGAAGTCAGCCACTCGGGAGGTGAACAAGTTTTCTTGCTGCGTATTGGCACCATTGCTTATTTCAATCAAATCCACGATCTCAAACAATTCGTGGGATGCGGCGTCATGTATCGTCTGTGGCGGTGGCTTCCAATCATTAAACAGTATGTTTTGATTGTAAGGGGGTTTATTGAACAAATTTCTCATAGGGTGAGCAGCTATTAAAAGCCCGCCTTCGTCATCGACTGCCTTCCGAAGAATTTCAATATTATTAATGCCGCTAGTATATTGGTCAATTCCGATGGCCAAAACATGACCAAGGTTTGTATTAACCTCTATTGCACCAATCGCCAACAGGCCGGAATCCTGAAATTCTATTTCAATATCTTCCCTTAACCACCCTCCGGAATGTTCGGTTAAACATATACCATTTAACCCGATTCTATGACATTCTGTGATTAAATCATCCACTGTCAGGCTACTATCGCTACTTCCTTTAACGGTATGAACATGAAGGTCAAGCACAAACAATTGAAAATCTCCTGAGAAGAATAATCATTTTATACAATCCATTTCCAACTATTGTCTGTGCAATCACCTAGATAGCAACAAGGGTATAAGTATTCCAAATATAAGCAAAAAACAGGCCCCCAAGGCTAGGTAATATCGGTGGAGTGTTTTTAACAAAATCAACGTCTGGGCAAAAAGAAGCAAGCTGAGAACTGCAACAATACCGAAGTAAACCCCATTATTCGCCAAGCCATTATATTGTGGGAGGCCTTTATGGAGAACTGTAAAGGCAAGTGCGAAAAGAACCCCTGTTACTGCGCAAAGAGGGTTTAAGGCCAAAATTATTGTTAATATGACTCTCGTTGACGTTATGTCCGTGAAATAACTGACCACGCTTGGATGTCCATTTCTAAATAAAAAAAATAAGATGAATGATCCTACGGTTATCAATAAAGATGAGAAAAGTAATCCTGAGGCTGATCCCGCAATAATTGCATTCATTTAATATTTTGCTTTGCAAAATTGGTTGAAATGGGTCCTACAGATTTAACGACATATCCTTCGATCTGGTATTTGTGCCTAGCTAGAGTTCTCATCGCGTGTCCAACTGTTTCATTCGCAATCCTACAAAACAGGGCCGGCCCGCTCCCCGAAAGATGTGTCTCTTTCGCGCCTAAAGACTGCAATATGTTTACAAAGTCAGGCAAATCTTCGAATGCATCTTTTGAAGGGGAGTAAAAGCCATTAAACATCAATTCAGAAGGTAAATCACCTCCCATCCGTAGGCGAGCCTCCAATTTCCTAGTCAAAAAACCTTTCGTTAAAGAAGCATCGTCTAACAAAGAATACATTTTTCGGGTTTTATCTACCATTTGTGTGTTAGGTACTACAATAAAGTACCAATTTTCCTTGCTATTAGGGATGCTACGAACTTTTTCCCCTTTCCCTTCTATAAAAGCCGTCCCTCCGGTTAAAAAGAAAGGGACGTCCGCCCCCAATTTACTCGCAAGGGAAAGTAATTGTTCATGAGGCAAATTTAAATCCCAAAGTCCGTTTAATGCCATCAATACTGTTGCCGCATTCGAACTTCCGCCTCCAAGCCCTGCAGCCAAAGGAATTCTTTTATTAATGGTTATCTTTGCCCCCTTATAACAACCTGTAAATTTCTGGAGCGTTTGAGCAGCCTTAACTACTAAATTTTCACGCATCGGTATACAAGCATTAAGAACATTTACTTCAATGTTCTCATGGGAACTAATTTCAATAATATCTGATAAGGAAACAGTCTGAACTATGGACTTTATTTCATGAAATCCATCATTCCTTTTCCTCAAGATCTCTAAAGAGAGATTGATCTTGGCGGGGGAATATATTTTGATATCAGAGATTGTCATTCTGTGCACTTGAGAAGAAGCATTTGATGTCATCCGAACCGCATGTTTTCAGATAATTAAAAATTGAAATCCATTCCGAAACTTCCAAAGATGAAGGCCTACGGGTATGAACTACCCCACAATTCGTCAATATTTCTTTAGCGAAGGTAGCGGAAGTTTTCAGACCATTTGAAAGCGAATTATGCAGTTGTTTTCGTGGTGTCGAAAAACCGGCTATTATGAATTTAAAATAATCGTCCATCATATCCATCGAAATCAAGGCTTCTTTAAAACAGTCAAGTGATATAACAGCAGATGTCACTTTGGGTTTTGGCCTGAAGGAGGAAGGCGGAACAGTAAACAAGAGTTTAGCTGTTCCAAAAGTCTGAAAAAGCGTCGCCAAAATCCCCATTTTTCCTGTTTTCGCCACAATATTCTGTGCAACCTCTTTTTGGAGCATAACAACTGCTTTAGAAGGTCTAACCTTTCGGCATATCACATATCTGAGAATGTTAGTAGCACTGTTATATGGTAGGTTGGCTACGAACTTGTAGCGAAATGGCCCTGGAAAAAAATCCTCCAGTTCAATATCTCTTACATCTCCAAATAGAACATTTACATTGGCCGTCGTATGAAATTTTTGAAGTGGCCCATTGTATAAGTCAGTATCTATCTCCACTGCTGTAATATCAGCACCAGTTTGTGCAAGAAAGCCTGTTAGGTGACCACGCCCGGGACCCACTTCTAGTATCTTTTCATCTTGGACGAGATCACATGCTTTCACGATCTTGGCTAGAATTCTCTTATCGTAAAGAAAATGTTGTCCAAGGTGTTTTTTTGCTGGGGAATATTTTTCCATTGGAATATATGACGGTCCGGATTTCATGTTATATCTTTGGGCCGTGCACCTCCCGTCGAACCACAACAGAAACGTTTTTTTGTAAACCGACTCGAATCAGGTTTTCCCACGGCACCCGAAAGACACTGTTTACCGCTGCTTTCTTCCGAACCTGACGGAGTTCGCAGGCTTTCGCCGCGTGGGGCCCAAATCTCAACATCAAACTTACAGAACAGAGGTTCCTAAAAATAGCCCTTGAAGAGGATTTCAGCCTCGCTAGAGCGGATTGCGAGTGCAGGACACCGCTAACTCCCCGCTTAGCACGACCCAAAATCATGTTAAGGAAGTCTAAACAAAGTGTCAATTCATGAATCATTGGTGGGGAAGGGGAGACTCGAACTCCCACGCCTCGCGGCACATGATCCTAAGTCATGCTCGTCTACCAATTCCGACACTTCCCCATAGTTAAATCTTGGTAGTGACGCTTAAATACAACAGAGGTGACACTAACAGTGAGTTATATTATAGAGAATTTGATCATTAAGAGGTATACACTAAGGAAATGTCAACAGATCGGTCTTCAATATATACTGAAGGACTTAACAATTTGCCTCTAGGCCCAACTAATTTCATAAGAATAGAGACATGTGTGGAATAGTAGGCATACATTCACCTGACGTTGCGGATCATGACTTAAGCATTCTACACCCTATGGTTGCTTGTGTATCACACAGAGGTCCCGACAATTTAGGTTTTCATACCATAAATGATGAAAATATCTCTCTGGGCCATACACGCCTAGCAATAATAGATCCCTCAACAGAAGCGAACCAGCCAATGGCTAGTCAAAACAAGTCCTTATGGATAACTTTTAACGGTGAGATATATAACCATAAACAATTACGAAACCAGCTCACCGCACTTGGGCACAAATTCCATACTACGTCAGATACCGAAGTAGTATTAAACGCTTACGAAGAATGGGGTCCCGAATGTTTGTTTAAGTTCCGAGGCATGTTTGCCTTCGGTTTATGGGACACCAATAAAAAGACCCTTTTCATAGCGCGTGACAGGGTCGGTATAAAACCGCTTTATTACTATTGGGATCCTAATCGTAAACTTATGATTTTAGCATCGGAAATAAAATCGATTCTTATGCATCCCAAAACTCCTCATACACTCGATCATAGTGCCATATACGACTACTTAACTTATGGATACATTCCCGCCCCGAAAACAACACACCTGCACATTAACAAATTAAGACCCGCGACCTATTTAACACTGAAAAATGGAGAATTAAGATCTCAGTCCTACTGGGATGTTCCTCTTTTTAATAATTATCAAGATATCAGTGACCAACAAGCGACAGAACAAATCAATCAAAAACTTATTGAATCTGTTGAAACACATATGGTTAGTGACGTACCAGTTGGTAGTTTTCTAAGTGGAGGATTGGACTCTAGCGTAGTGAGCGCTCTAGCTTCAAGGATTAATCCAAACCCGCTTAAAACATACACGATCCTTTTTCGAAACCAGGTAGAAACGGAAATAGACAGTGTCAATTCTTTTCGCAAAAATTACGCTACGAACCACTCATCCTTGGCCTTCGAAAAGGTTTTTTCACGACGCGTTTTAGAAAGACTTTGCGACACCTTCGATGAACCTTTAGGAGGCATCTCAGTGATACCCACGCTTTGCGTTTCCCTGGCGGCCTCGAAAGATGTAAAAGTCGCCTTGTCAGGTGACGGAGGCGATGAAATATTTGGAGGGTACCACCGATATCAATCGTGGATGCGCCATCATTGGCTGGAAAAGACTCCACGCTCATGGCTGACCGGATTGTCAAAGTTGATCGGTGCAAAGGCCTCGAAAAACACGTCCCGTGCCAGATGGGCATCGTACCTTGACTCTACTCCCCTTGAAAGATACAGCCGGTTGGTGACTAGATACAACCGTGAACAAAAGGAAACTTTTCTGGATAAAGATTGGCTCTCTCAGTTTAAAAACTATGATGAATTGTGGTGTCTACGGGAACATTGGAAACCTGAAATAGACCCAATCACCCGGGCGCAATACCTGGACTTTAAAACATATCTACCCAATAAGATATTGGTAAAGGTCGATAAGGCAAGTATGAGCACATCACTCGAGGTTCGACCTCCTCTCCTGGACCACGAACTCATCGAATTGATGTTTTCAATTGCACCCTCTAAAAGATGGGACAAAGACAATTTAAAATCATCATTGAAAAAATCAGTGTCAGGGCTTCTCGAACCAGAAACATTGTCAGCGAAGAAAATTGGGTTCGGGGTACCTAAACAATCTTCCACAGACATTTTGAATCTTTCTTACGAACTAATAGGTGAGAGACGACATAAATACGAATCTCAAAAGATCTTTGCCTCTCAATTTCACGACCAACATGATCTTTCTAAGATCCCCTGGGATATAGCGAGTTTGATATTGTGGTTAAATACACTTTAATTATGTCTAACATAGAATTGGTGGATAATCCTTCAAAGGGAAATAAGGATCGATTAGAACTCGAGTACCTTCACACCATTAAAGAGGAAAAGCAATGAATGCTGACGAAAGCAAAAATCAATTACGGCTTATGGCACATTTGATGAGACGGGCCGGGTTTACGGCCACGAGAAAGGAGTTGGAAGACTATAGTACCCAAGGTTACAACCAGACGGTTGAAAAACTCCTCCACCCTCAAGGTTCGAGTCATTTACCTGATGACATCATCCGCCGTTACCATGTGGGTCAATATGAATTACGGCAACTAGACGAAGCTGGAGCTTATTGGATGTATCGTATGATCACAACGGAAAATCCATTAGTAGAAAAGATGGCATTGTTCTGGCATGGTCTTTTTGCTACAGGTTATTCTAAGTTAAACCAAGCTCGCGTCCTCCTGAACCAAGTTGACATGTTCAGAAAATATGGTCTCGGAAGTTTTAAAGATCTTTTAATCGAGCTTTCTAAAGACCCCGCAATGATCATATGGCTAGATAATAACGAAAACCACAACGGAGCCATAAACGAAAATTACGGCCGTGAGCTCTTGGAATTGTTTTCTATGGGAATAGGTAATTACAGTGAGCAAGACATAAAAGAATGCGCAAGAGCTTTCACGGGATGGACTGTAAAAAATGCCGATTACATGGCTATGCGAGCCAGCAAGGATTCAATATGGCCGTACGGACGGATCGCATGGCACTACGAATATAGAGCTGACGATCACGACACGGGAATTAAAGAATTTCTGGATCAAAAGGGTACCTTCAATGGTGAAGAAGTAGTGGAGATCATCGTAAGGCAAGAAGCGACGGCCCGCTTTATATCAACCAGGTTATTCCAATTTTTTGTTTCAGACGAAATAAACTCAGCCGGTGAAAAATTGATAAAGGCCATGATGAATGAATATTTCGACTCTGATTTCAACATCAGTTGTGTAATGCGTGTGCTATTAACCTCAGAGTACTTCAAATCCGATGCCGCATTCTATTCTCGGGTCAAAGCGCCTGTGGAGTCTGTGGTGGGAACTGCAAGACTAGCTGGCTCATATAATGAACCAACACTCAACGTTCATTCCCTCTGGTCCCAAGCGACTTTCATGGGTCAAGGTCTATTGAGTCCACCCACAGTGGAAGGTTGGCATGAAGGAACGGAATGGATAGATAGTGGAGCTCTAGTGGAAAGAGTTAACTTCGTGTCTAATGAATTATCAAATATTGAAAATCCCGGCATTAAATTTATAATCGACACGATCTTAAACCGACTCGAAACCCCCATAACGCCTGAAAACGCAGTCGACAATTGCCTGGATCTTATTGGACCGATTGAGGTTGAACCAGACACATACGGAGGACTTATGGAATTCGCTTACGACTTTCTAAGGCACAATCGATCTAATGACAAGGATAGAAATCTAATAGCGAATATGTTGGGCATGATAGGAGCAACCCGCGAATATCAACTAGCCTGAACACTTAAACTAGGTTGAATGCGCAAAATGTACTATGTCGACTAATTTCGGAATTACACCAGTAAAATACCAACAAACTATCGGAATCGTAAACAACGGCCTCAATGGACGTGGTTTTGCTAATCCCTATGACCTGGGTATATCACAAAAAGGAGACATCTTTGTCTTGAACCGATGTGATGTTGCCCGCAGAGAGGCTATAAGAATTGGTGTATGCAACAGAAATGAAGATTATTTATACGAATTCGGATATGGTTTTGGAAATAGCAACGGACAGCTTGCCTTACCCGTTAGTATGGTGTTGGGATCAAATGATGATGTCTTTGTTTCGGACGAACACAATCATAGGATTACGATCTTCAATAAAGAAGGGATTTACCTAAATCATTGGGGTGAACAAGGTGGTGGACCGGCTCAATTCAATAGCCCTTCAGGAATAGCATTAGATGAAGGAAACGCCATTTACGTATCCGACCAAAAAAATCACAGAATACAAAAATACACTAGAGAAGGAACTTTCATCGATCAGTGGGGTGAACCCGGATCCAACGATGGTCAGTTCAACTTACCTTGGGGCTTAACGATAGATCAACATCGGAATGTACTAGTGGCCGATTGGAGAAACGATCGTGTACAAATCTTCGACGGTTGTGGGAATCACCTCCGGACAATAGGCACGACCGGTTCCGACGAGCAAAAATTAAAGAGACCTTCCGGTGTCGCTGTAAACAGTGAAGGGACAATATACGTAGCTGACTGGGGCAATGAAAGAGTCCAAGCTTTTGACCCAGAAGGCACCCACCTTTTCACATTGATGGGCGAAGCTACCCTTTCTAAATGGGCAATCGACTTTTTTTCATCAAACCCGGACGAGATGGAAACAAGAAAAACTGCGGACCTAATTTCTGAATTGCCCTCTCATCTTAATTCCCCCTACCATAGATCGTCACAAACTGAACCGTATTTTTGGGGGCCTGTTTCCGTCCGAACAGATGATCAGGACCGTCTTTATGTTGTCGAGTCTAACCGCCATCGCATCCAAATATACGAACCCGTCTGATAACGATACTCTAACACGGCTTCCTTAAAAAACACCTATAACAAACCTCCGTCTAATCTTTAAACCCTGATTCCCATTTGAAAGTTTCCTCTTCATATTATTGATAACCCTTGATAAATTGTTCTCCGTTATATACTGTAAAAATCAAAAATAAGGATGTTATATATGGCTGAAAAACAGGTTTACGCTCCATTTAAATGCCCAGTGAGAATGCCCAACGGATTACAATGGGTTGATGATGAGTTATATGTTATCGATCAACTCACCGATGACGTCTTTATCCTAGATGATACCGGAGTGATTTTGAGGGTGATAACTACAGAAACGGTCAATGGATCAGGGATCACTTACGGTGACGACGCTATTTGGACTGCCTGTAATTCAAACACTGGGGCCAGCGCAAGACCTCAAAGACCATCTGATCACAATACCGCCAATATCCGAAAAGTTGATCCAGTAACCGGAGAAACCATAGATTTTTTTCCAACACCCGACGGAGGCGGAGTTCACGGGCTGGAATGGGATGCCGGAAATATTTGGGTAACCGAGACCACTTCGAAAAAATTAGCATTAATGGACGGGAAGACCTACCAAATCCTCTCAGAAATCCCATGCGACTTAAATGTCTTACACGGACTGGCTAGTGATGGAGACGGTATTTGGTGCGCCGACAGAGCAGATAAAATCGTCGTAAAATACGAAAAATCCACTGGAAAGGAAATGGAACGGGTTGAACTACCGGAAAAGGGCCCCGATCCCCACGGTCTCAGTATCAAGGACGGCATCTTATGGTACTCTGATGCCGATTTTCCTGTAGTAGAAGGAATGCGTGGCTATCCAGAAATCGGAATGGTTGTTGATTAGACACTAGTCAATACAAATTGTGTCATCTTGTAGTGACTAGAAGATATGCGAACCATCCAAACACGAGGAGTTTTGATAATTGACGAAATCTCATAACTCATTTTATGAATCCTTAGGAGTTACACGCATAATAAATGGCGCTTCCTGGATAACCACATACGGTGGAAGCTTAATGCCTGATGCTGTTGTGGAAGCGATGAACGAAGCGTCCGGATGGTTTGTAGATATACATGACCTCAACGAAAAAGCCGGAGAAATTATTGCCCATACCACAGGAGCGGAAGCTGGTCTGGTAACTGCGGGATCTGCCGCCGGCATGGTTCTCCAAGCAGCCGCTTGCATGACGGGAAAGGACCCCGCGAAAATTTGGAGTCTTCCTGATACTTCCCGCATGAAAAATGAGATCATAATTCACAGAGGACATCAGGTAAGTTACACCCACAGTTATAGAGCTGCAGGAGCGCATCTGGTCGAAATCGGATCCGTGCATTCCACAGAAAAATGGGAACTAGAGACCGCTATCAACAGTCAAACTGCGGCGGTGGCTTATGTTTATGGGCCACGGCAATCTGGTGCATTAGACCTAAAAGAAGTTGTCGACATCGCCCATCCAAAAGACGTACCAGTGATTGTAGATGCGTCAGCGATGTTACCCCCACCTGAAAATCTTCACAAGTTTATCGATGAGGGAGCCGACCTTGTCAGCTTCAGTGGAGGCAAAGGGTTGTTAGGCCCGCAATCCACTGGAATATTGTGTGGTAAAAGCGAATTGATTCAGGCTGCCTATGCCAACTCTGCCCCAAATAGTTCTGGTGTTGCCAGGGCTGCAAAAGTTTGCAAGGAAGAAATAGCAGGTTTAATAACGGCTTTAAAACTCTTTGTCGAAACCGATCACCAATTAGTTGCAAAAAATTGGAGGGAAAAAAGTTCCCATATAGTCGATCAACTCGGACTTATCGAAGGATTGAAAATTGAGTTGATCGAAGCAGATTACTCAGCTCGAGATTCCAGATTAAATTTCGCGAGCGCAAGAATCACCTTTTTGAATCATTGGTCAGGTAAATCAAGGGACCAAATCGTACAATCCTTAGAGGACGGTGATCCAAGTATAAGGCTAGGAGTGTCAACTTATGACCAAAGTATTTCCGTTCTACCCGTATGCCTTCAAACCGATGAAGAACAAATTATAGCCGAGCGCCTGAAGGAACTTTTGTCATCCTGATTTTTGTTGCTTATTCCCTATGATTGAGGTTGGTACTCCGAAATCATTTTTATTCGCAATCTCAACTCATACACCTCCAAGAGGTTGAAGGCCCAATTTGCTGAAAACTCCGAAATCACCCCAAATTATCTACCGCAAATATGATGTCGTCATTCTCGGCGCAGGCGCAGCCGGTTTGTTTGCTGGATTTACCGCTGCTACTCGCCTTAAAAAGGTACTCATATTAGAAAAATCTAATAAAGTAGGTAAAAAGATTTTGATGTCGGGAGGCGGCCGATGTAACTTTACTAACGAATTTGTCGAACCTGATAATTTCATCTCGGACAACTCTTATTTTTGCATTTCCGCCCTCCAAAATTTCAAAGTATCGGACTTTTTAAGTCTGGTACATAAGCATGATATTGATTATGAAATAAGGAAAAACAACCAATTCTTTTGCAAAAGGTCCTCGCGCGACATACTAGAGATGTTGCTTAATGAATGCCAGCAAGCTGGAGTACGTATTGAGACGCACACCTCAACAACAGACATAGATTATCGAAAGAACCTTGAGAACAAGGGAAGCACTCTTCCCTCAAAATTCCTTATAAAAACGACCAGATCCGTTAAAAATTCCAACGAATATCATCAAATAAAGGCAGATACTCTAATAATTGCCACAGGGGCCTTGTCTGTCCCAACTTTGGGCGGTAGCGATTTCGGATACACGGTAGCAAAAAATTTTGGGTTGAAAGTGACAGAGCGCCAGGCCGGCCTTGTCCCATTTATTTTTAACGACAAATTCAGGAAATTATTCGCATCGCTTGCCGGAGTTTCCACAAGAGTAAAAGTAGATTGCAATACTAAAAGCTTCACCGATGATATGTTATTCACCCATCGCGGACTCAGTGGTCCCGTAATCCTTCAAATATCTAATTATTGGCGTGAAGGCAATACTCTCTCGATAGACCTTCTACCAGGAATCAATGCATATCAAGAATTGATGAATCTGCGAAACAATTCGTCTTTTAGTGGGATCAGCGATTACTTACACCAACATCTACCAAAGTCACTAGTATCAAAACTCCAAACTTTATGGTGGCCAGACCTTATAAGGAAAAACATAAGTGAAATATCGAATGAGCGGTTGAATGAAATTGGCACAAACCTTAACAATTGGCTTTTAAAACCACCAAACACTGAAGGCTACCAAACGGCTGAAGTTACTAGAGGAGGTGTAGATACCACGGAGGTAAGTTCAAAAACAATGGAAGTTACCAAGGTGCCAGGCCTTTATTTCATAGGAGAGGTGCTTGATGTAACCGGCCAACTGGGCGGCTTCAATTTTCAATGGGCATGGGCATCGGGATATAGCGCCGGGATGTCTGTTTAGATAGTGTTGGGTCCTTTAAGAAAACCATCCGTTCTATGGGTTACCAACCACAACCATACAACCGTTAGTAAAACAAGTTTCGCCAGGTTGTCACCTAGTGTATAGTCTCAGACATTGAATCATCTTAAGGAGGTATATATGTGCGACAAATGTGGATGCACCAAGCCTAAAAGTTAAAACCAATTTAGAAAATTTGGGAAACGGGACTTACCAAACATAAATGAATAAGGCTGGTTCCCTTCCGATTAACCCATCATTATTATAAATGGAGCATAAATGTATACGAATCTAGGTAACTCGGGACTAAAAGTCTCCAGAGTCGCCCTTGGTTGCGGTTTACGTGGTCAAAATGATCCAGAGGAATTCACGAAATTAATTCATAAGGCAATTGATCTTGGAATAAACTTCATTGACTGCGCAAACGTTTACGGGCTATCAGACAATCGTGAGAGAGCTGGAACATCTGAAACAATCTTAGGTCAAGCCATAAAGGGAAAACGGGATGATCTGATAATAACGTCGAAGGTATCTTCTCCTATCGGTATTCAAAATGGGCCGAACGATCAAGGCACGTCACGATACCATATTCTTCGAGAGGCTGAAAAATCTTTAAAGCGCC
>TARA_B100000686_G_scaffold316884_1_pt1 | contig 11916 bp, 14 predicted proteins | sample TARA_B100000686 | Tara Oceans TARA_B100000686 (sample SAMEA2622733) | marine metagenome | biome: marine biome (ENVO:00000447); feature: marine epipelagic mixed layer (ENVO:xxxxxxxxx); material: "saline water (ENVO:00002010), including plankton (ENVO:xxxxxxxx)" | depth 150 m
CCTTTGCGGATGAATTTATGGCGGTTTTCGGCGGTGAAACCGATGATGTCGTATAATCGCGCGCCTTTCCACGTCCTGATTCGTGAGGTAGCAGAATGGATTTTCTGATTTCCGACGCCTTTGCACAGGCTGGGGGAGAAGCAGGCGGCAGCCTGTTCAGCCTCCTGCCGTTGGTTGTCATTTTTGTGCTGTTTTATTTCCTACTGATCCGTCCCCAGCAAAAGCGTACCAAACAGCATAAAGAGATGGTTGCGGCGCTATCCAAAGGGGAGGAAGTGGTTACCAATGGCGGTCTTCTGGGAAAAGTGACTGACGTCGATGACAACTTTATTTCCCTGGAAATCTCCAGCGGGCTCACTGTTAAGGTTCAACGACAAGCGGTCTCCCAAGTCATGCCAAAAGGTACCTATTAAGTCGATGCGCAATCACACGCCGTGGTGGAAATGGCTGATCATCGCGGTCGTTATCGTGCCAGGTGCGTTCTATGCGCTGCCCAATATTTTCGGCGACGATCCCGGCATTCAACTGCGCGGGGCGCGGGGCGGCAGTCTTGGCGCAGAACAGTTCCAAGAGGTCCAGGCCGTATTGGACGAGGTCGGCCTTGCGTATGACTCTGTATCGCTAGACGACTCGGGTATCCGGATCCGTTTCGGCACGACCGATGCGCAACTGCAGGCGAGAGACATGCTGGAGGCACGCCTGCCGACCGGGTATACCATCGCGCTGACGCTTCTGCCCGCAGCGCCCCAATGGCTCTCAAACGCCGGGGCTCTGCCGATGTATCTTGGTCTGGATCTTCGGGGAGGAGTGCATTTCCTGCTAGACGTGGATATGGCGACTGCGCAGAGGCGCGCGGAGGATCGGTATGTCGCAGATCTTCGGTCGACACTGCGAGAGGCCAAGATCCGATATCGTGGTATTGCCCGCGACGGCGCTGGCGGCATCAAGATTACGCTTCGCTCTGCCGATACAGCAGAGGAAGCGCTGAAAACGATCCGCAAAGAACTGCCTGGATTGGTGGTGAACGCGGAAGGTACAGGCTCAGATGAAGACCTCAGCGCGAAACTGGCGGAAACAGAAATTGACCAGCTGTTCAAGTTTGCACTCGAGCAGAACGTGACCGCCTTACGTAACCGCGTCGACGAACTCGGCGTGGCAGAGCCCGTGGTTCAGCGGCAAGGGGATCGTCGGATCGTCGTGCAGTTGCCGGGGGTTCAGGACACCGCTCGCGCCAAACGTATCCTCGGGCGGACCGCTACGCTTGAGATGATGATGGTCGATGAAGAACATAGTCTTGAGGCGGCTCTGGGCGGCAAGGTGCCGCCAGGATCAAAGATTTACCGGTTCCGGGATGATCGACCGATTCTGCTCGAGAAGCGCGTGATCTATTCTGGAGAGAATATTGTTGATGCGGCGGCAAGCATAGACACACAGAGTGGTGGTCCGATCGTGAGTATTACTCTGGATGCGATTGGGGCACGAATTAATCAGAAGGTGACCGGCAAGAACATCGGCAAACGGATGGCCGTGTTGTATATCGAGAATCGGTCAACCATTCGCACCGATGCGGATGGGCTGCCGATGAAAGACGATCAAGGCCGTGTCATGCGCACCCAGCAACGCATTGAGGAAGTCATCACTGCGCCCGTCATTCGAGATCAATTAGGCAAGCGATTCCAGATCGAAGGTCTGGATAGCGTAGATGAGGCCCGTGATCTCGCACTGATGTTGCGGGCGGGATCGCTCGCAGCCCCGGTGGAGATTATTGAGGAGAGGACCGTGGGCCCAAGCCTGGGTCAGGCCAATATCGACCAGGGATTCAGATCGGTCATGGTCGGCTTCATTCTTGTGCTGATTTTTATGATGATCTATTACCGGGTCTTTGGCGTATTTGCCAATGTTGCCCTCGCGCTCAACCTCGTTCTGATCGTCGCAGTCCTTTCCATGCTGCAGGCCACCCTCACGCTTCCGGGCGTTGCGGGCATCGTACTCACGGTGGGGATGGCGGTGGACGCGAACGTCCTTATTTTCGAACGCATCAGGGAGGAGATTCAAAATGGTTCGACGCCTCAGGCAAGCATCCATACCGGGTATCAGCGGGCACTTTCGACCATTGTCGATGCGAACATTACTACCTTGATCGCCGCCATCGTGCTGTTTAACTTTGGAACCGGCCCCATCAAGGGATTTGCTGTCACCCTCAGTATTGGGATTATCACGTCAATGTTTACGGCGATCGTGGTGACCCGCGCCTTGGTGAACTACCTGTATGGCGGCAAGCGCGTTAAGTCCCTGGCAATCTAACGGCTCAAGCAATGCGGATTTTTAAGCAAGTCACCCAGTTTGATTTTCTCGGTAAGCGCCGGGGCGCATGGATGTTGTCCGCTGTGCTTCTGGTAGCAAGTATTGGCTCGCTCGGCGTTCGAGGCCTGAATTTTGGAATCGATTTCACCGGCGGCACTCTGGTGGAACTCGAGTATTTACAGTCGGCCGATCCGGTTGTGATTCGATCAACGCTAAAAGAAGCCGGAATTGATGATGCCATCGTCCAGTACTTCGGCACCTCGAGGGATATTCTGGTTCGGTTGCCGGTGAGTGCCGATAAAGCGGCATCTGAACAGAGTAGCGATGTCGTCAGTGCTCTGAGGATCGTCGTCGGGGAAACCTTAACTGAGGGCGCACAGGGCGGGTTACAGCAATGTACCGCAACCGGGGGAGGTGTTAGGGATTGTCAGATCCAGATGCGCCGCGTCGAGTTTGTTGGTCCTCAGGTGGGTGGCGAATTGACAGAGAAGGGTGGACTCGCGATGCTGTATGCGTTGATTGGTATCCTCATCTACGTCGCGTTCAGGTTTGAATGGCGTTTCGCGGTGGGAGCCGTTATTGCCCTAGTGCATGATGTCCTGATCACGCTGGGCATTTTTTCTGTTCTCGCGATCGAGTTTTCATTGCCGGTTCTCGCAGCCGTTCTGGCGGTGATTGGCTATTCATTAAACGACACAATCGTCGTGTTCGACCGCATCCGGGATAACTTCCGGAAGATGCGTAAAGGCTCAGTCCTTGAGATCATGAATCGCTCAGTTAACGAAACGTTGCCGCGTACCGTGCTGACTTCCGTGACCACCCTGCTGGTTGTATTGACTCTGCTGCTGGCCGGTGGCGAGATCATTAAAGGGTTCGCCATCGCACTGCTGATTGGCGTGTTGATCGGAACCTATTCTTCAATTTTTGTCGCCAGCCCCGCCGTCTTGGTCTTAGGCATCTCCCGTGAGGATATGCTCCCTGTGGCCAAGGAAGGTGCGGAAGCGGAGGGCGACCCGGCTCCTTAGGCCTGTTGCGGCGCCTGAAAGGCCTGCTATGCGTTGCCCCGCCTGTTCCAGCGACGATACCCGTGTGATTGACTCACGGTTGGGCAACGCCGGTGAGACTGTGCGACGGCGTAGGGAGTGCCAGGCGTGCAGTCATCGCTTTACGACGTTTGAACGTTTTGAGCGTGAACAGCCGAGAGTCGTCAAGAGTGATGGCCGGCGGGAGGCCTGGGATGAAGAAAAACTTCGCCGGGGATTGCTTCGTGCTTTGGAGAAGCGGCCTGTAGGGCTTGATCAGGTGGATGCCCTGATCAACGACGTCAGTCGCGAGATCCAGTTAACCGGCGAGCCAGAGGTGCGATCCGCTGCGATCGGAGAGATTGTGATGAGCCTCCTTCCTCAGATCGATGAAATCGCCTATGTGCGTTATGCGTCCGTTTACCGCAGTTTTGAGGATGTGGCGGCTTTCAGTAAAGAGATCGACCGACTGCGAAAGGATCGAGCCGCCCCGACCAACGTCACCCAGTTGTCACTTCTGGTGGAACCCAAATCAGGCCGTAAGAAATGAGCATGCCCGTCGAGTCAGACCGAGATCATCGTTTTATCGCCCGAGCGGTCGATCTTGCTAAAAATGGCCTTTATACGACGAAGCCCAACCCCCGAGTGGGCTGCGTCGTTGTCCAGGGTGACGAGATTGTCGGCGAGGGGTGGCATGAGCGGGCGGGGGAATCTCATGCGGAGATTCACGCTCTTTCTGCCGCTGGTGAGCGGGCGAAGGGAAGTGAGATATTTGTCAGTCTTGAGCCGTGTGCACACACCGGACGCACAGGACCTTGTGCCGAAGCGCTGGTAGATGCCGGGGTCAAGCGGGTTGTCGCGGCAATGATTGATCCGAACCCGCAAGTTGCAGGCCGGGGCATCGAGATGCTTCGTTCGGCTGGTATTGAGGCAGAAATCTCCGAGAAAGACTGTGGAGCAGTTGAACTGAATGCAGGCTTTTGCAAGAGGATGGCAAGTGGACGTCCTCTCGTCAGGCTCAAGGTGGCGGCTACGATGGACGGTAGAACTGCCGCAAATGACGGTAGCAGCCAATGGATTACGGGAGAGGCCGCGCGGGCAGAGGTGCACGCGCTGAGAGCAAGAAGCTGCGCTATTGTGACCGGGATCGGTACTGTCAGGGAGGATGACCCCCGTCTCAATGCGCGGGTTGATGAGGATGTGGTGCAGCCCCTGCGCGTAGTGCTGGACGGGAACAGTCAACTGGATCCGGATGCCCGTCTTTTTTCCGAACCCGGAGATGTGCTCGTTATCACGAGCCGTGAAAACGATGAAGGCTACGGATTTGATGCGAGAACGGAACAGTTATGCCTTGCTGGAGAAGATGGTCGGGTCGATGTTGCTGGGGTGCTGAATATTCTCGCAGAGCGCTCCTGTAATGAGGTGTTGGTCGAAGCGGGAGCGGGTGTGGCGGGAGCTTTTGTTTCCCGCGGCTTGGTGGATGAAATCTGGGTATACCAGTCGCCCGATATGCTCGGCTCTGGCGGCAGAGGTATGTTCGTCATGCGCGGTATTCGGTCTATCGACGATCGCGTCGAGTTTGAGTTGAAGGACGTTTCCAGAATTGGGCGGGACTTGCGACTCATTTATATTCCGTCGCGCGAGGGTAAGTAATGTTTACCGGAATCGTACAGGACGTTGGGACGATTGAATCTCTAGCGTCTCGCGAAGGCGATCTTGTGATCGGAATCCGGCCGAACGCCCTCGATACGAAGCTTGTAGAACTCGGTGACAGTATTGCTGTGGCAGGCGTTTGCCTGACCGCCGTGAGCATTGAATCGGGTTGTCTCTCTTTTGATGTGTCAAAAGAGACGCTCTCAAGGACGCTGATCGGAAGCTGGCAGCCTGGTGACGGTGTCAACCTGGAGTTGGCGATGAGTGCCCAGGATCGGTTCGGGGGGCATCTGGTTAGTGGACATGTTGATGGATGGGCCACCCTGATAGAGTCGGAGGCCTCAGCCCGGTCAACCCGAATGCGGTTTTCCGGATCGCGTAAGGTGGCGGACTTTATCGCGGAAAAGGGCTCTGTCACCCTCGACGGTGTCAGTCTGACGGTAAATGGGGTCACGGATTCACAAGCTGCAGTGATGTTTGATGTAAACCTCGTACCTCATACTCTCAGCGTCACAACACTTGGGCGGCTGACAACAGAAGACAGTGTTCATCTCGAAGTAGACATGGTGGCCCGTTATCTGAAACGTATGCAGGAATGCAGTTGAAGAAAGAGGGGAAGGCGCCCGAGTTAGGCTTTCACGAGGATAGGAGTCCTGACAGTTAGCCGTGTGCGACAGGAATAAGGTTTAAGAATGAGCGAGACCGACAACAACCATGGTGTCAGCCCGATCGAAGAAGTGCTTCAGGATTATCGGGACGGCAAGATGGTTATCCTTGTCGATGATGAGGATCGGGAGAATGAGGGCGATCTTGTCATCGGCGCAGGGTTTGTGACGGCTGAGGACATCAATTTCATGGCGGCCCAGGGCCGGGGCCTGATCTGCCTGACCCTGACAGAAGAGCGCTGCCGTCATCTGAAGCTGCCCTTAATGGTCAACGACAATAATGCGCGTTATTCGACCAACTTTACGGTATCAATCGAGGCCGCAGATGGGGTCAGTACCGGTATCTCTGCCGCCGACCGTGCCCATACCATTCGGACTGCGGTCAGTGAGAATGCGACCGGGGAGGACATCGTGAGTCCCGGGCACGTTTTCCCCATCATGGCGCAACCCGGAGGAGTGCTGACCCGGGCAGGGCACACTGAAGCGGGAGTGGATCTAGCGCGTCTGGCAGGGATTGAGCCAGCCAGCGTAATCTGTGAGATCCTGAATCCGGATGGCACCATGGCCCGGCTTCCTGATTTGCTTGAATTCGGTCGTGCGCATGGCTTGAAGCTGGGCACCATTGCAGACCTTATCCGTTATCGTATGCGCACCGAACCGACTGTTTGGCGAATTTCCGAGAATATTGTCAGTACCCGGCATGGCGACTTTCGGGCAGTGATCTATGAGGATGGAGAGCTCCAGCAGGTTCACATGGCGCTTGTGCGCGGGACGATTGAGCCTCAGACGCCTGCTGTGGTTCGTGTTCACACACATCGCGGCGCTTTTGACATGCTTGCTGAAGCGCGCGAGGCACAAAGCTGGAGTGTGGACTCAGCACTGGAAAGAATCGCACAGGAGCCTTCCGGGGTGTTAGTCCTTTTGACTTACTCGGAAGATGCCGCGCAGTTGGACCGCCGGGTCCGCGGCGAGTCGGCGACCGATGGGAAAGAGCGTGAATTGCGTATGCTCGGTGCAGGCAGTCAGATCCTGTCTGACCTCGGCGCTGGCAAAGTCCGGGTCCTGGGGACTCCGCTTCGGACCCATGCGCTCTCCGGCTTTGGTTTGGAGGTGCTTGAGTATCTTCCCGGTTCTCGAGCTGACTGAATTGGCCTCGGTCAGCCGCCATCTTGCTCGTCGCTGCGCTGCTCAGGCTCTATATCAGTGGATGATGACGGGACAGCCCACCGCAGAAATAGAATCTGCCTTCATCAGTGATGATGGGCTGAGAGATTCGGATATTTCCTACTTTAGGCACTTGATCGCGGCAGTACCGGAAAAGCGGGATGCTCTTGAACAAAGGCTCCATGGGATGATTGAGCGCCCCTTAAGTCAACTGGATCCGGTGGAGCACGCGATCCTGCTGATCGGTGCTTACGAGATCCTGTTTCGTCCAGATATTCCTAACGGCGTTGCCATCAATGAGGCTATAGAGATAGCACATCTTTTTGGCGCGACTGACAGTTTCAAATTCGTGAACGGGGTTCTGGATCGTCTGGCTGGTGAGCCCAGAGACGTCTAGCCTTTAATAGCCCCATGGACGAGTTTGAGCTGATTGATCAGATCTTCCATGGTCCGGAAGAATCTACCTCACAGGTCGCCATCGGTATTGGAGATGATGGCGCCGTCATCAACGTGACAGCCGGCAAACAGGCTGTCGTCGTCATGGATACACTGGTTGCGGACGTGCATTTTCTTGAGTCGCAACCCGCCGACTCAATCGGGCATCGTGCCCTCGCGGTGAACTTGAGCGACATCGCAGCAATGGGGGCAGTGCCGCGTTGGGCGACTTTAAGCCTTACCCTTTCTGAGATGAATCAGAACTGGCTGAATGGTTTTGCCCATGGATTCTTTGAGTTGGCTGGCCGGCACGAAGTGGCTCTGATCGGAGGGGACACAACCACTGGGCCGTTAGCCGTTTCTGTGACAGTCGGTGGTGAAGTTGAGGCCGAAGGAGTCCTTCGACGAGCCGGGGCGAGGCCGGGTGATTTTGTATATCTGAGCGGACCGATTGGAGGCGCAGCCGCGGCACTGTCTTCAACTGAAGCGTATGCGGATTCAGCTCTTCACCGCGCTTTGTGCTGGCCGCAGCCGCGGACTGCGTTGGGGGCAGCCCTTGGTTCAATTGCGCATAGCGCTATCGATGTTTCCGACGGGCTGCTGGCCGATTTGGGTCATATACTGAAAGCAAGCGGGAATCTTGGTGCCGAGATCGAGGCAGACAAATTGCCTTTGTTCAAACAAGCCGTTGCACTGCTGGGGTACCAGGGGGCGCTAGAACTTGCGCTCGGAGGTGGCGACGATTACGAGCTTTGCTTTACTGCTCCGGAAAAAAGGCATCAGGAGATACTGGCGACAGGACATCGGCTTGATCAGGACTTGTTTTGGATTGGTCGGATCACAGAGCACGGCGGCTGCTCCATTCACGGTAGCGAGATAAATCTGGATACCGTGTCGCCGGGCTACCAGCACGTTTGGCCCAGATAAATATCATGAAGGCCAGGCGCCGTTCTGATCAGATCATACTGCTCTTGGGGCAGGGTTTAGGACTGGGTCGTATTCCGTTTGCGCCGGGTACTTTCGGAACGCTGCCTGGCCTGTTACTCGTTTGGGTGTTCTGGCAGGGGGGGAACGGGATTTACCTTGCCCTGACGGCTGTCATCATTCTGTCTGCCGTTTGGATTGCCGGGCGCAGCGCGGAAAGTCTTGGCGTTGCTGATGATCCGCGTATTGTGATCGACGAGATTGCCGGTGTGCTGGTGGCGTTTGCCCTGGTGCCGCCAAGTGGACTGGCGTTAGTCGTTGGCTTTTGCGTATTTCGGATTCTGGATATTGTTAAACCCCCGCCCATTTCAACCGCAGATCGCCAGATCAAAGGGGGGTTGGGCATCGTACTGGACGATGTCCTCGCCGGGCTTGGCACCAATCTGGTGCTTCAGCTGTTGTTCCGCGTCCTCGGAGTGAGTGTCTAGCGGAATCAGTATCGAGGTCAGCAAGGACGCAGGGTGCCTGGATCAGCGCTCCAGATGCTCCAGCTTGCCGGAGACTTCCTTCCAGTCCTCCGCATCGTCGGGAGGCGGTTTCATCTCAGTAATGACCGGCCATTGCTGTGACAGTTCGGCGTTAAGTGCCATAAACTCCTGCTGTTCCTCGGGAAGGTCTTCTTCCGCATAAATCGCATTTACCGGACACTCTGGCTCACAGAGACTGCAGTCGATACATTCCTCGGGATCAATTACCAGAAAGTTAGGACCTTCATGAAAGCAGTCTACGGGACAAACCTCCACACAGTCAGTGTATTTGCAACGGATACATGCGTCGCTTACTACGTAGGTCATCTATAGTCTCCAGAAGTCTCCAAAAAACTATCGCGAACAAACCGCTAGATTCTAGGCAATGTCGGCAGCGTGGTAAACGATTACAGCCCACCTCTGGCCACAATTTTCCTGAGATCTTCAAAAATGTAGCGATTGGCGCCGACCAGGTTGCCGCTCTCAATAAAGCCCTGATCTCCTGAAACATCAGATACCAGGCCCCCGGCTTCGCGGATCAGAAGAGCCCCTGCGGCCATGTCCCAGGGTTTAAGACCAAACTCCCAGAAGCCATCCAATCTGCCGGCTGCAACATAGGCAAGGTCGAGCGCTGCCGCACCTGCCCGACGTATCCCGGCTGTTTTAGGGACGAGGCTCTGAAAACTGCGCATCCAGGGTTCCATAATGCTGAGGTCGCGGAAAGGGAAGCCCGTTCCCAGCAACGCCGGTGTGAGCTGGCGGGTCGAACTCACGCGCAGCCGTTTTCCATTCAATTGCGCGCCTTCCCCGCGACTCGCGGTAAACATCTCATCGCGAAGCGGATCGTAGACCACGCCATGCTCCAGAACACCTTTGCGCATGGCGGCGACCGAAACGGCGAACATCGGGAAACCATGCAGGAAGTTGGTTGTACCATCCAGCGGATCAATCACCCAGGTGTATTCCGAGCCTTCCTGTGGACCGCTCTCTTCAGCAAGGACACCGTGTTGCGGATAGGCGTGCGTGAGGACATCCAGGACAGCGCGTTCGGCCTCGATATCGGCCTGACTGACAAAGTCGTTCCGCCCCTTGGAGGCATACTCCAGACGATCCAATTGATTGAAGTACATTAAAATGACACGTCCACCTTCCCGGACGGATCGCACGGCAGTATGCAGCATTGGGTGCATGGTAAGAAGAACCCTCCGGGTTCACAGTGTGACGATCGCGTGAGCCAGTCAGGACGATCTTGGATCTTCTCTTCGGGTAAAGCGCGATTCAGTCAATCGCACCAACTGCGATGGAAACGTGTCTGGCGGATGCGGATTGTAGCCCAATGACAGCCTGTGAGGTTCGCAGACCATGATGCAACATGATGCAAAGAGTTGAGGTCTAACAAGTGAGCGTACGCATTGTCATGGTAGAGACGACCCACCCAGGCAATATCGGTGCGGCGGCCAGAGTGATGGCCAATATGGGCCTTACGCACTTGTGTCTGGTCAGTCCTCGCAGTTTTCCGGATCCGGAGGCAACGGCCCGGGCAGCGGGTGCGGACTATATTCTTGAGCAAGCGAGGGTTTTTGACTCCCTGGAGGCAGCCGTGAGTGATTGCGGATGTGTTATCGGCGCGACGGCGCGCAGGCGCTCACTCGCGTGGCCTCTGCTCGACGCTGAGCAGGCGGTGGCTCGATTCGTGAGTGAGCAACCCACTACAGATTGCGCGCTGGTCTTTGGTCCGGAAGCTTGCGGTCTTTCCAACGCGCATCTCGACCTGTGTCATGCGCATCTTCGGATCGATGTGACCGAAGCGTTTCCCTCTCTGAATGTGGCTACCGCCGTGGCGGTGATGGCATACGAATTCCGAAAGCAGAAAGGCCTCACGGCCCCGGACCCATCCCCTGAAAATACCCAAGAGATGGTCCCAATGACTATGGGGGAGTTTGATCAATTGATGACGCATCTGGAGAGGGTGTTGAGCCATACCGCATTCCTGGCAGGTCCGAGAACCAAATTGCTGCGTAAAATTCGCCGTCTCTTGCTTCAAGGGGTGAAATCTACTCAGGAAGTCAATATTCTTCGAGGTGTGCTGACTTCTCTGGAGTACGCTTTGGGTGTCTCTCAAAAGCCGCCGCAAAAGGGGGCGCAAAACAACAGCAATACACCTACGTGATAAACTATCATCAATTACATTGAACTTGCCCCCAACTGAATCGTAGACGGATCGCATATGGCAATTACCCTGACAGAAGCAGCAGCACGACGTGTCTCAGACCATCTCGAATCTCGAGGTCACGGCGAAGGGCTGCGTCTTGGCGTCAAGACGACCGGCTGCTCGGGACTCGCTTATGTTGTCGACTTCGCCGATGAGATCGGTACTGAGGATCAGGTGTTTACCAGTAGGGGAGTAAAAGTCATTGTCGACGGGGAGAGTATCAAGTACATCGACGGCACGGAAATTGATTTCGCTTCCGATGGATTTTCAACCGCATTTCGTTTTAAGAATCCCAACGTGGCGGATGAGTGCGGTTGCGGTGAAAGTTTCACCGTAAATCCCTCCTAGGTGTTACCCCCGAGATCTTGCCCGCCCGTTTTCCCGGCACCTGAGGTAGGGCCATCCGGGCTCGCGGCCGTTACAACTCTCGGCTGCAAGATAAACAGTTTCGAGTCGGCTGCCATGGCTCAGGATCTCGTACGAGATCGCTGGAAACTGGTTGACTCAGCTGAATTCGCAGATGTCTATGTGATCAACTCTTGTACGGTTACGGCGGAGGCGGATCGCCAAACCCGTCAAGCCGTTCGGCGCGCCCTTCGTCAGAACCCGCAGGCCCGCGTCATCGTGACCGGCTGCTACGCGCAGAATCAGGCTGATGCGTGCGCGGAAATACCGGGTGTCTCCCTGGTGTTGGGAAATGATCATAAACATGCTGTGGCGAGGTTTGTGCGGAATCTGAAAAAATCCGAGCCGCCTAACGACGCGGCTATCCAGATAGACCGTTTGACGGGACTTCCGCCGGCATTGTTGGACGGCTTTGAATCGCGCTCACGGGCTTTCGTCCAGGTGCAGCAGGGGTGCGATCAGTCCTGCACATTTTGTGTCATTCACCGTGCACGAGGACCCAGCCGGTCTTTCGATGAGGCTCACATCCTGCGTCAGATCGGGAACTTTGTGAACTCAGGGTTTTGCGAAGTTGTCATCTGTGGAGTGGATCTCGGAAGTTATGT
>TARA_B100000686_G_scaffold168123_1_pt1 | contig 11891 bp, 14 predicted proteins | sample TARA_B100000686 | Tara Oceans TARA_B100000686 (sample SAMEA2622733) | marine metagenome | biome: marine biome (ENVO:00000447); feature: marine epipelagic mixed layer (ENVO:xxxxxxxxx); material: "saline water (ENVO:00002010), including plankton (ENVO:xxxxxxxx)" | depth 150 m
TTGCATTTTTGGTTCCGGCAATCTTTATATCAATTTTAATGACAGGTAACCCCATTCCGCAGTTAGGATTTGGAAGCACCATGGCAGATGGATCCGGTATTTATCTTTTGGATAAACTTGACCAGTTGTCATTAGAGTTTGGGTTTGAAGAATATACATCGGGGAAAAAGTCGACTATTGATGTTGCTTTTATTACAGCGGCACTTATGATCGGTACGGCCGGGCTGCCTCATGTTATTGTTAGGTTTTTTACTGTTCCTAAAGTTCGCGATGCTCGTATTTCAGCAGGATACGCACTTTTTTTCATTGCCTTATTATATACAACAGCTCCTGCTATTGCTTCTTTTTCCCGTGTTAATCTTTTTACAACCGTTGAGAATATAGATTATAAGGCCACACCTCTATGGTTTAAAAATTGGGAAAAAACCGATCTCATAGCTTGGGTTGATAAAAATGATGATGGGAAAATTCAATATTCCTCAGGTCAGGTTTTTGATGGAAAGCCTAAGTTTTTGAAGGAGAGGGGTCTTAAGGGTGAACGAAAAATATCCAATCCTGTCCATAACAGTGCTAATGAACTTTATATTGACCGTGATATTATGGTTTTGGCGAATCCTGAAATTGCGGGCCTTCCAAACTGGGTAATAGCCTTGGTCGCTGCCGGGGGCCTTGCCGCAGCACTTTCTACGGCAGCAGGTTTATTGCTCTCAATATCCACTTCGGTATCCCACGATATATTAAAAAAAATTGCTTTTAAGGGAATTACAGATAAACAAGAATTGTTATTTGCCAGGCTCTCAGCGGCTGTTTCAGTCTTTATTGCGGGTTATTTTGGTATTCATCCACCGGGTTTTGTTGCTCAGGTTGTAGCTTTTGCCTTTGGCCTTGCAGCGTCATCATTATTTCCTGTGATTTTATTAGGGATTTTTTCCAAAAGAATGAATAAAGAAGGGGCTATCGCTGGAATGATAACGGGATTTTTATTTACGGCTAGTTATATAATATACTTTAAATTTATCAACCCGTTAGCTAATGATTCTGCCCACTGGTGGTTTGGAATTTCTCCTGAAGGAATTGGAACCTTAGGAATGGCTGTTAATTTTATTACTGCTATTATTATTAGCCGAATAACGCCAACACCTCCAAGTGAGGTTATAAATATGGTAGAAAGAATAAGAACTCCTTGAGTTGAAGTTATTTTTCTTTATTACATAGAGGGATTAATTTTATCGGAAAATTTCATTCCCAGAATTGCTAGTAATTTTTTCAAAGCCAGTTATTCTTCTCGTCGCCTTTAGTTCCAATTTGAATTTTACTTAAACCATAAATAGCCATTAAATATTTATTTATTGATAATTTCTTTTGGATTACTTAAGTTCAATGTAATAAAAATAATTTAAAATGAAATATTAAGGAATTCATATGGAAATAGATTGGTTACCCCTAAGCCTCTCCAGTGGTATATTTTTTTGGATAACTTTTGTGCTTTTAGGATTATTGATGCCTTTTTTTGTACTAATAAATACTTTCACTTTGGGGAGAATTTTGCAGGAATTAAAAAAAATAAATCGGCATTTTGATTTGCTGCGGGGGAGGGGTAATCCGGAAGACTTTAGGCACCAAAATCGGCGTAGTGATGATTAGTAGGTAATAGGTATGTTGATCCTATTTTGCTTAGAACTATTATGATCGGACTGATTTTTTTTGGACATTGGAAAGATTTCCCGTGTCATCAATTTGAAACTTAATAATTATTCTCTTTTGAAGGATTGCTTTCATTGATCGTATAAATTATAAATAATGAGTTAAATTTTTTTATAAATTAATAAAAAACTCGGTTTAGTTGGAAATTTAAAAATAAGATTACTGAGAATTTGCGGGTGAGAGAAACCCTTGCAGATGTCTGTGTTATTCATTTTTATGTAAAATAAAATGATTTATTCTTATGCAATTTTCACGGTTCTTTCCAGGGCTTTTTGGAAGTAAGAAATGTATAAAAAATATTAAATCGAATTATAATGCAAAGATTGCCTAGTTATTGAAATAGCCCTTTGTTGACACATGAAATAGAGTTAATACCTCTGGTTGTGCTAGTTACAACACATCTTACTTTACCGCAGTAACAATTAAATAAACTTCCATAGATACTATTTAAAAATTTTTCCCCTGCTTTAAATGATCTTCCAGATACATCTTCAAGTTTTTGTTGTAAACCATTTGACATGGTTAAAAGTGACTCTTTAGAGCAAGTGCATGGTTCTGGGGAATCGATAAGTCCTGAATTTGCTTTAGCCGGTTGGATGACTAAACTTATTCCAATTAAAATGAAAACAGGGAGCGTTAGTGATACCAACCAAAATAAACATTTTCTAGACATTTTAGTTACTCCTTTTATATGTGTTTTCTTCATAGAATTTAATATTAAAAACTTAATATTGACTCGTTTCGTCTATAAATAAATAATTACTGCTATAAAATTATCTTGTTTTCGTGGTTGGTGTTCTAAGCCGATTGAAGTTATAATTTCTTTAAAACTAGATTATTAATCGCCCCTGGGTTTGAAACTTATTGCGTATTTTATATATGGAAACTTTTCTTTTTATTAAGGTAACCCTATACTTTTAATCACTTATAAAACTTAATAACTGGATACGGAAAATGTTGAAATTTAGGTTTCCTTATTATTTTTTAGATTGGCAAAAATACTAAAATTAGGTATTATAAGTGATACCGCATAACGGCATGCTTATTTGCATTTCAAAGGAATTTTATGGGACTAGATAGGAATTTAATCATAGGTAATGGGTCACCTTCTATTTTAAGGTCCAATTTAAAAAACACCCATGTCGAAACGGCGCAGTTTCTAAAACAAGCTGAGGATTTAGAAACTAATATTAAGAACGCTCAAGAAAATTCGACTAATATTGGGAACCCATTACTAGGCAAAAAAATCAATGTTTTTGCTTAATTAAGCCTAATTTTAGGGGTGAGTTCTATTGATAATTTCCCGGCCGTTTGTGCCCGGTAGTTTCATTTTTCCTTGAAAAGCTATGGTATCCGTTCAACCGACATCTCCTTCATCTATATCCCAATAAGGTTCTTGCGATTTTTCGTGAATTGCCAAGGCCATATTGGGGTCAATCTTAAAAAAAACGTCTATTTTTTTGATTAACCATTGAGTTTCCTTGCGAATATCGGAAGGAAAAATAAATTCTGTTTGATTGTCGATGAAATTTCTGTAATTGAGAATAATTTCTTTTGCTCGGCCTAATGTGTCAGCAACGGAATTTAAGGAAAGCTTACGTTTTTGAAACTCAAGTGCCAACTTTGCGTAATTGAACCAAACCGCTATTTCTTTTTCTGATTTGCCGCGAATATTAATTAGTTGATCACGAAAAGCCTTTTCCCCTAATTTCTCTAAATGGTCTATTACGTAAAACGCCAGACCGCTTAAAGGAACGCCGTCAAGGGTTTGACATAGATAACTGCTGATCTCTACAATTCGAGTTATTTTACCATCCAAACTAAGCCCTTCAACAGAATGCGCTTTTAATTCAGGCAATTTTTCATAAATAGACCACGTTCCGCCATGTTCTGTTGCAAACTGTTTAATTTTATACAACTCTTGTTGGTGGTTCAGGCAAATAGTTTTTTCGCCTGCAAAAACTATTTTTGCTAGCAATAAAGCTATCAGAAAAGAAGTATAAAATGCATGATTTTTTTTTTTCATTTCCAGATTTATTTAAATCAAAAATCCAATTAATAGGGTTTACGTTTTTTTAAAATATTTATTCGTATTGTGAGGTTATCTAAAAAGATATATTATAGCAATGAGTGGTCAACGTTTTATTCTAATTAGTTCACTCCATCGGTTTTTTAGGTTTGTTCTTAATCGGAAGTAATATTTTTTTGTTTCCGGATGAGAGCCTCGCAATTCTCGATTAAATTATCTAAAGGATCGAAGCCCATTGTTTTATAAATCTGTTCGCATTCTCCTTGACAGCATTCTGAAATATACAGGCCGCATTTACATTGATAATGTCCATGGACCTCGACTATTTCTCGGCTAAGACATCGTGGGCACTGTGTTAAATCTGTCAAAATATATCCTCCAAAATATTTTCTAGAAAATTATTAAGGGATTTTTCGTTAGGAGGGTTCATATCTTTTAATATTACCATTAGCAATAAATAACCGTGGTTTTTAGAGGTGTGTTATTTTACTTGGCCATTCTTCTTTTATAATTATACCTATAATTATAAACATGTCCCAATATAATATGCTTTTAGACGGACTTTCATCTATTAAATATAGAAATGTGTTGATAACTGCTATCGGTCTTTTTGTATCAAGCTCTATAACCAGGTTGTTATTGGTATTTAAAAAGATAAGGTAGTTCACCAAGGAAATTCTATTCATCGGCTCCGATATTACAGCCTATCTTGATATTGTTTTAACTAATAATTCTTTTAGGACGAGCACTCAAGGGATTCGGATAAGTAAATTAATATTTGGTTAGGCAGGTATAGTTGTTTAAAATTTTTATATCTAATCATATATTATTATAGGCTTATCATGGCTAAAAGTTCGAGATACTTCATTCTATTAATAATTTGAGGGTATGGTTATTGTTTATTAAAATATTGTTTATACTGAATTAAACAGTTCTGCATTATGTAATCACTATATTAGTTACAATCCTTGATAATAGTCGGAGGTTTTATAATGAATTCAGGTTGGTGGCTATCATTTATCCGATGGTTTGACAGTCGAGCCGAGATAACTGGTAAGGGTGGAAAGGACCAATGTAATGTTGATTGGGTGCGTTGTCTTCCATTTTTCTTTCTTCATATCGCCTGTTTGAATGTGTTTTGGGTGGGTTTTAGCTATACAGCATTTTTTCTAGCGGGGTCATTATATTTCCTTAGGATGTTTGCAATTACTGGTTTTTACCATCGGTATTTTTCTCACCGTGCATTTAAAACATCCAGATGGGTCCAATTAATATTTGCAATTATAGGGGCTTCCTCGGCTCAGCGAGGGCCTTTGTGGTGGGCTGCTCATCACCGTCATCATCACCGTTATTCAGATTCCCCAGAAGATATCCATTCGCCTGTTCAAAGTGGATTTTTTTGGAGTCATATGTTTTGGTTCACTAATCGTTCAAATTTCAAAACAAAAAGTCATTTAATTTCTGACTTGAATCATTTTCCAGAACTACAATGGATTGACCGTTTTGATATAGTAATTCCGGTTATCCTAGGAGTCCATTTATTTATTACAGGTGAAATTTTTCAAAACTATTTCCCAGAATTAGAAACAAATGGTCCTCAACTTCTTGTTTGGGGAATAATTTCTACAGTCTTTTTATTTCATGCGACTTGTTCAACCAATTCAATAGCACACCTTTTTGGGACAAAACGGTATAAAACTGGAGATTCTAGTCGTAATAATTTTTGGATTGCTTTATTAACACTAGGAGAAGGTTGGCACAATAATCATCACCACTATCCGTCGTCTGTGCAACAAGGTTTTTATTGGTGGGAAATAGATGTGACTTATTGGATACTATTCATCATGTCTAAACTGGGTCTAGTGTGGGGTTTACGTTTAGTTCCTAATAAAATCAAATAAGCTTCCATAAGGAAGGCAGAGATTTATGAAAATAGCTATTGTCGGAGCTGGTATATCCGGTTTGGTTTCAGCTTATTTACTTTCTTTTGATCATGAAATTACTGTTTATGAGGCTGCTGATTATATTGGAGGGCACACCAATACTGTTTCTTTTAATTTGAAAGGTAAAGATTATAATATTGATACAGGGTTTATTGTATATAACGAAAAAAATTACCCAAATTTTATTAAATTAATAAAACAGTTGGGAGTTAAAAGTCAACCGACAAATATGAGTTTTAGTGTCCGCTGTGGATTAAGTGGATTGGAATATAATGGGACATCATTGAATAAACTTTTTGCGCAAAGATTAAATCTTTTCCGCCCATCGTTTTATCGATTGATCGGTGAGATACTGGTTTTTAATTCTAATTCCAAACGATTTTTAATAGATGAGAATATTGATATTAGTTTTGAGGGTTTTCTTGAGAAAGGAAATTATTCAGATCAACTAAAAGAATATTATGCCATTCCCATGGCATCTGCTATTTGGTCTGGAAGTCGTGACCAAGTCCTAAAAACTCCGTATTATTTTATTGCTCGTTTTTATGAAAACCATGGCATGCTAAATATTCAGGACCGACCTCAATGGCGAGTTATTCAGGGGGGCTCCAACAAATATATAGTCAAACTTGTAGAAAGGTTCAGAGATCGATTTCGCCTTAAGTGTCCAGTAAAAAAAGTTATACGGAATAAAAATGGGATTCAAGTATTATGTTCAAATAGGGAGGTATCACAGTTCGATAATGTAATCCTTGCAACTCATAGCGATCAGGCATTAAATATTATAGACAGGCCATCTCCTCAAGAAATAGAAATCCTAGAGGCTATTAAATATCAAAAAAATGATGTTATTCTTCACTGGGATGATTCTCTTCTTCCAAAAAAGAAATTAGCTTGGGCGAGTTGGAACTATCAAAATGTTCGCAGTCCTCTAAATGGTGCTACCGTAACTTATAATATGAATATTCTACAGGGGATTGAATCCGATATAACCTTTTGTGTTTCTCTTAATATGAAAGATAGAATTAATCCCAATAAAATTCTAAAAAACTTAAATTACAGTCATCCAGTTTTTTCGGCAAATGCTATTAAAAGTCAAAAAAGGTTAGAAGAAATTAATGGTATTGATCGGATTTATTTTTGCGGTGCTTATTGGGGCTCCGGGTTTCATGAGGATGGCGTCTGCAGTGCTTTAAGGATTGGTAGTTTTTTTGGTAAAGGATTATAGATGGAAAGCTGTCTTTATGAAGGAAAAATCATTCATAAAAGAAAGTATCCCGTTGCACATGTTTTCAAGTATTCCCTTTTTATGGTCTGCCTTAGGTTGGATGAGGTTCCCGAAATTTTTGGACCTTTTTGGTTATGGTCTGTCGAATCTTGGAATCTTGCCTATTTTCGGCGCCGGGACCATTTGGGAAATGAGGAAATGCCTCTTGATTATGCAGTTCGTGATTTGGTTGAGGAAAAGACAGGAAATCGGCCTCAAGGACCTATTCAGCTAATAACCCACCTATGCTACTTTGGAGTTCGCTTTAACCCGGTGAGTTTTTATTTTTGTTGGAATAAAGGTGAAACTCATTTGGAATACATTATTGCGGAAATTAATAATACCCCTTGGGGCGAACAACATTGCTATGTTTTTAATGTAGATAAAAGAGATTATTCAGAGATGAAAACGTTTAAATTCAAAAAAGAATTTCATATTTCACCATTTATCCACATGGGTATGAAATATATTTGGTCGTTTGGTGAGCCAAAAGATAAATTTCATATTGATATGGAAGTTTGGGACGAAGATCAGAGAACTTTAGATGTGTTCTTGAGAATGACCCGTACAGAAATATCTCAAAAATCTTTGACTCGGGTTTTGATCCAATACCCAATGATAACTTTTAAGGTAATATGGGGTATTTATTTTCAGGCATTCCTTCTTTGGTTTAAACGCTGTCCATTTTATCCTCATCCGAAACACCTTAGGAACATGAAGAATATAGTTAAACAATCCAGAAAATAATGTTAAATAAAAAGTCTTTTGTTCCAAAAGAGCTAACCATTAAGAAGAATGAGGCCAAATCTTATTGGAGAAGCTTTGCCAGAAAAGCAGTATTAAATAAATTTCAGACTATAAAGTTTGGTCTTTTGAGAGTAGTTGAAGCAAACCGGGTTATATGTTTTGGGAATGAGATCTCTGGTTTTAAAATATCTGCAGTGATAAATGTCCTTGATAAACGGATGTATACTGAGATTATAGCCAAAGGATTAAACGGAGCAGCAGAAGCTTATATGCGAGGTTGGTGGACTTGCGATAATTTGACTTCACTCATTCAGATATTTATACGAAATAGAGAGTCAGCAAATAATCTGGAAAGAGGAATCGCAGGATTAGCGTCGAGGATATTTAGGATTTTTCATGAAATGCGGAGGAACACTCGAAAAAATAGTCTTAAGAATATTACAGCCCATTATGACCTGGGCAACGATTTTTTTTCAACTTTTTTGGACGAAACAAAACTGTATTCCTGTGCTATTTTTGAAAATGAAACCAGTTCGCTTAAAGATGCTTCTATTTATAAAATTGACCGTATTTGTCAAAAGCTAAGACTTTCCCCCGAAGATCATGTTTTGGAGATCGGTTCAGGTTGGGGCGGATTTGCTATTCTGGCTGCTAAAAATTATGGTTGTCGAATTACCACTACCACAATTTCACAAAAACAATATGAATATGCTAAACAAAAAGTCCATGATGTTGGGCTTAACGAAAAAATTCAGGTCATTAAAAAAGACTATCGAGATTTAGAAGGTTGCTTTGACAAGTTGGTTTCGATTGAGATGATTGAAGCCGTGGGGTATCAATACTTTGAAAATTTTTTTCATAAGTGCGGGGACTTGTTGAAGCCTGAGGGGCTTATGTTGCTTCAGGGAATTATTATAACAGATCACTTATATGAAGATGCGAAGCGATTTGCTGATTTTATCAAAACGTATATTTTCCCAGGAAGCTGCATTCCTTCTATTACTGCTTTATGCGGTGCGGCTGCAAAATCAACGGATATGAGGTTACTCCATTTAGAAGATATAACCTCTCATTATGTAAAAACCTTAAATCACTGGCGAATCCGATTTATGGATAATATTCATCAAGTGCGCGATCAGGGGTTTTCGGAGGTTTTCATTCGTTTATGGGAATTTTATTTTTGCTACTGTGAGGCGGGTTTTCTGGAGCGCCAGATTGGAGATGTTCAAATGATTTTTACTAAGCCTTTATGCCGGATTGATCCAATTTTACCTATTTTAAATAAGAACTCCCAATATTAGGAGGTGGTATGGTTAATCAATTATACCTTCTTTTAAATTGGTGGATAATTATGGTTTTGGTAATGATCGGACTTTGGTTCTATCAGAACAAATATAAGGATGCTAGCATTGCGGATGTGGGTTGGGCCTATGGCCTAGCCGGCGCAGCAATTTATTTTTCCTTAATGGGGGCTGGAGATAATACAAGGCGTCTTTTGTTAGCTTTACTAGCTGGGTTTTGGGGCCTAAGATTGGGCACTTATTTATTTATCAGTCGTATAATAAAAGCTAAAAAAGAGGATGGCAGATATTCCAATCTTCGTAAAATTTATGGAAATAAGGCCAAAATGAAGTTTTTTATTTTCTTTCAGGGACAGGCTTTTTTTGTGGTCATATTTGCGATTCCATTCTTAGTGGTCGTTAATAATCCTTACTCCGGTATTATGATTTTGGATTATCTCGGTATTATAATATGGGTGATTGCGATTTGTGCCGAATGGGTAGCAGATCACCAATTATCAAGATTTCGGTCGAATACTGAAAACAAAGGTCATGTTTGCCGAGAGGGATTATGGAAGTATTCCAGACACCCTAATTATTTTTTTGAGTGGATTCATTGGTGGTGCTATGTGCTGCTATCAATAGGATCTTCTTACTGGTGGATGACTCTTGTTGGACCGATTGTAATGTGTGTCTTGTTATTAAAGATAACCGGGATTCCCTATACGGAATTACAGGCCTTGAAAAGTAGAGGCGAAGCTTATCGGAATTATCAGAAAACGACAAGTGTTTTTTTTCCATGGCTTCCGAAAGAGAAAGCATGATGGAAAAATTTGCAAACTTCATGGAATTGGGATTGATCCCCGATATGATAACTCGATGGGGAATTCGTTATTTAGTCGGAAACAGATTGCGGGATGAATCAGAAAACTTCAAGCATAATGAGGTAACTTCAAAGCAAAGGTTCGTAGCTCAAATGAAGAAAGGTCCCATTGCCTTGCATACTGATGAGGCCAATGCACAGCACTATGAATTACCTCCTCATTTTTTTGAAACGGTCTTGGGGTACCATAAAAAATATAGTGCATGTGTTTGGGGAGAAAGTATCAAAACGCTTGACGAAGCAGAATCTACATCTCTGAAGATTTCTTGTCAACGTGCACAAATAGAAGATGGCATGAAGATATTGGAGCTAGGCTGTGGGTGGGGTGCTCTTTCGCTTTGGATTGCAAATCAATATCCAAAATGTACAGTGACGGCAGTCTCCAACTCTAGTCTGCAACGGAAATATATTTTGGATATTTGTAACAACAGTCGCATAGATAATGTAGAGGTAATAACTTGTGATATGAATACGTTTAAGACCTCGGATCAATTTGATAGAGTGATCTCTATAGAGATGTTCGAGCACATGCGCAACTACCATCTTTTAATGAAACATATTTCCCATTGGCTAAAGCCTAATGGAAAGCTGTTTTTCCATATTTTTTGTCATCAGCAGTTCCCTTATTTTTTTGAAACGGGAGGGAAAACTAATTGGATGGGCCGTTATTTCTTTACGGGAGGAATTATGCCTTCAATTGATCTTCCGAGTTATTTTCAAGAGGACCTAAGTTTGGAATGTAAATGGTGGTTAGAAGGCCACCATTACGAGAAAACTGCCGAGGCTTGGCTCCGCAATATGGATAAAAACAAAGAAAAAATTATAAAAATATTCTATGAGGTCTACGGTAAGCCCAATTCAAAAAGATGGTTTAACAGATGGAGAATATTCTTTATGGCATGCGCCGAGTTATTTGGATATCGAGGCGGAGCCGAGTGGGGAGTTTCACATTACCTTTTTAAAAAGAAAACGGGAAAGGTCAAGAATGAAAATTGAAGTTATAATATCCATTTGTCTAGCTGGAGTTTTTTTGATTCTATTATCAGGGTTAATTTTGTGGGCAAGTATGGAGTCCAATGTTATGGATGGCTTTCAGCAATTAATAGAAACTCGTTGGGGAATGACAACTTTAGTTGATATTTATATCGCATTGACCTTTATTGGTACTTGGATTGGAGTTATGGAAAACAGTTTGGCCAAAGGGATATTGTGGACACTCGCCCTTTATATTATTGGTAATATTGCAACGCTTGTTTATTTCATTTATCGAGCAAGTAAATATCGCTCGCTTAACGGGATATTTTTGCCACAGGTTTAAAAATATGGTTAGTCTGAAATAATGAAATTTTATCTAAGGATGATTAACCATTTAGTTAATAACTAAAAATGCGATGAAAACATTATTGAGTTCAATAATAATTATTTTTTTCGCTTCCTTAAATCTTTTTAGCAGCCCCTTTAGGGCCTATCCAGATGATAAGGAATTGGAGGTAGTATCCAATTTGGATTTGAAACGTTATCAGGGAACATGGTTTGAAATTGCACATAATCCATGGTTTGTAGAAGAAAATTGCTTTGCCATGGTTGCTTTTTACAAACTTAATGAAGAAGGAGGAATTGATATCACAAACGCTTGTAGGAAATATGGGTATGACGGAGAGATAAGTAAGGTGGAGGGGCAAGGCTGGGTAATACATCAGGATGCACCGTCCAAGTTAAAGGTCCAAATTATTTGGCCATTCACTCTAAATTATTGGGTAATTGATATTGGGACTAACTATGAATATGCTGTGGTGGGGGAACCGGATAAAGAGAAAGTCTGGATATTAAGTCGTCAACCATTCTTAGAACAAGAAGTCCATTCTAAGATTATTAAAAACCTACAGAATCAAGGGTACGATTTGTCAAAATTAATATGGACTCCCCAGCATCCAGCTCATAGCCAATGTTTCGCGAATTGGATTGAGACACCGGAACCAAAAACGAACGAACCAGTTTGTTAGAGATACTACTATGATAGGTTCTTGAACTGTTACTA
>TARA_B100000686_G_scaffold49979_1_pt1 | contig 11862 bp, 12 predicted proteins | sample TARA_B100000686 | Tara Oceans TARA_B100000686 (sample SAMEA2622733) | marine metagenome | biome: marine biome (ENVO:00000447); feature: marine epipelagic mixed layer (ENVO:xxxxxxxxx); material: "saline water (ENVO:00002010), including plankton (ENVO:xxxxxxxx)" | depth 150 m
AAAAAATATTGTTTTTAAAAATTTTAAGTTAAAAAAAAATACTAAAAAAAATAAAATAATAAAAAAATTACTTCAAAAAGAATTAATAGATAGTTTACCTTTGTTAAACTCTTTAACTAGCAATTATAAATATAGTTTTAAGAAAAAAGATATAAATAAATTAAAAAAATATAAATTATTTAATTTAATTGGAATGGGTGGTTCAATACTTGGCACAGAGGCAATTTATGATTTTTTAGGCCATAAAATAAATAAAAAATTCAAATTTTATAATAATTTGCAAAATAAAAATATTTTAAAAAAAAAGAATAAAAACGTTAATCTAATAATTTCTAAATCAGGCAATACGCTTGAGACAATTGTAAATTTTAATTTAATTTTAAAAAATCAAAAACAAAATAAAAATATTATAATTACTGAAAAAAAAAATAGTATTTTAACTCTACTCGCACAAAAATTAAAAGCTGAAATATTTGAACATAAAAATTATATTGGTGGGAGATACTCAGTTTTATCTGAAGTTGGAATGTTGCCTGCTCAGTTAATGGGTTTGAATGAAAAAAAATTTAAAAGATTAAACTATTTAATGAAAAATAAAAATTTTACAAATTTATTAGTTGAAAATGTTAGTTTTATTCATAACTGTATTTCTAATAATAAAAAAAATTCTGTAATCATAAATTATGATGAAAAATCAGAAAATTTTTTTAAGTGGTATCAGCAGTTAACAGCAGAAAGTCTTGGAAAAAAATCAAAAGGAATTTTTCCAATAATTTCTTCGATGCCAAAAGATAACCATAGTTTACTGCAATTATATTTAGATGGTCCAAAAAATAATTTTTTTACTTTTTTTAATATAATTAAAGATAAGTCACAAAAACTAGATAACAAAAATCTATTTGGCCAATTTTCAATATTGAAAGGAAAAAAAATTGATCAAATTATTAATTCACAAAGAAAAGCGACTCAAAATGTGTTTACAAAAAAAAATATACCTTTTAGGAGTTTTGAAGTGATAAATAGAAGTGAAGAAAGTATTGGAGAGTTATTTTGTTTTTTTATCTTAGAAACAATTTTATTAGGTAGACTTTTAAATATAAACCCTTTTGATCAGCCATCTGTAGAACTGATTAAAGTTGAGACTAAAAAAATACTTATTTAGTTAATTTTACCAAAAATAATTCTTGATAAACCATAACTTTTCTCTTTCAATATTTTTATGTTTTCATCAAAATTTTCTTTATATTTTTTATTACGATGAAGAATTAATAAAGTTTCATCATTTATAAATTTAGATTTTTTAATTTCGTTAATTAATTTAAAAACTTTATTATCTTTAAATGGAGGATCTAAAAAGACTAAATCAAATTGTTTAATTTTTAAATTTGTTTTATTAAAGTCATATGCATTTTTTTTTAAAATATTTGTTTTTTTTTCAAGTTTTAAACTAATTATATTTTTTTTTAAAATTTTAATAGAATTAAAATAATTTTCAAAAAAAATTACTTTTCTTGCTCCTCTTGATAAACATTCTATTCCAAAAGATCCAGTTCCTGAAAATAAATCTAAAACATAAGAATTATTTAGTTTTGGGAACTGACCTTTAGAGTGTTCTAAAATATTAAAAATTGACTCTCTTACTAAATCTTTTAGAGGTCTAGTAGATTTATCCAATGTATTTAATATTTTTCTTCCTTTTAAATATCCTCCAACAATTCTCATGCTTTTATAATTTTATGTCCGATATCTTTTCTAAAAAATCCATTTTTCCAATTTAATTTTTTTATTTTTTCTATTACTTGATTTCTTGAGTCTTTAAAATCATCGGAGATGCTTACAAAATTTAATACTCTTCCTCCAGTTGCAAATATTGTATCTTCATTAATTTTTGTGCCTGCATGAAATATAAAAATATTGTTATTTTTTTTTATATTATTTAAATTTTTAATCTCTACATTTTTTTTGTAATCTTCTGGGTAACCTTTAGAACATAAAACTATACATAAACTTTTTTTATTTTGCCAAACAATTTTTTTTTTTTTTAAACTTTGACTGCAACATGATAAAATTAAATCTAAAAAATCTGATTTCAAAAGTGGTAAAATAGTTTGACATTCAGGATCTCCCATTCGTACATTAAATTCAATTAGATAAGGCTCATTATTTTTAATCATTAAACCTACATACAAAAATCCTCTGTAAACTTCATTCATGTCACTTATTGCTTTAAATGTTGGTTTTACAATTTTATTAATAATTTTTTTTTCGAGCTCCGTATTAATTAATCCTGATGGTGAGTAGGCCCCCATACCGCCAGTATTTTTGCCAGTATCACCTTCTCCAACTCTTTTATGGTCTTGAGCAGTATTAAAACTTTTAAAATTACTACCGTCGGCAACAACAAAATAACTCATTTCATCACCATTTAAAAATTCTTCAATAAGAACATGTTTAGCTACACCAAATTTACCATTGAAAATTTCACTTATTGCCTTTTTTGAACTATTCAAATCTTTACAGATATAAACCCCTTTACCTGCGGCCAAACCATCAGCTTTAACTACTATAGGCATTTTGGTTTTTTCTAAAAATTTATTTGCAGCCAACAATGTTTTAAAAGTTCCAAATTTTGCAGTTGGTATTTTATATTTCTTACAAATTTTTTTTGTAAAAATTTTAGATCCTTCTAATTGAGCAACTTTTTTTCTAGGTCCAAAAACCTTAATATTCATTTTTTCGAGATAATCTACAATACCATCTACTAAAGGTTTTTCTGGACCAATAATAACTAAATCTATATTAAAATTTTTTACAAATTTTCCAATTAGATTAAAATTATTTATATCTAAATCAATATTTTCAGCAAAAAAGCTTGTTCCAGCATTTCCAGGAATGCAATAAATTTTTTTTGAATTTGATGATTTAGATAATTGAAATGCAATAGCATGCTCTCTACCACCGCTTCCAAGAATTGCAATTTTCATATATTAAAATATATATCTTATAAATGAAAAACAAGTTAGCAAAATTAAAATATTTACCGAACAACTTTCATGTAATTGAAGAAGGGGATCATGTTATATGTGCAATATCAGGAAAAAAAATTCTTTTAGAAGAACTAAATTATTGGAATGTTGAGGAACAAGAAGCTTATTATTCTTATGTTGAAGCTTCAATGAAGAAAGACAAAATTTCTAAATAAAACATTATTCTTTCCATCTATTGTGAGACCAAATCCATTGTTCAGGATTTTTTAATATCATTTTTTCTAAAATTTTATTTAGATATAAAGAAATTTCTTCTACAGATTTTTCCACATCTAAATTGATTGGCTCCGAAACATGCATTTTAAAATAATATTTTCCATATCTTTCAATATAAATTGGCACTACATCACATTTGTATTTTTTTATAATTTGAGCTGGTATTGTTGTTGTAGATGCTAATTTTCCGAAAAATTCTATCTTAGCACCCTCTGTGACTCTCTGATCTATCATTAAAGCAATTGAGCAACCTTTTTTTAAACTATTTAACACTTCTCTTGTTCCAGACCTTCCTTTTTTAATTTGATTTTTGCAAATATATTTTTTTCTAATTTTTTCCATTGTTTGATTTAAAAATAAATTATTTAATGGTCTATATATTGCTGCCAAATTTATTCCTGCTTTTTCTATTTGCATTGCCATAAGTTCAAAATTACTAAAATGTCCAGAAATAAATACTACTGATTTATTATTATTTTTTATTTTATTTAAATATTCCAATCCATTTATTTCAATAAACTCGCCAAGTTTATCATTTCTAAAGTTTTTTAAATGTGGATATTCTGCAAAAATTCTTCCGTAATTGCCCAATACGTATTGCACAATCTCATTTTTTTTTACTGGAATTCCTGATTTTTCAATGTTTTTTATTATTAAAGATTTAGGTCTAAAAATAGAACCGAAAATTTTTCCAATAATATAGCCTAAATTTGAAGAAGCTTTGTATCCAATAATTTTAAAAATAATAAATAAAAAGCTAACTAAAATATACTCTATAAAATAAATAATTTTTTTCATATTTTTTTATTTAAAAATTTAGAAAAACTTTTTATATTTTTTATTTTTAATATTATTTTTAGACATTTAATATTTTTTTTGTTTTTATTATTTAATCTATAATAATCTTTTTCTGTTGTAATTATTTCTAATTTTTTATTTTTGGCTATTTGTTTAATTTTTTCTACTTCGGCATTCGAATAGTTATGATGATCAGGAAAAATAAACTCTTCTCTTAGCTTAAACTTGTATTTATTTAAAGTTCTTTTAAATTCATCTGGATTGCCTATTCCACAAAAAAATAAAAAATTTTTATTTCTATTAAAATTTTTTAAATTTGTTGGTGTATAAATAGCTTTAAAAATTTTAGGTTTAGATTTAATTTTTTTTAAAATTAAATTAAGTTTTTTATTTTTTTTCTCTCCATTTAAAAATATTGCATCATAATTATTTAGAGCAGAAATATTTTCTCTTAAAGGTCCAGCGGGCAACAGATATCCATTACCAATTCCACTTGAAGAATTAAAACAGGCAATAGAAATATCATAATTAATTGATTTATCTTGTAGACCATCATCAAGTACAGCAACATCAAATGCTTTTTTTTCTGCAATTTTAAGACTAACTTTTCTTTTTTGATTACTTAATAGTTTACCATGCGATCTTAATAGATTTTGCTCATCTAATTGATTTGAATAATTTTTTTTAATAAATACAGTTTTGTATTTTTTATTTAAAATTTTATTAATAGATATGCAAAGAGAAGTTTTTCCTGTTCCACCAATATATATATTGCCAACACATATTGTTTTTAAAGAATATTTTTTTTTAGATGAATTTTTTTTTATTAAATTAATTATAAAAGTAATTATTGTGAAAGGAAAAAGAATAAAAGCAATAATATTTTTTTTACTCCAATATATTGGTTTATTTATTTGCATTTAAATATATTTTTTTATTTCAGAAAAATTTTTGTTAAGTATTTCGATACCAATATAATTTAATTTTTTACTTATTTTATTTTCTTGTTTATAATTAATCTTTTTTAAAATTATACTTTTCATTTTTTTTATATTTCTTATTTTTGTTGCAATTCTTAGATTTTCTAACATTCTATAAACCTCTTTAAAGTTGTTTATATTTGGTCCGTATAAAATATAATTTCCTTCTCTTGCCGGTTCTAAAGGATTTTGTCCACCATGAGGTATAAGAGACCCTCCTAAAAAAGTTAATTTTGACAATTTATAAAATTTTGATGCTTCTCCATATGTGTCTACTAGATAAATATCTGTATTTTTTTCTATTTTTTTATATGAAGAATGCAGTTGTGTTTTTAAGCCAATATCATTTAATTCATTAATTATTTCATTTTTTCTATTTATATGTCTTGGTATAATTATGGTTATTAAATTTTTTATATTTGATCTTAAATCCTTGTGAATTTTACCTATAGATAATTCTTCATTATAATGAGTGCTTGCCGCACACCAGAAGATTTTTTTAATAAATTTTTTTTTTAATGACCTATCAATTGATTTTTTTTTGTTTTCCCCAAAGTATTTTAAATTTCCAATATAATTAATATTTTTTGTTCCAAGGATTTTTAAATATCTTTGTGTTTCTGTATTTTGAGGAAGTGCTAAAGTAATTTTATTAAAAATATTTTTTGAAAATTTAGGAAAATACTTCCACCTATTAAAAGTTTTTTTAGTAATTCTAGCATTTAATAAAATTATAGGAATTTTATTTTTATGTAAATTTGTATACATATTTGGCCAAATTTCAGAGTCTACAAATATTGCTATTTTTGGTCTCCAATATTTAATAAATATTTTTGTAAACAAATTAATGTCTATAGGAAAAAATTGATGAACTGTTTTTTTAAATTTAAATTTTGAAAATATATGTGAAGAGCTTGTTGTTGAAGAAGTAACTAAAATTTTTTTTATTTTTTTATTTTTTTCAAACTTTTTTATTATTGGTATTATGCTAAATATTTCTCCTAAACTTGCTCCATGTATCCATACCGTATTTTTATTCTCTGGCCTTTTTGAAAAAAAACAAAATTTTTCCTTAAATCTATTTGGATCTTCTTTTCCTGACAAAATTCTTATTAAAAAAATAAAAGGTGATAACAAAAGAAATATAAAACCAAATAATTCATAAATGAAAAACATTAACTTTTGTTTATTTGTCTATTATAGAAGTTTTTATAAGTTTCAGATTCTCTAAGTAATTCTTCATGTTTTCCCGAAGCAACAATAAAACCTTTGTCCATCACGTATATCTTGTCAGAATTTAAAATTGTAGATAGTCTGTGAGCAATAACTATAGTTGTTTTATTCTTTGTTAATACTTCCAAAGCTTTTTGTATTTTTTCCTCTGTTTCAGAGTCTAAGGATGAAGTAGCTTCATCCAAAAGAATGATTTTACTATCTTTTAAAAATGCTCTTGCAATTGAAAGTCTTTGTTTTTCTCCGCCAGATAACTTTACTCCATTTTCGCCTATCATAGTATCGTATTTACTTTGTAAATTATCAATAAAATCTAAGCACATCGAAAGTTTTGCCGCTTCATAAATTTCTTTATCTGAAGCATTAGGTTTAGCATATTTTATATTGTTGAATACAGTGTCGTCAAATAAAGTAATATTTTGATCAACAATTGATATTTCTCTTCTCAAAGATAATAAATTAACTTTTGCAATATCTTTATTATCGATTTCAATTTTACCAAATTTTGGATCATATATTCTTGGTATTAAATTTAATAAAGTTGATTTACCCGAACCACTTTGTCCAACAAGAGCAGTCATTTTTCTACCACTAATATTAATATTGATATCTTTTAAAACTTTATTATCCGGATTAGTTAAATAATAAAATTCAACATTTTTAAAATTTATTTCTCCAACATTTAAATGTAATTTTTCTTTTTCATCATTAGTTTTAATTTTATTTTCTACATCGATAATTGGAAGAATCCTTTTTGCAGCAGACAATCCTTGACCAACTCCTACATTTATAGTTGCGAGTGATTTTACAGGTTGATAAGACAACATCATTGCTGCCAAAAAAGAAAAAAAATTATTAAGACTTAATTGATCACTCATAATTAGTTTTCCGGCATAAAAAATTAAAATTGCTATCAAAATTCCTGTCAATATTTCCATAACTGGCGTCGCTCTAATAAATACTGTTTGGATTTTAATTGTTTTTTTTTTTAAATCGTTAACAAACTTTTCTGATCTTTCATTTTCATAATTTTCTCTTTGAAATATTTTTATGATTTTGTGATTTTTAAATAGATCAATTAGATATTTATTTAAATCGCCGGATGTTTCTTGAGCTTCAGTTACAATTTTACTCATTCTTTGTCCTAGTCTTTTTGCAATATATGAAGCTAACGGTATCATTATTAATGCAATAAGTGATAATTTCCAATTTTGAACAAACATAACTGTTAGTAGACCAATTAAAGTTAAGCCATCTTTAAAAAAATTAAGAAACGAACTGCTTAGCATTAATGTTATGTGGTTCACATCATAATTTAAATTTGAAATATATTTTCCAGAATGTCTATTTTCTATGTATTCGGTATCTGCCTTGATAAAAGAAGATAACATATCTTTTTGAAATTGTTTTTTTACTTCATCTGCTACATTAATCATTATAACTTTTGCCATATAAACAGAAATTCCTTTTGTTGAAAAAGCAACTACAATGAATAAAGGAATTATAAGAAGTAAGTTTTCATCTTTATTAATAAAAATTTTTTCTATTGCAGGATCTAACAACCAAGCTGTAGCTGAAGTACTAGCCGCTACTAAGACTGCAAAAAAAACAGCTTGAAAAATTTTATTCAAATGTTTTTTTGTATAATCTTTATATAATCTTTTTAAAATTTGAATATTTGTCATTTATATAATTTTCCCGATTAAAATATTAACCAAAATTATAAGTCCTAAATAATTATTACTTTTAAATTTTTTTAAACAATCATTTGGATCAATAACTTTAAGTTTTTTTAATTGTATAAAAAATAAATGAAAAGAAGTTACAATTAAAAAAAAATAATAAAAAATTTTAAAGTTCATTAAAACACCAATTAATATTAATGAGATTAAAAAAATAAGATAACATACAAGAATAAATTTTTTTGGATTATTTTTAAATTTAATTGAAGTTGATTTAACTCCTATAATTTCATCATCATTAATATCCTGATATCCATATATTGTGTCGTAACCCAGTGTCCAAAATGTGGCTCCCAAATAAAATAATATTGGTGTTATAGAAATTTCATTGTTTATAGATATCCAAGCTAAAACAAGTCCATAATTAAATGTAATTCCCAAAAATAATTGAGGCCAATAAGTAAATCTTTTCATTAAAGGATATGTGAATGCAAATGGCATCGAAAGAAGGGCCATTAAAATTGTAAACCTATTAAAATTAATCAATACTAAAAATGCTAATCCACATAAAATTAAACTATATAATATTGCGAGATTTACTGAAACTTTTCCTGAAGCAATTGGTCTATTTTTGGTTCTCTCAACTTTGTTATCAAAATTTTTATCAGTAATATCATTTACTATGCATCCAGCTGATCTCATTAGTATTGAACCTAGCAAAAAAAATATTGCGTAAGTGAAAAATTTGTCTAAGCTATAATTAAAGTCATAAGCAAGAGTGAGTCCCCATATACAAGGCCAAAATAAAAGCATGAAACCAATTGGCTTATTTAATCTTGTAAGTTCTATAAATAATTTAACGTTTTGCATTATTATTTACTTGTAAATAACAAAGGCTAGATTCATAATCAAATTGATTCGTATGAATATTGATTACACCGTAACAGCCTTAATGTTTCCAGCAATTCCATTGTTGATGAGTGTTTATGCTAACCGTTTTCATACTTTAAGCAACCTAATAAGAAAAATACACGATGAGTATGTTTGGGAAAAACACATTCCACAGGAATGGGAAAAACAGTTAATAAATTTAAACGGAAGAGTTAAATGGTTAAAATATACTCTTGCTTGTGCAAGTTTTGGTTTTTTGTTTAATATGTCTACAGTTTTTGCTCTTTATTTAGATCTTATTTTTGTTGCGCGTATTATTTTTGGCTCGTGTTGTTTGGCTATGATAATTTCAGTATTGTTTTTCATTAGAGACATACATTTATCTACCCAAACTTTAAAATTACATTTATCCGATATGAAAATTGATTTAGATTAAGGAATAATTATTGCTGGTCCTGTAATTTTTCTTCCTTCTAAATCTCTGTGAGCTTTTTCAACTTCATCTAATTTATATTTTTTAAAAATTTCAATTTTAATTTTGTTAGAACCAATTTTTTCAAATAGCATATTAGCAGCTTCATTTAATTCTTCTTTATTTCTTAAGTATTGCTGCATTGAAGGTCTTACAAAATATAGACCTTTTGGCTGCAATGTTTTTGGAACGTTTATTGGATCAAGTGAACCCGAGGCATTTCCAAAGGAAATCATTGTTCCTCTAATTTGTAAACATTCACAAGATTTTTCAAATGTGGATTTTCCAACACCATCGTAAACTACAGGAACTCCTTTGCCACTTGTTAACTCTAAAACTTTTTTTGCAAAATCTTCTTTAGAATAATTAATAACTTCTTCACAACCATATTTTTTTGCTAAATCTACTTTTTCATCACTTCCAACAGTTCCAATAACTTTAACGCCTATACTTTTTGCCCATTGGCATAATATTTGTCCTACTCCACCAGCTGCAGCATGAAATAAAATAGTTTCTCCAGCTTTAACAGGGTAAGTTTTATATAATAGATAAAAAGCAGTTAATCCTTTTGTCATCAAGGTTCCAACAATATTTAAATCTATATTTTCTGGAACTTTAACTATGTTTTTTGTTGGATAAATTCTATGTGTTGAGTATCCACCAAGAGGTATTCCTGCATACGCTATTTTATCTCCTACTGAAAAATTTGACACGTTGGGTCCTACTTCTTTAATTATACCCGAAGCTTCCATTCCTAATCCCGTGGGTAGTTTTAATGGGTACAAACCTGATCTATGATAAGTATCTATATAATTTAATCCTATAGCAACATGTTCTATTAATACCTCATCATCGCCGGGCTTGCTTAAAGAAATTTCTTCAATTTCCAATACCTCTGGCCCTCCAGTTTTTTGAATTTTTACTGCTTTCATTTTTTTACAAATGTACCATTATGATAATCTTGAACAGCTTGCAAGATTTATGATTGCTTTAATATTTTACATAATTAAATTTAAGTTTTATGAACAATATAAGATTATTTTATCCAGAAAGCTTATCACCTAATTTTGAATCTAAGCTAAATAAGTCACAATCTCACTATCTAGTAAAAGTAATGAGGGTAAAAGTGGACGAGTCTTTTTCATTATTTAATAAAAACGGTGAATGGTCAGCAGAAATTATTCAAATATTTAAAGGGATTGCAGAGTTTAGAATTGTTAAAAAACTTAGACACAAAGAAAATATCAAAGATATTTGGTTAGCTTTTTCTCCAATAAAATCAAATTATTTTAATTTTATGATCCAAAAAGCAACTGAGTTAGGAGTAACTAAATTTATCCCTATAATATTTGATAGAACTATAGTTAGAAAAATAAATAATGAAAGATTGGAAAAAATTATTATTGAAGCCACTGAACAATCAAATAGAATTAATGTCCCTTCTTTGGAAAAAATTCAAAATTTAAAATATTTTATAGATAAAAATTCAAAAAAAATAGAACTAGTTTTTACAGATCTTAATTCAAAAAATAAAAAAATTGAAATTAATAAAATGAGTGATAAGCCACTTTGCATTATTATTGGACCCGAAGGTGATTTTTCAGAAGAAGAGAGGAAAAAAATTTTAAATTTTGAAGGAGTAAAATCAATTAAAATTAACGATAATATTCTTAGGTCAGAAACGGCAGCATTATCTACAATTTCAATTATAAGTTATATTTTAAATTTATAAGTGTTTATTTAATATTTTGATAGATCTTTTTACATCGTCTTTGTGAGAAATTCTGGCTATATATTTTCCATCTTTAAGTAGAATTACAGGAGAGCTATGATCTACATTATAGTCTCCATTTTCATAAAAAATTTTTTGACTAATTATTCCCCAAGATTGTGAAAGTAAAAATATTTTTTCTGGCTCTCCTGTAATTCCCACAAAGTTATTTTCAAAATTTCTTAAATAGTTTTTTATAACCTCTGGAGTATCTCTTTCTGGATCAACACTAATAAAAAATACTTTTAAATTTTTTTTTTTATTTATATTTATCTTATCTAAAGCAATATCAATTTTATTTAATGTCATTGGACAAATATCCGGACAATTTGTGAATCCGAAAAATATTGCAGTTAATGGTCCATTAAATGAATCTTGAGTGATAGCATTATTATTCATATCTTTTAGCACAAAATCAGAACCTTTAAATGCTGCAACCGATTTGTCTTTCTGTTCTTTCATTGAAAGAAATACCGGCAACATAATAAATAAAAATATTATTAAACAACCTGACAGAATTGTAATTGCTGTTTTTAATTTCATTATTGTAAAAATTTATATACTAACTATATAAATAATATGTCACTGATAAAGAAAATATTTAGCACACTAAATCAAAAACCTTGGGAAGAAAAGCAAGCAGTTATTGACAACACTCATTCAGGAAGAACATTTGATGTTTCAAACCAATTGTCAGCCGTTATAATAATTTTTGGAGTGAGTACAGCTATATTTAGCTTAATATTTACCGGATACCTTTATTCTCTTCCAC
>TARA_B100000686_G_scaffold349525_1_pt1 | contig 11861 bp, 9 predicted proteins | sample TARA_B100000686 | Tara Oceans TARA_B100000686 (sample SAMEA2622733) | marine metagenome | biome: marine biome (ENVO:00000447); feature: marine epipelagic mixed layer (ENVO:xxxxxxxxx); material: "saline water (ENVO:00002010), including plankton (ENVO:xxxxxxxx)" | depth 150 m
GGTTAGCGAATTTCCTGCCCTGAATAAGGCCAACCATTGGCCTAACCTTGTTCCCACTATTGTTGGTAGTGACAGATGTCCTTGACTTCTTCCCCTCTAAGCACTGGCAGTAACTACTTCTCTGTGGGATAGTCCCCATACACAAACGGTGTAGACGCTTCCTCTAAATGGACCTCGTATTTGTCCAACCTTGGAGAATCGGCTATCTTTGGCCATTATATTGCCTACTTGATTCATGGTAGCTCCCCATCTAAAACGATCATTCAGATGGTCGAATATTTCCACGGTATTGGCGGTTCCCCTCTCTTCCAGGAGGCTCAAGACCTCAGCTCTTAGACGCCTTGTCCTTGACATTCAAGATACCTCCGCTTTGGCCATTGGCGAGGATATCATCCTATTGTGCAGACCTCTCCAACTGCTCGGGCTTATCTCGACCCTGCCTGTTGTCTTGGAAGCGTACCAAGATTCTGATTCTAACAGATTCCCACAGTGACTTACCAGTGGCCCTCCATTTGCCCTTTCGACTCCAGAACCTGTCCTCCTTAGACTCGCCATTGAGACGACTCGGTGCGGTTCCGGCCTCTTCCTGTACTGAATTGCAGTATGTCCCTTCTGTATCTCATTCATGGACTGTTGTCATGGGATTTGAATATGAAGAAGGGCCAAGGGGATATCGGTGAAAGTGAAAGTGAAAATTTCTAACTCCTCTGCATCGTTTTCAAATACATTCGACTATTCGCAAGATATAGCTCGTGTGGTGTAGTTCGGTCCATCATGACGGACTCTCGATCCGTCGACCCGGGTTCAAATCCCGGCACGAGCACCAATTTGTTGTGATTTGGGACTCAGAACAGTCTTAAGCGCATCTTCGTTGGAGTAGTAAGGTTCCGATGCGCATAGAGCGTGATCTGAAGCTTACGTTTGCCGATGTTCTTATTCGTCCCAAGAGGAGCACGTTGGTTTCTAGGTCCGACGTGGACCTAGTTAGAGAGTTCAAGTTCAGACATACAGAAGAGACCTGGAAAGGAGTTCCAATAGTTGCGGCGAACATGGATACGACGGGTCTATTCTCTATAGCGAAGGTGCTGCAGAGTCACGAGATGTTGACTTGCACTCAGAAATTCTACTCCACTAGGGAGTTCTCCGAAGCATGGGAAGATGGAGTATCTCCAGAATTCGTCTCCGTTACTTGCGGTTCTACTGATGAGAGTTTTCAACTCTTGAAGAGGAAAATGGCCACTGATAGTCGTTTGAAGATGATTTGCATTGATGTGGCAAATGGTTACAGGGAAGTATTCCTCCAATTCGTGAGGAGGGTTAGGAAGGAATTCCCAGAAAAAATCGTAATTGCTGGGAACGTCGCAACTAGGGAGATGACAGAAGCACTAATTCTTGCAGGGGCTGACATAGTCAAGGTAGGCATAGGGCCCGGATCGGTTTGTACAACTAGGAAAGTAGCAGGAGTCGGTTACCCACAACTCTCGGCAATTGCGGAATGTTCTGACGCCGCACATGGACTCAATGGGCACGTCATGTCGGATGGGGGGTGCTCCTCGCCGGGGGACGTGTCCAAAGCCTTCGCAGCCGGAGCCGACTTTGTAATGCTTGGAGGGATGCTGGCCGGGCACGATGAGTCAGGAGGGGAACTAATTGAGGGAGATGATGGAGAAGAATACAAATCGTTCTACGGCATGTCTTCCGCAAAGGCAATGGAAACTCATTATGGAGAGGTTGCCAAGCATAGGGCGCCGGAAGGAAAGGAAGTCAGAGTGCCATACCGGGGCCCTCTGGAGGTAACTATTCAGTCCATACTAGGAGGCCTTAGGTCTGCTTGCTCATACGTAGGAGCGAGGAGGATAAAGGACCTACCGAAATGCACGACTTTCATCAGAGTGAGCATGACAACGAACGAAGTTTTCCAAAAATTCAACGTAGAATAGAAAGGTTCTATGATTAGGCTAGTCATAGTTGCTGCAAAGTTCACCCTGTGAAGGGAAGCTGGTTGGATCTTTGGGATTAGTGTTCCACTTACTCTCGCACTTGTTCACATATCCATCCCCGTCAGAGTCGACCATGGCATCCGAAGGGTCATGAGGGTCGTATCCGAAATAATACTCCCATCCTGCCCACATGTCATCATCATCCTGGTCCTGGTGGTAAACCTCTGAGCCATCATTCCATTTATCCCCGTCCGTATCATTGATGATCGGATTTGTCCCATTTTGGAATTCTTCGAAATTTGTGTAGTTCTCAAGGTCATCATAGAATCCCGAACCAGAGCCGAATGGGTCAATGTGGCACTCGAAATCCTGCGGGTTGTCCCATCCGGGACAATATCGGTACATCAGAATGGTCCTGTTTAGTCCATCATCGTCGAGATCTTCGTTTCCATCGTTTATGCCATCTAGATCAGAGTCAGGCATTCGGGGATCCATCGGGCCCCTGGAGCCCAATGCGTCAAGAGAGTTATTATCGACGAGGCCAAGTCTTAGAGCTTCCTCGGAGAATCTAACCTCCCAACCATCTGGAAGTTTATCGCCATCTGAATCGTCATCCACGGGGTTGGTGTCCCATCTGTCTGGAGCCTCCAGAGAGTTCTGTAGTGAGTCATTGTCGATGTCGAAAATAGAGTCTACAGGAGAGCCATAAGACGGGTCTAGTGCCCATCGACCGTTCTCCGGAATTGTGAAGCCTGAGAGGTTCATCTCATGGAGGAAGTACCTCGGATCCATCACTCCGTCATCATTTCTGTCACCAGAAGTTGAGAATCCGCTAACGTAGTTTACCCATACCCAACCACCGGGTCCAAGACCGCACTCGCTCATTGATTCGCAGCCCGGGGGGAGCCAGTTCGAAGTTGAAATCCAGAGGCTGTGGCTGTTTGTGTTCTGCTGGACAGAGAAGACTTGCATCTCCCAACCATCGGGCTGGCCATCCTGATCTGTGTCATTGATTAGTGGGTTTGTAGCTCCTTGCCAGGGCCTTGGTATGTAGAGAACCTCGTCACCATCGTTTAGTCCATCGTTGTCTGTGTCTGCGTTATTGGCATGGGTAACAAACAGGTCTCGCCCATCAATTACCTCCTCGCCATCCTCTAAGCCATCGTTGTCGGTATCGAAAGCGGATGCGTTCGTGAAGTAGTATACCAAGGTGCCATTATCGTACCATGGATGGCCATCAATGGCCTCCCTGTAGTCTTCCAATCCATCATTGTCAGTATCCTTGTCTGTGGTATTGGTAAAGGTCTCATAGAACTCCACAGAATCGGAAAGGCCGTCTTTGTCGGTATCGAATACGCCTGGATCGCTCCGAACAATGACTTCGCGCACCCCGAAGTCGACAATCCGAATTTTCCAACCAATCACTTCGATTCCGTCGATAAGTCCGTCAGCATCAGTGTCTGCATTGAGTGGGTCCGTGGATCTGCCGTCGACAACTCCATCGCCATCCCTATCCCGGGCATTGTATTCGTCCAGATTTGTGAAGCGCTCATGCTGCTCCACTACTGTGACAAGGTTCTGGAGTCTGCTAGTTACCTCGTCGCCAGGTTCGACATTGATATGGTAAACCCAACCAGTTGTCTCTGTCTTTACCGGTATATTGACGTAGTTGCTATCGACAACTGTCCTAACCCAAAGGATTGTCCTGTTTACCTGCACATAGTCCCCTGGAGAAACGTCAATTCTTTCGATAGTAGATGCCCCCAACATGTCCTTGTAGGTTACAGCCCCATTTCCGTCTGCATCGTAACCATCGAAATCTGGATCTTCGTCGGCATTACTACCGTCATTGGGGTGTATTCCACTCTGATGCTCCCAGCCATCGGGCATGCCATCGTTGTCAGTATCAGGGTCTAGGGGGTCGGTGAAGTTGGAAGGCCCCCATGTGTAAGAAACCTCGAACTCCTCGATGTTGTTCAGGCCATCGTCATCATTGTCGCCATATGCATCGGTGGAGTTGGCAGGATTAAGTAGGGAGTTGTAGCAATATTCGAAGCCGTCTGGCATCCCGTCTCCGTCCGAATCCCAGTCGCTTGGACCGTTCAACCTTCCATCGCCATCCATATCCTGCTCAAACCAAGTCAGATCCCCTGTTCCGGACATTAGGTCGGTGTAAGGTGCGTCAATTGTCAATATTCCAAAGACTGGCCTACCACAGTGGACACCCAAGTTTACAGGGCCGAATGCTATCTCGTACCTGTCATCAATAAGATCCCCATCACTATCCTCATCTAGAGGATTGGTATCATAACGCTCTTCAACGAAGTTCCTGAGCGTATCAGGCTCGGGTTGCTCCAGGTCAAGGACTGCGTCACAGGAGTGGCCGAACTGGGTCCCCATCTCTTCCCACAAGTCCTCTCCCAGGTCAAGTCTAATCTCGGCCTGCCTCTCCGGAGTGAGAAGAGGGCAATTCCAGTTTCCGTCCAGGGGGTCTAGCAGAGTCACAACGCCTGAGGGAGTTGTGACATTGTGAGTATGGGCGGCTTCCCACCTGTCATTGAGTCCGTCACCATCCGTGTCCTTCAATCTAGGATTTGTCCCAATTGCTGCCTCATCTAGATTTGTCAGACCATCCCTATCTGGATCGCCCAGTGGTCCGTTGTCAGGATTGGGGAATGTCTCATTCTGCTCTCCGGTCTCCTGCTCTGTGTCGACGCTATTAATCTGGATATCCTCGCATTCAACCTCTGTCAGGCCTTCGCCTATCGAGATACATGGTTCTCCGGTGTCTAGGGGATCGAGCCCATTCTCTATTTCCCAGCCGTCATCAAGCCCATCGCCATCGGTGTCGGCTTCCTGCCAGTTAGTTCCATAGAGAGTATTCTCCATTCTATCGGCTATGCCGTCCGCATCCCAGTCACATCCTATGGTAGGGACATCTGGAGGACATTCGCGTGGAGAGCCATCAGAACCCAAATCAACGTCCTCAATAGCGGACTCGAAGCCCCCCGAGTCGGTGCTTGAGAGACCGGCTCCTACGACTGTGTATAGTCCGGCAAGGCACAGTGTTGCTGCGATTGCAGCTACCGCATACTGGTTATGAGACAATGCCATGCTGAACCCTCGCCCTCGTAGAGGGCGTGTTGTGCAATTTGGGTTCGGCTATAATGATTCATGGAATCTGACCTTCCACTTTCCTACAGATGGTCAACTATTGGGCGGCTATTTTTGATAGAGAAAATCCTGGATTCTATCAAATGCTTCTGACAGTTGTTCCAATGGCGGAAGAGAAACCATTCGGAAGTGCCCTTTGCCGAATTCAGGAGAGAAACCGGAGCCGTGGACCACAAGTACGTGCTTCTTGTGCAGCAGTTCGAGGACGAAATTCTTGTCGTCGGAGGAAAAATTAGGATCTGTTATTTTCACAAAAATGTAGAATGCGCCACCTGGTTTATGGCATTCCAGTCCTTCTATTCCATCAATCCTTTCAATGCAGTAATCCAATCTCTCTTTGATTGTCTCCCTGTGTTCATCAAGCCAACCAGAATCGTCTTCAAGACCAGCAAGGTAGCCGTATTGAGCTGGAGTCGATGCGCAGAGCCTGCTCCGGAGAATTCTCTCTACGCCATCTCGGACCTTTTCCATTATTCCTAGAGGGTCATGCCAAGCCATGTACCCAATTCTCCACCCAGGAGCGAAGTAGACCTTCGATACCCCATTTAGCGTAATAACCGGGACTGTCCCTGCCCGAGATGCAGCAGATGTGAAATTTCCAGTGAAATCCAAACCATCGTATATCTCATCGGAGATTACAGCGCACTTTGGCCATTCCTTGGCTATTTCGAGAAGAGAGTCAATGTCTTCCTTGGTGGCAACATTTCCCGTGGGATTGTTTGGATTTATTAGGACCAGGAGTCTGACATTGTCATCCATCTTTGAGCGAATGTCCTCTAAATCTATCCTCCAGCAATCTTCGGGATCCAAGCGATATTCAATCGTGGTCGCACCAAACATCTGCGGATAAGCCATGTAAGGGGGATAATGGGGTCCCGGAGCAAGGACCTTGTCTCCTTCGCCGAGAAAAGAAGCGAAGATAATCTGCAGGGCCTCAGTTACTCCATGGGTGACATAGACATCATCGGAATTGCAGGACCATCCCTTTTCCCGCTCCGATAAGGCAATTGCATCACGTAGTTCTTGGATCCCATAGGATGGCCCGTATCCGTTATCTTGCCGGTCTAATGCAGACTTGAATGCGGAAACCATGTGTTTTGGCGTGGGCAAACCAGGATATGCGAGTGGATCGCCGATGTTTAGTCGAATTACCGGATTACCCTGTGACTCCAACTCAATGGCTGGGACTACAACATCACGAATTGCATACTCCATAGATGAAGCCCGTGGACTGACGTCCATCCTCTCAACCATGGACCTGCGTATCGAGAGGCAAACATCAAATCGACGGTTATTATCAAATCTGGAAGAGTTTCCTCGCCTCATCTAATGCCGCGGGAATTCCTCCGGGATTTGTGCCGCCTCCCTGAGCCATAGAAGGGCTGCCACCACCTCCTCCAGAGATGTGAGAAGAGATGCTGCGAAGTATCTGAACTGCGTCAAACCTCTCGGAAGCAATGGTTCCTTCAGTGCAAGCCACGACAAGGAAGCCCCCTCCTTCTCGGCTCCCGAGGACAGCGATTGTTGGGTCCGATTGGTCCCTAGTCAGTTCCCCGAGCATCCCCATCATCTGCTTGGAGTCGCCTCCTGACTCCATGACAACATACCTAATCCCGTCCTTCTGAACTGCTGCATCCCCGCCCCCTCCGGCCCTCAGTCTGACAATTTCTGATTCCAAAGAATCAATCCTCTTCTGTTGGTTTTTCCATTCCTCGAAGAACCTTTGCACGGTCCTTGGAAGGTCATCTGGCTGGACTCCAAGAGTCTCCGAGGCCTCGCTTAGAAGGCGTTCCTGCCTTCGCGCATGCTCGCGTGCCGTGTCCCCTGCCACGACTTGCAGACGCTCCACCCCATCTTGTACCTGACTGGAGCGGACTATGCGAAGCTCCCCCACAGGTGCGGTGTTGTCATGGTGAGTCCCGCCACATGCCTGGATATCAAATTGGCCAATCTTGATGATGCGAATAATATCGTGCTTGGGAGGTCCTCCTTGGTAAATCTGGAAGCCGAATTTGGAGTCAGCATCAGCCCTTTCGAGAACTATCTTTTCGATCTCGGTCTCACTTTGAATTATTTCATTGGCCCGGTCCTCGATACTGTCGAGTTCTTCCCTTGAAAGTCTTGAGTGATGGGTAATGTCCAGCCTTGAGTATCTAGCACCTTTGCTGGAGCCTGCCTGCCAGATGTGAGTGCCCAGTTCCTCTCTCGCTGCGCCTCCAACGATGTGAATTGCAGTGTGGTGATCCATCAATTGTTTTCTCCTATCCCAATCAACCGTTCCTGATGCTGGCTTTCCGGTATCGACAGGGGAGTCGGAAAGGTGCAAGATTTCTCCGTCTTCAATTCGAGTATCCAATACCGATACGGTATTTCCATCGACGGTTATCGTTCCCTGATCCCCTAGCTGCCCCCCTCCTTCCGGGTAGAACAGAGTGAAATCGAGTACTATTGCATGAGATGGAATTGAGGGAACCTCATCTGAAAGCCCCAATGCAGATGCGTCTTCTTTCGAGAGGGGGGTGCAAGACAGAACCACAGCGTCGAATTCTGTTGCTGATGTGTCCTCGTAGTATCCTGATTTGGTGGGTCCAAGGCCAGTGGCAATATTGCCATTTGTCTTTTTGGGCTTGGCTGCGGCCTTGGTCATCTTGGCATTCCTAGAGGCCATGTCAGCCGCTAATCCCACCCTCACTGAGAGTTGGGTCCACCCTAATTCGTGAGCGATCGAGACTACCATCTCTGGATTAAGGCCCCTCTCCTCAGAAAGCCGGAAGAGAACTTCGTCACTAACATATTTGGCATCCAAGGGGGTGTCCCTTAGAGCAGTCCTGACTGCGGCTTCCCCTTTCCTCAGCATCTCCTCGTACCTACTCTCCTCGATACTAAGAATTTGCAGAATGCCCTCCTGGCTTTGAGAGAAGCGAGACATATCTAGGTGGAATTCAATATGATGAGATCCTAGTTCGTCGAGACTTATCCCTATCCCTAAATCATCCTTCATCCGGCATACCCTCCTTGCTAGCATTCTTGCAAGGTATCCAGCCTTGGTATTGCTGGGGACCAGCCCGTCTCCAAGCATGTTGCACAATGCATGCATGTGATCGGGGATTGCATATATCGAAGAAAGGGGCTCAGTAATCTCCTTGAGCTGTACGATGGAAATTTCCATCCCAGATTCCTGGATTCTTTCAATCAGCTTCCCATATAGGGCATCAGCATCTGTTCCAACATCAATATTTAGTATTCCAGCGAGTCTTGAAATCTCCCCTAAAAGATCGTCGATATTTACGGAGTCACTCATTCTATCGACAATTGAGTGAAAATTACTTTTCTCTTTCAGCCAAGACACAGTCTCCGGATATATTGCCTCATAAATTGTCGGAGTACCAGCAGCAGCCCAACAGAACCTCTCCAATCCGTAACCGGTGTCTATAATCTGCAAATCCATTTCCTTGTAATTTATCCCCTTGATCTCTATATCACCGGATTCGTCTTCTTCGAGATTCATGAAGACCAGGGTGGCAAGCTCCAATCCTCCAACAATCACCTCCAGAGCCGGTCCTGCATTGCCTCCGCCGGACCATGGATTTTCGACATAGGTCAAATCCTCAGGATTTATTCCGAATGAGTCGACGAGCATCTCGTCGCAGTACCTGACACATTGGTCGATCCAGTAAACCACTGAGCCTTCCTTTGGCCTGTTGAATGCATGATGGGCCATCATCTCGAAAGTCGAAAGATGACGTCCTGAACGTCCAACAGCAGCGACATCGGTAAGCCTGATGCATGGTTGGCTAATCCCAAGTGGGTTTGCAGGGGGAGGGACTTGTCCGCTTGTGACATGGGGTTGGAAGTCAGCAATGCTCGCTATGGTCAGGTGTATGTCATCACGCCACCTAGCAACAATTGGATAGGGTTCTATCCTAGTGTGCCCCCTATCCTCAAAGAAGGACAAAAAAGCCTCTCTCATTGAGTCTTTCAGTTCTTTTCCCTTGGACGGGAATCCAGAAATTATTGGGTTTCCAACGAAAGTGTAAGGATCCTCGGTAGTGTCCCCGCACGTGGTCCTATCGTCATCCCTAGACCAGAATCTTGCCCCGGTAACCCGGCATGTTCGGCACTTGTGGCCGGATTCCTCCCAGAAAGGAATTTCTATCTCTCCAAAGGCCACGCATTACTCCTCCAGTTGCGCCATCGTACAACTGGTCTTGAAGTCAATGCGCGAAATTGTCCCGGTGTGTTGAAAGGAGAACGTTTCCCGGTAGGTGTGAGATGGAGGACTGGAAGAGATTCCTCGAGGACGACGAAGGGCCAGTAAAGAGGATCAAGAAGCGCGGAAGGATGCTTGTCGATGCATTGATTGTAGCTGATGACGGGCACATTGGGAAAAGTGATGACAGGTCATTAGAGCAACTAGCGAATACCGCGTCGCTCCCGGGGATAGTCGGAGAGGCTTGGGGGATGGCAGACTTTCACCAGGGTTACGGTTTCCCCATCGGTGGAGTTGTGGCCACCGATGTGGATGAAGAGGGGGTTATTTCGCCCGGAGGAGTTGGGTTCGACATTAACTGCGGGGTCAGGCTTTGCTCTGTCGGACTGAGTATAGATGACATTGGGCCATTGATGAGGAAGAAGTCGGGGAGCGGCAGCAAGGAATTTGGAAACAGGCTCAAGGGTAGGGTTCCATCGGGTGAAACAGGCAGGGGTGGACTTCGGCTATCTCCGTTGGAGCTAGAAGAAATTCTAGTTGAGGGTGCTAAGGCAGCGGCTGATCTGGGCCTTGGCCATCATGATGACCTAAATTGTTTGGAAATGAATGGCCAATTAGAGAGCGAGGCAGGGAGCGTTTCGGAAATCGCAAAGAGGAGGGGCGTGGCTGCTCTGGGCTCCATAGGAAGGGGGAATCACTTCCTTGAGATTCAGGTAATCGATGAAGTCTTCGACGAGGATGCAGCAAAGTCGTTCGGCTTGGAGGAAGATCAGTTGACAGCGATGATACACACTGGATCCAGAGGACTAGGGTACCAGGTTTGCTCGGAACATGTAAAGAGCCTCGAAGGGAAATACAAGAGAACGGACGGGGGCTGGCACGCCGAAGAATGGGATATTGGCATTGAAGACATCCAACTTGCATCGGCACCATTTTTCTCCAGGGATGGACAATCGTATTTCGAGGCCATGAAGGCTGCAGGAAACTACGCCTTTGCCAATAGGAGCGCGGTGACTCAGCAACTGAGAAATGCGCTAAAGGATCACATGGGATATGAAGTTGACTTGGGGGTGGTTTACGATGTTTGCCACAATATTGCTAGGATTGAGGAGCACGAAGTTCATGGTTCCTCTTGCAACTGCTGCGTACATAGAAAGGGGGCAACTAGGGCCTTCGGGGGAGACAGCCCAGACTTGTCTGGAAGATTCGAAGGGATTGGTCAGCCGGTATTAGTTCCCGGGGATATGGGGACGTCGTCCTACGTCCTGGCTGGACCCAAAAGAGGTACCAACAGGGCTTTCGGTTCGTCCTGCCATGGAGCGGGGAGGTCTCTCTCCAGGGGGGATGCCAGGCGTAACATAGACGGGAATGCTGTGAAGAAGGAATTGGCGGAAAAGGGAATTGCAATCTATGAGACTACTGAGAGGTGTCTTTCAGAGGAGGCCCCTGAGGCATACAAGGACATAGACGAAGTGATCAGGCTTACGGGCGAAGCAGGCCTGGCTAGGCCGGTGGCTCGACTTAGACCGCTAATTGTGATTAAAGGATGACATCCTACTTCGAAGTGAAAAACAGTTCTATCTTTTCGCCATCGTTCTTCTCCAACATCACGTAGGATTCGAGACTTCCTTCTTGCCATTCTCCATTTACCTTCATGGTAATGTCATACTCCTCCCAATCAGAGACGCCGTTTCTGTTTATGTCAAATTTCTTCTCGTCGGTTAGTCCCGGACCGCCCTCCCTCTCCCATATCTCAAAGAATGAGCCGAGGGGGACATTCTTCGAACCTACTGTCTCAACGTGAATAGTGGTGTAATCTGGGTTGTTCTCCCAGTCGGGGACATTGTGTATGTGGACCCAACGCATTCCGCCCTTGCATCCGGTTTGATCGATTCCGGTATTTTCTGGTATTTGCAGATAATTCCCATCTACAGTAATCATGATTTTTGGGTGATAATGGGCCGTGGGTCTAGTCTCTTCGTGCGTCAAACCTCCCAAGCATCCGTCGGAAACATCCCAATCCGGTTTCGGGTCGAACCAGTGTGGGCTGAAAACGGCTACTGCTACGAAGGCAACGGTCGTTGTTAGAGCTCCAATCAGGAGCCAAGTCTCGGTCGCCACTTCCTTGATGTCCACGTTCCTGCGGTGAGGGCATTTGTCTTGAACTATGGGGCAGGGGGTATCGTGTGAGCGATTATCTACATCGAGTAGCCACGCTCAGGAAGAGAAGAGACTGCATTTGCGGAACCAGATTGAATACCATCGGCCTCTTCCATAATTATTGTCAGAAGAGTATTCACCAGTGCTCTGAGCTCCTCGAGTTCGTCCCTCATTTCATCTACACTTTTCATCCTAGACATGTGCGCATCCCATCCGAGGAATTTCTTCCTCTGTCCTAGGATTTGCCTCTGGCCTATAAAGAAGACAGGTGGTTCTCACGGATAGGATGCAAAAGTGGTGGAGAGGCTAATTTTCGGAGTCGCCCTCGTCTTCCTCCCACTCCTCATCATAGTAGTAGTCTTCTCCGGCCCTCCTCA
>TARA_B100000686_G_scaffold31482_1_pt1 | contig 11859 bp, 8 predicted proteins | sample TARA_B100000686 | Tara Oceans TARA_B100000686 (sample SAMEA2622733) | marine metagenome | biome: marine biome (ENVO:00000447); feature: marine epipelagic mixed layer (ENVO:xxxxxxxxx); material: "saline water (ENVO:00002010), including plankton (ENVO:xxxxxxxx)" | depth 150 m
ACCCATCCCTATCAAAATTATCATTACGTGTCCATGTTGTTCCCGCATTCCGTCTCTCTCGAAACAAAATATCCATTTCAGTCATTCGTTCAGCCATGATTTACCTCCTATTTCCAACGTGGACCAATAGCCCAACAAATTAAACTTTTCCTCAATCCCTTATGTACTGTCTTTGCCCTATGTGTTAGACGTGAATCAAAGAAAAATAATGAACCTCTACCTTTAGGAATAGTTACCATTGTATTATCTACATCCAAAACCTGTGTGCCACCACCTTCATAATCCTCTTCATGGGACAATTGCAAACTACAAGATAACTTACGAACTCTTTCTGCTTGTTTGTTTATCAAATCCTCAACTCTCCTTTGATCAGCCCTATTACCAGACGCTTGTGGTTTATAATAACTAGCAATTCCTTCATCAAGATGCCAATCATAATGTTGATTTATTTCATATTGAGTATATTGCATTGATTCTCCATCAATACATTCAAGATCATAATGAAAGAATTCTGTATTTGCTTTATTAAAATAATACCACATCAAACCACCCAACCAATGTGATGTTGGAATCCATGCATTCCTTGAACTTCTTTTTTCAAGATTTACCTGATTACCCATAAGCTTTGATTGATCCATCTGGGGATCAAATTTTTCAGAAAGATCTGCTTCAATAATATCCATCATCTCAGAAGGAATAGTATCAAAATGGCAAAAAGATTTAGTCATTCTATTCTCCTATAATAAGTGTATTATACATTATCACTGCCACCTCTTTCCAACTGCCCATCCAACTAAAGATTTTCTTACTCCTTTAGTTACCTTGGTTACTCTATGTCTTGCAGTAGAATCAAAAATAATAACACAACCACGCTGACGTGGTAGATTATACTTGCTACCCGCTTCATCTAAAAACTGAACATTACCACCTTCATAGTCAGTAACATCTGAAAGTTGGACAGTAAAAGAAATCTTACGAACATCCTCACCATCATCTTCAAGTGGTTTAGCATCAACATGCCAAGTTTGATCATCTCCTTCATTATAAACTTTATACTTTATTGAATCACCATCAAGATGACTTAAATCGTAACAAAAGTTTTCTCTATTTGCTCTTTTAAGAAAATGCCAAACAAATCCTCCTACCCAACTACTTGCAGGAACACTAGAATCTTCCCCTACTTCCCTTTCAATAAGATCTACTAATTTTTCAGGAAAGGTTGAAAAATACCATTGCGACTGATACGCCATATACCTATGAATATATCCAAGTTAATTATATATTAACTTTTTTAAGATGTCAATTGTTTATTACGGAGAACCAGCCCAACCATCAGTAGTAACACTATCTGCCAACAAATAACCATCAATTATACATCCTTCAAAATATGTTCTTCCACCTGAACCATCATTTTTACCAGTTATTTGTGTTAAATTACCACTCCAACCATCCCATCTATGAACAGATTTTCCTGAACTTGTGTATGTGGTGCCATCAACTGTAATAGTTACTGTTGATGGATAATCATTCTCCATAGCAATTACAATAGACTTTTCAAAATCAATACCACTACCACCAGGAGTAAATGTCATAAGTGGAGCATTATTGGAACTCATAGCTCTAGGAGACTGTCTATAATATCCATCAAATGCAGCACTAGGTCCAGTACTCCAACCACCAGAATCTAATGTTACATTATTACTCCAAGTTGTATTATCATTCTTTGTTGAACCAACAAAGAACTCACCAGCTCCCATATTTGGATATGGAACATTACCATGTGTAGCAGTTCCACAAGTTACCATAGATACATTACTTGATCCATCCCAATGGGTTCCAGTAGATGGCCAATCCTTGGTATTATTAGCTACTCCTTTCCAAGCAGTTGTCCAATTTGAATTATCATCACTGTAAAATACTTCATAAACAGCTGATCTTATACCACCCTCAAATACAGAATCAAAGTATGCATACCTAAACTGTTTAGCACTACCTGCATCATATGTAAATTCAGCCATATCATAAGATCCACTATCAGAACAGTTAGGTGATTGATATGATGCAATCCATGTAGCATTTACTGGACTCTTATTTGCAGTTAATCCTATACGTGCAACCCTGGGGAAGTGACTATTGATAGCAGAAAGTCTCCTAAACTTCCAATACCTATGTGCATCTGGCATTACATATGGATGACATGTCCAATCGTGCGTACCAGTAGCAGCAGTCATTGAACCTGATGATCCTGTAGAAGGTAAAATAGCCGCAGTAGTTTTACTATTAGGATCTTGGCAACACAGTAAGGCTGTAGTACCATCAACTTCTAATGGCTCATTAGAAGGAACAAAGTTTGTTTCTGAGCTAAATCTTACACCAGTACTAATACGGAAATTAGAAATCCAAACTTTAGCATTTTCTGCATTACCACTATGCTCAGATCCACCTATTACAACATTACTTCCACCCGTATCAAGTGATTCAGCGGATTTACCCATGTATGCACCATCAATAAAGAATTCAACCTCAGTACCATCATAAGTTAGAGCATAATGATGCCAATCATCACAGAATGGTTTTACTGGAACACTAGTCGTCCAATCTCCTGAACTAAATCCAGTGAATGCAAAGTTATCATCAGGAGAATCTTGTGTATTTAATCCAAAACAAGCACCAGAACTTGAAGCACCATAAGAAAATAGATTTTGCCAAGCACTGAAGTTACTGTCAATAAATCCCCAGAAATCCACAGTCCTTGAATTAGTACCTTTAATAGCTGCACTACTTGCTGTTGTTAATACTCCACCACTAGTTCCATCAAATCTTACACTACCTTTCCCAATTTCAGATGTTGCTGAAGAAACGTATTGTAAAGCAGTTGCTCCTCCCCCAAATCCAGTTAATCCTTGAATTGGCATTTCAGTTAACCCCCATTACTATGCTGAACATAAAGTTTGATTAGCGACTACTGTATAGGTCTCGCTTGCTGTTTTAAGAATATTAAATGCATAAATGTCAACATTACTACCTCCACCAGCACTAGGAACACTACCACCTGTCCAATAAGTGGTAATTCCAGTATTCTTACCATCAATTGCAATAGAATCTACAAAATGAGCAGTATTTCCTGCTACTGTTATAATAGTAACTGCAATAGTATCACCAATTGCCAAATCTGTATTGATTCCTGTAGTAGAAACAATATCAGGTTTAACATTAGCAGCACCTACAGCAGATGAACGGTAATGAACCATTCCATCCTGCAATCTAATAAATTTATCTGAGTTTAATGAATCTGAATCTATCTTAACTCTTTCTGCTAATATTCCATTGTTTAATAGAACACCAGCATTAGCATTTATACGAACTACCTCTGTACTTGCGGTTCCTGCAGTTATGACATTAGTTGCAGGAGAGAAAATCGTTGCTCCTGTTCCTGCTGTTATTGCACCGCCAGTTAATTTAACTCCAGTAGCAAATGTACCAACACCAGCAACATCTAAACCACCATTAATATCTACTCCACCCGCAGCAGTGACTTCTTCAGCAATTGTTACTGCGTCTAATGTGGTAGCACCATCTACATCCAATGCACCAACAACAGTAAGAGCAGCACCTACCTTAACTCCACCAGTAACATCTATTCCACCAGAAGCAGTAACTTCTTCAGCAATTGTCACTGCATCTAATGTGGTAGCACCATCTACATCTAGAGCACCAACAACCGTAAGAGCAGCACCTACTTTAACACCACCAGTAACATCTACTCCACCAGCAGCAGTAACTTCTGCATCAGCATTAAGTACCCCCTTAAATGTACCAACACCAGCAGCTACATTTAAACCACCAGCGGTTACTTGTAATCCCCTACCAGCAGTAATAATAACTCCAGTTTGAGCAGTTATAATACCAACCGAATCGACATTAGTTACATCCTCATAAGTAACTGTTCCGCCGATAGTAATATTATTTCCTACAAATAAACTCTTTGCTATACCTACACCACCCGAAATAATAACTGCACCACTTGTAGATGATGTTGAATCAGTAGTATTCGTAAAACTAACAATACCAGAAGCAGTAAGATTAACAGAATCAATATATGCAGTGACTCCAGCACCTGCAACTCCAGTTAAATTAGATCCATCTCCATATAATGTCGTAGCCCTGAGTTCTTGAGTACTTACAATACCAGTAGTACCACTATAAAGAGTAGTAATCCCAACCGTTAAGTCACCACCCATGGTCTGATTGCCATTCTTACCAACAGCATCAGCAATATTAAAACTATCAAAAATACCAAACTCAACAACATCACCAACACTGGCACCTTGTTGTAAAATTACATTAGCACCATCAACAGCAGTAAAATCTCTCCCGTTTACAAGACGAACACCATTTCTATAAACAGCAAGATCCCCAATCCTATATCCACCTGTAGGAGTAAAAGTTGTTTGACTCGCCGTTGCAGTGATAGAAACCGTCTTTCTAGCAACATTGGGGGTTAATTTTATCGGTCTTCCTACAGCCATCTTAGTATTTTTTAGTTATTTAGTAGAGAGTAAGCGAAGTTGCACCCACACCAGCAACTGTAAATGTTAGTGTTTGACCAGAAAATGTAATCTTACATGCACTAGTACTTGCAGCACTTACAAAACCACCTGTAGCAGTAGTAATGCCAGATGAATCGATATTAGATACAAGAGAATTTCCAGTAACTGTTAAGTTCTGTCCAACACTAAAATTGCCACCAGCAGTTTCTACATTACCAACGCTAAATGCTTTGTATGCAACCAATTCAAGAACATCACCATTAGTAGCAGCAGTGGTTAAACCAACAGTGGAACCATCAGCTGCAGTATAGTCATCAGGTTCAATTAATCTCGAACCGTTAATATAACAATCCATATACCCAACAGTATATCCAGAAGCAAATGTAAAATCTGTCTGAACACCCGTAGGTTGATATGTCTGTTTTGCTATTACTACAGAATTATCACCCGGTACTCTTCCAAGGTAACCAGCATTCTTAGCCATTAGTTAACCCCCTTCAGAATCCCAAGTTGTACATCAATTGCATTAGCAGTATCACAATATACTCGAATGCCATCAAATTCTTCCATTACCGTTTTACCAGTATCACTAAGAACAAAAGAACTTCCATTTGGAACGGGAATCTTACTTACTATAGCTGGAGTAAGATCTGCACTATCATCATAAAGATGAACAGTCAAATTAACTTCACTCTCTGTATTATTAGCAAATGTTCCACCAATTATAATACTCTTTACACCTGATGCTGAAGTATATGCTGTCGTAAGTCCCAAATATTTTACAGTTTGACTTGTTGCTGCTGTAGTATTTGTCGAATCTCTATCTACAGTTGTTGAATTAACTCCAATAGAAGAAACTTTAGTTCCTGCAATATAATTACTATTATCAACAATATCTCCCACTGTAACATTCGTGGTTGTTATACCAGTAATTAAATTAGTCTGAACACCAACAGCACCTGCAGAGCTGGTTGTGACAACTCCTACCGCCCTGGTTGTTGAATTGATAAATGCTTCTGCCATTGTTCTTTAAGACCTTAAGAGTATTTATTAAGTATTAACCGCCAAGAGCGATTGCTAGACCGATTGATGCACCTGCTGGAGGAAGAGTAACATTTACTGTACTGTTATCAGCACTTGTATATGCAGTAGCACCCCCACCTATAAAGTTAATCGTAGTAACAGCAGCTCCAACTAAAGTGGAACTTGCTGTAGAACTAGTTTGAGAGGAGAATCCAATCGCACCACTAAATTCACTAGAATAACCAACCAAAGTAGCAATGGTTGCAATACCAGTGATATTAAGATTTCTACCAGTAACTTCATCATATGACAAGTCCCCTGTAACATTTAGGTCACCAAGAACAGTTATATCATTATTAAATGTAGCAGCACCAGATACAACTGCATCTGTGATACTAGCAATTCCAATAGTACCAATACCAGTTACATTCTGGTTAGTAGCATTGACATTCGCAAAGGTGATAGCACCATAATTAAAAGTTGTTGGTCCATTAAAGGTAGAAGCACCAGCAACTACTACATCAGTAATACTAGCAACACCAACCGTAGCAATACCAGTAGTGGCCATAAAACCACTAGCATCAGCTCTCAGAATACTAAGAGCATTAGCAGAGTCACGAACATCAAATCCAGATGCTCTTACCCTGATGTCTCCAGTTCCTTGATCCCTAATGTAACTATGACTGGCATCATGGAATAACTGTAGATCTCCTGTTGTTGTACCAGGAGTACCTCCAAAGTATAATGTTTTATTATCTAAAAGATGTACATTGCCATCAAAGGTAGAAAGACCAGTGATTTGAGCACCATTGGCATTAAAAGTAGCAATGCCAGCAAGTTTTGTTTCACCAGCAAAAGTAGAAACACCTGTAATATTAAGGTTCCTACCTGTTACCTCATCATATACAAGATCATCAGAAACATATAAATCACCACCAACCCAAAGATCCCCACCAGTTGTGGTGATTCCACCAGCACTAGCGAGGGTCGTAATTCCTGTTATGTTTGTATTTCCACCAACCGTTAAGGCACCTTCGGCTGAAACCAATCCTGTGACTGTGGTAACACCACAGACATAAAGCATAGTGGCACCAATACCACCACTAACATGGAGTTCATAACTCGAAACCGATGTACCAATACCAACTTTTTGGGTATCGACATCAGCAACTAAAAGGTTATCATTAACCTCTAGTCCATTTTTGACTACAAAATTCTTATTTACAGCCATCCGGGTTCACTATCCCCACGAAATTAGTCTTAGTTATTTATCAAGTTACAACTCTAAGAATAACTTTAGCATTTCCCGTACTACCACCTTGTTGTGTATCTACAACCGTAATAGTTCCATCACTATATCCACCTCCACCTCCACCTCCACCTTCAGAGGCACCTTGACCCCCTGTTGCACCATTACCACCTACCCCACCATTACCATCCTTATCTCCAGCAGTTTCCATAATATTATATCCTGATTTAAATCCTCTTGTTATCAATGCAGTATTTGTAACTGCACTTCCATTAGATAATCTAAACACATTAGTTCCTGGCATATCATCACAAGCACCAATTCCTTGCTGTGCCCAATAAACTCCCTTTGTACATCTTATTGTTCTTCCACCATCAAATCCTGAACCTGATGCATCACCTGGGTATATTAAAGAAGATGGATATAATGATCCAAATATCCCATTAGATCCTAAAGTTCCTTCTAAAATACCAACTCCACCATTACCAGAATTCATTCCTGTTCCATCTTGCCCTGCATTAAGAACACCTCCACCACTACCACCCTTTCCTGCTTTTCCTGCTGCACCACCTTGTCCTACACATGCCATCAATTCTCCTTGTCTATAAACAAATGGAGTATTAACAGAATCAGTTGAGAGTCCCGAAATAACATATTCTTCATTCTGCTTCATTGTAAATCTAATTCTCGAATATCCACCTTCTCCACCCGTATAAGAAGATTTATCATCACCTTTACCACCATAAAGATCCATCTCTACATCAATGTCTTTATCAGGTGCATAGAAACTAAAGTACTTAGTAATACCACCTGAAGAAACTTGTGATTGAGATGTGTAGAAAGTGTAATCACCATTAGCAAGGTTAATATTAGAAAGAGATGCTGTTATACCAATACCAATATTTTCTATATTAATATCATATTGATCAGCCGTTGAGGTGGTCACAAAGTTAGAAACATCAGTCCAAATAGGAGAATTGCTTGCTGTTGCTGAAGTAATTTTGCACTGACATGTCTGAACACCAACACTATCAGATGCTATTTTAAGAGTATTACTTTGAGCTCCAGAAATTGATGTCTTTGTAGTAACACTTACTAATGTTGAAGTATATCCTGTATATTTAAGATTTACATATGCACTATCACCCCCACCACCAAGCCAGTTAGACTGTAAAGTAACCTTTTCTCCTACATATTGACTTCTACCACCTGAACCACCTTCACCACCAGACTGATTATCCTGTCCAGCAGATCCACCAGATACTTGAGAGCTTCCAGCACCGCCACCGCCGCCGCCTCCGCCGCCGCCATCACCACTTTTAGTTTGACCATTACCACCATCAACCAGTCCAACACTTGTATTTCCAGCAGTGACTGTCCATCCCTGAGCATTATCACCATTTTCACCACCTACATTATGAGAACCACCACCACCGCCACCACCACCACCAGCGACAATTATTGGTGAACCAGATGTATATTTAACCACACAAGCACCACCACCACCGCCCCCACCACCGGACCATCCTACATTACCTGCTCCACCACCATTTCCACCAGAAGCCCCTAAATTAGAAGCACCCCATCCACCACCTGCATTCTGTCCTCCACTAGTTCCATCATTCCCTCTACCACCAATCCTAAAATCTAAAGCTGTTTCTCCATCATCAATAAAAGAAAACCTTCCTATTCTACCACTACCAGAATTACCACCAGGGCCACCACCATCAGCACCACCATGTCCTCCTGCTGCTCCAGCAACAGTTATCACAATATCCGTTGCACTAGAAGGTGTAGTATAAGTTGCATTAGATGTATAAGTATTTTCTACTGTCCCAGATACTGTAGCACTTGTTGTTGTAGTAACTGTTTTAACTCCATCCTCTGCCAATTCACCATTTAAATACCACTGATAAGTTAAATCATCCGCAAAATAACTATCTGTTAAATCTGCATTAACACTAATACTTGAATATTGACCAGTCACAAACTCATTAGGAGTAGCATTTATAAGAGTTTGTACTCCTTCTGGTGGTTGGGCAACAATTTCAATTAAAGGATTAACAGTAGCTGTTGCTATTCCAGAAGTTAAAGGTTCATTCCATGCATTACCTGTTGACTTCCCAGTTCCATATGCAGAAGCAACATAATCTGTTACAAGATAAAACTTCCTCTGATTATCAGTTGGAGTAATCAAATTAGAAATTGTTAATGTAGCCGCAGTTCCAACTGGTCCAGTCGAGGCAGCTCCTGTAACATAAGTACTATCAGAAAGTTTTCCTACATCTTGCTCATACCATTCATAAGAAAGATACCCCGTCCCAGGATCTACTCCTGTTGAAATTCCAGTAAAACTGACCGATCCACCACCAGTTGAATTAGTAGTAGTACCTATACCTGTAGCACCTGTAGGTTGCTCACTATAGGATAGAATGGGACCATTGAGATCTAAAGTACTATTGACCTCATTCCAAGTAGTATTATCCATATTTTATCAACCGTAATTTTGACCGCCGATGACACCGTATAATCCAACACTTGTAAGATTATCACCATCAAAACACTTAAAGGAATAAATGTCAGTCTTACTTGCAGTAGTAGTAACTACAGGAATAACTCCACCTGGCCAGTAAATTGGTATAGTAGTACCTGATGTATCTTTAAAGGTATCAATACCAACTCCAATACCACCACCCGAAGGTTGAGTAATCTTAATTGTAAAGGATGTAGATCCTGAAGGAATATTTTGAAGAACAAACTGAGCACATGTACTTTGAGGTTCAAAAGTAAATGTCTGTGCTTCATCTAAGTAAACTGTTGCAGCAGTACCAACAACTGTCATTACTCCAACATTTTCAGAGTAAGTTTCAAGTCTCGTATGACCTATAACATCCAACACTGCCCGTGGTACAGTTGTACCAATACCTACACCAGATGTGGAAGTAGCAAAGATAGTCGCTGATGTTCCTACTTCAATATTTGTAGCAGTAACAACCCCTACTGTGACATTACCAGAGGTACTTTGAAGATCGAAGTCAGATGCCGTAACAATTCCAGTAATATTAACATCCTTTGCCTGTACCCTATCATTAAATGTTGCTTGACCGTTGACCCACAAAGTAGTTGTTCCAACACCCACTGCTCCATCATCAGAAGCAGAACCCACCGTGAGGGTATTAGTAGGTGTAGAGGTTCCTATACCTATCAATCCATCATAGGTATTGTAAGTAATAGAATTAACACCAGAAACAACTGTCCAACCACTTTGTGGTACACTTACATTTTCTAGTAAACTACCATCACCAGAGAAGTTAGTAGCAGTAATAGTACCAACAATATTAGTACTACCAACAACATATAGTTTGTACTGACCAACAACAGTAGTTGCAATACCTACGTTTCCAATACCATCTGCGTGGAAAATAGTACCACCAGAACCAACTTGGAATGGGAATACTCCTGGATTTGTGGTTCCAATTCCTATCTGGTCGAAAGTATAAGCATCTTTATCAATATTAAGACTTACATTACCAAATCTACGCCATGCATTTTCCTTAGTATAAATCCAACCAACATGCTCACCATCACCAGGGTCTGAATAGAATGAAACATCACCTGGGTTTCCAGCAAGAGTTGGATCAGTTCCTACAAGAGTATGCTTTCTTGAAACTGTCTGATCACCTTGAACATAATAAGACTGTGCTTCAATACCTTTTTCTGAAGTAGAAGTTAGTTTATTATTAACAATAACAGGACCACCAAATTCAGAAATAACTTTCTTATCAGGACCACCTTCAACCACTAATGAACGATTAACAGTAACTTCAGTTGCTTCATTAATGTTAAGAGCAGGAAGGTTACCAATATCCTCACCTTCAACAGTCTGAACTGGTACATCATAAACTTCTTCTTGTCCTGTAAGAGTACTTAACTTCTTACTACCATTGTAAGAAACACCCTTATCATTCATACCAGTGTAGAAGTTAACACCACCTTCTCTCTTAGTAGATTGTGCTAATAATTCTTCTTTTGGTGTAATCTCACGATCTTGCTTCTCTGGGAATGCAGTTGAATAGTTACCTGGACCAAATCCAACATATTCAAATGTATGACCAGAAGCACGAATAATTGCGTGACGACGAAGTTCTATTGGACTTATATCCAACCTTCTAATCGTAGCATTATTACTATGAGTTGTTGCCTTGGTTCCCATTACACCACGGAACACAGATATAGAAGTATCTGTATCAGCAACCGTTGTCTTGACTCTAACAATCTCATCATCAATCATTAAGAAGTCACCAATGTTAATATCTAAATTAACAAGTCCACTAACAGTAATACTTGTTGTAGTAGAATTAATAATATCAGCAGCTATAGTAGTTGTAATTCCAGCATAAGTTGGAACCATTCTACCATTCAAACTCTCATCAGTTGTAGTAATTGTACCATCATTAGCAGAATATCCTTCACGATATGCATACCCTGTACCATATGCAGTAGGTTCAGAAGTTCCTACTCCCATCTGAACAGCAAATTTATAAATTGGAGTACCACCAGATAAATTATCAAGATTATTAGTTACAACCCAATTTCCATTGTACATAATGGAATCAGTTGTAAATCCCGTAAACTGAACTTTATGGTCAACTTTTAATCCATGGCTATTATATGATGTTACAGTTGCAATACCCGACCCTTTATCATATGCAAGGGTATTAATTCTAATTGACTCACCAGTATTATAGAAGTAAGAACTTGCAGAGTTAGTTGCACCTATTCCACCAACAGCAGTCGTTGCATAAGAAACAATTTCAGATGCAGATTCTACTGTAATACTCTTAGATCCACCTACATTAACTCCAGTAATTCTATAAAGTTGATTATAAGAATCATAAGCCTCAGATTTAACTCCTACAATTCTAATTACATCACCAACGTTGTCATAAATCTTACTTACTGATAGAACTGCCTGACTATATCCAGTTGTAGTTCCTACACCAACAACTGCCATAGTATTACCAATACCATAAGCAG
>TARA_B100000686_G_C16804980_1_pt1 | contig 11840 bp, 9 predicted proteins | sample TARA_B100000686 | Tara Oceans TARA_B100000686 (sample SAMEA2622733) | marine metagenome | biome: marine biome (ENVO:00000447); feature: marine epipelagic mixed layer (ENVO:xxxxxxxxx); material: "saline water (ENVO:00002010), including plankton (ENVO:xxxxxxxx)" | depth 150 m
ACTGCTCCTCCGCCATGAGGAATAATTAGTTTTAACTCTGGGAAATCTTTGAAAATGTTAGAGGTGAGCATTTGCATAAAGGCGGTAGTATCAGCGCTCAGGTAATAAGAACCAGTTGTATGGAATGCTTGATTGCAAGCAGCACTAACATGGATCATTGCTGGAACTTTTAGTTCGCACATTTTTTCATATAAGGGGTGCCAATATTTATCGCCAAGTGGTGGAGAGTTAAAGTAACCACCACTTGGATCGGGATTAAGATTGCAGCCAATAAACCCTAATTCTGTGATACACCTTTCCAATTCGATAACAGAATTTTTAAGTGTCGTACCTGGTGATTGAGGTAACTGACATACACCTATAAAGTTTTTGGGATAAAGTTGTGTAAGCCTGTATATGAGTTCATTACAGTGAGCGGTCCATGCAATGCTAGTGGACTCATTGCCAATATGGTGGCCCATGCCACTCGCTCGCGGTGATAGAATTGTTCTATCAGCACCGCGTTCTTGCTGGATTTTTAGTTGGGCGCCTTCTACGCTTTCTCTCAACTGGTCATCAGTTATATTGAGCACGCCTTTACTTGTTTGGAAAAATGGATCTTTTTCTAACTCTGATTTTTGTTTGTCACGGTAAAGACCAAGTTCTGGTGGTTCAGTTGTGTAGTGACCATGGCAGTCTATTATCATAGTAGGTTATTAATAATTATAGAATTTTGTTGAAATCTAGTTATAACATCTTGCGAGTCTGATCGTAACCAAACCTCATTAATTTTAGGGAAATAATAATAATCTTTTTTGTATGAAAAATATTTCATCTTAAGTTCATTATATAAGGCTTTTTTGCTATAGAATGCGCCCGGCAATACCTAAATAGGCCTATTGAGGAGGCGCTTCTTCCGTGAGAGCCTTTAAGTTAATTAGATTTTTTCTTGTGTTGGTTTTGATCCAGACGAGTTTGGTTAGTTTTTCTCAAGAGACCGTCAATTTTGAGATCCCTTTGATTGACCGTCCGCCGACGCTTGATGATTTTTCGGGGATGGAACCTTCCCCTGCGATTGCCGCTATGATGGCTAGGGCAATGGATTTCACCCAGCGCGAGCCGAGCGATGGTGATCCGGCAACACAAGAAACGGTTGTTTATGCTGCCTACGATAGCGAAAATTTTTATGCGATTTTTCTTGCCTTTGATACAGAAGCTGATCTGGTGCGTGCTAACTTTGCGCCACGCGAGGAAATCCAGAATGATGATTGGGTGGGGCTCCTAATCGATACTTTTAATGATCAGCGTGCCGCCTATGGTTTTGGATCTAGTGCTGCGGGCGTTCAAAGTGATGGACGCTGGTCAGATCTTGCAAGAGGTAACAACGGATGGGATGGGTCGTATGAAGCTCTTTGGTACACAGATTCGCGTCTAACTGACACAGGGTACATGGTGCAGATGACTATTCCTTTGCGTACGTTGCGATTTCCAGCTAATGATGAGCAGACATGGCGTGTTCAGTTTAGCAGGCGCATTCCAAGACTTAGTGAAGACTCATACTGGCCAGCCTATTCTTCACTTATAGAGGGTCGATTGAACCAAGCTGCTGTGGCAACGGGTGTGCGGAATGTTTCTCCAGGCCGCAACATGCAGATAGTTCCCTTTGTTTTCGGTCGTAGTTATGACGTGCTTGATACAAAAGCTACTGGTGGCCCAGCCTTTAATGATAGTTCAGAGACTAATATTGGTGTTGATGCAAAGTTGATAATTCAGGACAGCCTGGTGTTGGATGCAACTTTTAATCCTGATTTTAGCCAGGTTGAATCGGATGAGCCTCAGGTGACAGCAAATGAGCGTTTTGAAGTGCGGTTTCCAGAACGCCGACCTTTTTTCTTGGAAAACTCTGATTATTTTGGGGAAACTGATTCAGTTTTATTGTTTACCAGAAGGATTGTAGACCCAGAAGTTGGCTTAAGGTTGACTGGTAAGCTTGGTGACTGGGGTATTGGAACAATGGCTATGAATGATGAGGCGCCAGGAGAGGCCTTGTCTGCTGGAGATCCATTAGCCGGCACTTCTACCGATATCAATATTTTTCGTTTATTCAGAGAATTGTCCGATCAAAATCGAGTGGGTGTTTTCTATTCTAATCGAGAATTTGGTAATGCAGAAAATAGAGTTTTTAATGTAGATGGGTCGTTCAGGTTAACTGATAACTGGACAACTCAGATGCAGTTTATTGATACGAATGCTAATGATTCTTTAGGTGCTAGCACAGATGGTAGTCAGTCCAACATAAAATTTGACCGACAAGGTAGAAGTTTACGAATTCATATTCATCAGATTGATACAACTGAAGACTTTCAGGTGGATCTTGGCTATCAGAATAGAAATACTTTTGCTGATACGAGGTCTAGACATACAAATATTGGCTATACGTTTTGGCCAGAAAATGGTTTGGTTAACAGTTGGACCCCGAGAATAGGTATTAATACAGTAGTAGATCAAAAGGGTCTCAGGATTTATGAAAATATTGATTATCGAATGGAAGCAACTTGGGATGGTAGAACCTCTTTCCTTTTTCGGTCAGATAACATGCGGGAGCGATTGAGAGCTCAAGATCATTCTAATCTGAATAGGAATAAAGACTTTAACCAGAAGCAATGGAGGGCTGAGTTTGCAACTGAGATATTCTCTACCTTTGGTTTCTCAGCAAAGCTTAGAGGCGGTGATGCAATTAACTTATCGCCAATAGTAGGTAAAGAGCCAGAGCTGTCTGATTTTAAAATTAGTGAGGTAGGTTTTATTTGGAGGCCATCAGATCGGATACGACTTGATCTTACATACCTTGATACTACATTAGAGGATCCATTAACTGCTGTGGATATTTTGAGTGATTCTATAATAAGAGCTAAATGGAATTATCAGTTCACACAGGAAGCGTCCTTGCGTTTTATTGTGCAAGAAGAAAATACAGATCCTGGTGCATTAAGTTCGTTAACAAGAAAAAAGAGTATGAACTATGACTTGCTAGTTCGATATGTGATTAATCCTTGGTCTGCGCTCTATGCGGGTTATAACAGTAATTCTAGTAATTTTAATTTGGTAGATACTGAGGATGGTACAGAGTTGGTTCGAACAAGCGGTAATTTACGCCGGGATGGTGAGCAGTTTTTTGTTAAATTCTCCTATCTTCTACAACAATAGTATTAAGCGTTGTCTGGGTAGTTTGGGTCCCACGGTAAAATAACCTGGCTTTTGCCCTTTGTTTCCCTTATCCAGGGACGTATTTTCTTTATTGGCTCACGCCATCTGTTATGGGCCCAACTAAGCAAAGTTTCTGGCGTACTAAAATCAGCAAGTATTTCTAACTGTTTCATTTGTGGAAAGGGAAGCTTTATTTTTCCTGTTTTATTTAACGTTAATGCTTCGCTTGGCTTTAACCATTTGCTAGCCACTAATTCTTCTCCGTCATGTTGTGCATTTTGGCCTGTAGGTAATTCTGCTAGAAAAAAACGTGTAGAAAACCGAGCGTTAAGAGTAACAGGAGTTTCCCAATGCCCCAGATAATGCAATTCATCTGTGGCTAAAGTTATATTTGCGTTTGATAAGACCTTGGACCAGGGCAGTTTCCCTATTCTAAGATTTACCCGGGTTTTTTCTAATAGAGGATAAGGATTAATATTATCGCCAATCCATTGGTTATTAGAGGTGACTGCTAAGAGCACCCCAGTTTCTTCAAAAAGCTCTCGGATTGCTGCGCTGTAATAGTCTAGACCGCCGGATCCGACTGACAAAATTTGGTTCGCATCGTCTTCCTTTAAGCCGCGACAGTGTGGGTATATTGAGCTATCGTCTTTGCTAACCACCCCGCCAGGAAAGACATATGCTGAAGCGAATGTTGCATTTTCATGGCGCTGGCCCATGAAAACCTCGATATTACGCTCAACCTCGCGTACTAATATAACCGCTGAAGAGGGTCGAGCGGGTTTCATTCTCATATTCCTTAATGTGCTATTTAGAAGGTGAAACTAAACTTATGATTTATTTTTGTTGTGACCGCATAGAGTTATGAATCATGAGATCTACTAACTAATATATATTAATCTAAGTTCCTCTAAAATCCTCTAAAATCCTCTAAAATCCTCTAAAATTATTAAAATTCTTCTAAAATGACGTAAAAATTTTATGTATATTACTTTTCTAGATACTGTAGTTTGTCTTTAACTTCTCTCCAATCATCAGCGTCTACAGGCGCATCTTTAGCTTCCGTAATGACAGGCCAGTTTTGGGACAGTTCTGCATTAAGTTCAAGGAATTCTTCTTGACCCTCAGGTATCTCATCTTCTGAGCAAATTGCCTCAACTGGGCATTCGGGTTCGCATAAAGTGCAGTCAATGCATTCCTCTGGGTCTATGACCAGCATATTTGGTCCTTCATGGAAGCAGTCAACGGGACATACCTCAACACAGTCAGTGAGTTTGCATTTTATACAGCTATCCGTAACTACATAGGTCATTACTTAATTCTCTTGATTCACAGCTTAAATATGAGTATGTGTATTGTAGCTTCTATCTTAATTTTTGCAGCTAAATTTTCTTCTCTTTCTCTCTTTAGTAAACTATAAAAGATACGGGTAATAGCTTAAAAGATTAAACAAAACCTTATGGAGTTATGAATACTTTAAAAGCAATATTTCATTCGAGCCTATTATTATTGGCTTTTATGGATTTTTCTGTGGCACACCATTCATTCGCTTTTGAGTTTGATCGAAATCAAAATGCGACTTTAGAAGGCGAAGTAACTTGGGTCAGGTTTTCTAATCCTCATGTAACTTATAGGATAAGAACGCAGTTAGAGAATGGAGCGATGGAGGAGTGGCAAGTTCAAACGCATAATGTAGGTATGTTACTCGGAATAAATTGGGATCAAGATACTATTAAGGTGGGAGATAAGATAAAACTCTCTGGTGCTTTGGGCAGAAACTCATCTAAAAAGATTTTTATGGAATGGGTGACATTGGCAAATGGAGAGGTTCGCAATATTTTAGATGGGGCATCATCAAGTGCGTACGATATTGTAGATATTAATGCTGATCCTGATAAGTCTTATGGGGTTGCGCCCACAGCTCATCCATATGACATAACAGGAGCATGGAACAATAGATATAAGTTTCAAATAACAGCAGGCGACTTAGAACCTAAGCCAACGCCCTTTACTGAAGAAGGAAGAAGGATTCATGAGGCAACTAAAGAGTGGGAGGATCCAGCTAAAACCTGTTCCCCGATGGGATTGCCAAGGGCTTTTGGTGCGCCATTTAACTTAGAAATAGTCGATGCTGGGGGCTACTATCTTATGGTCGCCTATGGTGGAGTTAGAAGAATCTGGCTGGATGAAAGAGAAGCGCCAGAGGGATTGCTAGCAAGCCCAATGGGTTTCTCTACCGGTAAATGGGATAATAATGTTTTTATAATTGAGACTTCTCATCTTTCTCAAAGTTGGCTCGATGGCTTGGGATTACCTATGTCTGGGGAAGGCACAAGAATTATTGAAACCTATACCCTAAGCGAAGATCAACTCACCATGGATAGAAAAATGATTATTCATGACCCGTATTATACGGAGCCGCTTATTAGAGAAAGAGGCTCAGCTAGAGATGATGATATTCAATTTCAATTGGTAGCAGGGACCACTCCATGTGACCCAACTGCTCATTACCGGGATATGTGGGAACAAGACCTTTTAGAATCACTATGGGGTTTCAATTGATTACAAGCTAGGTTCTTAAAGATAAATAAAGTCTTTTATGCATGCTCTTAATATTAGATATTAAATCTTGTAAAGCATTGGTACTTCTCTTTTTAAGGTTCTGATTTTAATGGTATTTTTATGAGAAATGTTAGTGTTGAATATCGCAATAATTTATCAATTGTAACTATTGAAAGTCCACCAGTTAACGCCTTGTCGCAATCTGTTCGGTCAGGACTTGTTACCGAACTGGAGGCGATTAAGATCAATAATGATGTGGAGGCAATTGTCCTTATCTGTGTCGGGCGAACATTTTGTGCGGGTGCTGATATTCGCGAATTTAACAAACCCCCGCTTTCACCTCATCTCTCAGACGTTATTTCCTGTATTGAAAATAGTGACGTACCTGTTATTGCAGCGATGCACGGTACAGCTCTTGGAGGGGGACTTGAGCTAGCTATGGGATGCCATTTCAGAGTAGCTAGTCCAAAAGCTTATGTTGGTCTCCCAGAAGTAACTTTGGGGTTATTACCTGGAGCGATGGGAACTCAGCGCTTGCCTCGATTAATAGGTGTGAAAAACGCACTCGATATGATGATTTCAGGTAAGCCTGTGAATGCTAAAACTGCCCTCAGTTTAGGCATTTTAGATCAATTGATTACTGATGAATCTCTTTTGGATGGTGCCATTGCGTTTGCGAACAAGTTGTTGATTGAAGGTAGGCCTATTCGGCGTGTTCGTGATCTTACTGTTGATCCTGTTTCGGTAGGTTTTTTTGATGATTATCGTAAAAAGATAGCTGTTAAAACACGAGGACTAATATCCCCAGAAAAAATCATATGTAGTGTTGAGTCTTCTATTGAAATGCCCTTTGATGAAGCAGTAGTGCAGGAGAGAGATTTTTTTAGTGAATGCAAAAAATCCTCACAATCTAAGGCGTTAAGACATGTCTTCTTTGCTGAACGAGCAGTAGCAAAGATTCCTGGAATTTCAGCTGAGGCCTCTCAGCGTCAGATAGACGAGGTTTCAGTGATTGGTGCAGGTACTATGGGGGCAGGTATCGCCTACAGTGCTCTACGAGCCGGTTTTAAGGTGATTTTGATAGATAGTGAAAGATCAGGACTTCAACGGGGTAAAGAGTCAATCAAAGGTCTCTTTGAGCATGACGTTGCTCGCAGAAGAATAGATGATGCAGGTATGAATGAAGGTCTTGAGCGACTACAGACAACCCAGAGTTTTGAAGCTGTTGCTAACTCAGACCTTCTGATTGAAGCGGTTTTCGAAAATATGGCTATAAAAAAAGAAGTCTTTCGAACGTTAGATAAGTTTTGTCGTCCTGGTGCAATATTAGCTACCAACACCTCGACGCTTGATATAGATGAAATAGCTGCTGCAACAGACAGACCAGAAGATGTGATTGGACTACATTTTTTTAGCCCAGCTCACATCATGCGACTATTAGAAATAGTACGTGGAGCTAAAACAGCAGATGATGTTTTACTTACAGCGCTTGCTCTTTCAAAGCAGTTGCAAAAGATAGGGGTGGTTGTGGGTAACTGTTTTGGTTTTGTTGGAAATAGAATGTTGCACGGTTATGGGCGGGAAGCACAACTTCTTTTGTTAGAAGGTGCGCCTCCAGAAAAAGTAGATGGTGTGCTTCAAGAGTGGGGGATGGCCATGGGACCTCATGCCGTTTTTGATCTAGCAGGACTTGATGTGGGTTATAAAATTCGCCAGGAAAGAACTGACCAACCTGAGGACCCTCTTTTTTATCGTATTGCAGATATGTTGTCTGAAATGGGGAGGTTCGGACAGAAGACCAGTAAGGGAATGTATTTATATGACTCAGGTTCGCGTGTACCAGTTCCGGACCCAGAGGTACAAGTAATGATTAGTCGAGAGGCAGAGTTACTTGGTGTGGAGCAGCGGGAAATTAGCGAACAGGAGATCATAGAACGTTGTATATATGCTTTGATCTTAGAGGGTTCAAGAATACTAGAAGAAGGTATCTCGCCGCGTTCTACGGATATTGATGTGGTATGGACTAATGGGTATGGCTTTCCACGGTATCGTGGTGGACCAATGCACTATGCAGATGAAATAGGTGTGCAACGTGTATATGAGGCAATATGTGAATTACGTGATCGTTTTGGTTCGCTTTACTGGGAAGTGCCAAAATTACTAGAGAACTTAGGTACCACTGATGGAAAGTTTGCTGATTTATAGGTTAGCGAGTCTCTATAGAAAACCGTTCTACTTCCTTCCATACTCTGATCAGATTTCCACCCCATAATTTGCGAATATCTTCCCTGCTATAGCCACGATTCACAAGTTCTAACGTTACATTGAAAGTTTCTGCGGCATCAAACCACCCTAGGACGCCACCACCACCATCAAAGTCAGAGCTTAATCCAACATGGTCAATTCCTATTAAATTCACAGCGTAGTCGACATGGTCAATGAAATCATTGATATCTGCATAGTCAATACTCGACAATTTATTTTTTATTTCAATACGTTGTTCGCTAGTAAGATCCCACCATTGGCTAATCCTTTCTATTCCATAATCAGAAATAATTTGTCGGGATGCTTCTATTTCCTCATTACTTGATGTTTTTACGAAGGAGGCCAGGGCTGTTGCCTGCATGACGCCACCGTTCTTTTTTAGTGCAAGGAGTGTCTCATCATCCATGTTTCGGTAATGGTCAGTAAGTGCACGTGCATTAGAGTGTGATGCAATCACAGGTGCTTTTGATAACCGTATAGCATCAAGAGCTGCTTGTTTAGAGATATGGGAGATATCAATCATCATTCCAATTCGATTCATTTCATCTATGACTTTCTCTCCAAACTGACTTATTCCATCATGTTCTGATTCACTATCTCCAAATTGAGGTCGTGGTTGAGAAGAATCTGAAATATCATTATGACCGCTATGAGCTAAAGTCATATAGCGTGCTCCAAGCTCATAATATTTTTCTAGTAATGACAAATCAGTGCCAATCACATAGCCATTTTCGATGCCAATTGCTGCAACAAGTTTTCCGGAAGTATGGATTCGTTCAACATCATTTGCTGAGTAAGCCAGTTCAATTAATTCTGGGTACATTTCATTAGTCATGCGATGAATAGCATTAAACTTCGTCATAGCATCTATTTGCGCTTGTAAGTAATTTTCTGGAGTACGTTCTGTTTGTCCTACATAGACAATAAAGAAAGCAAAATCTAGCCCTCCCTCCCGCATCTTTTCTAAATTAACCTGGCGAGCAGCATTTAATGGGTCAACGGTCTCAGTAGCAAAATTCAAAGGGATATCAGCATGACTATCGATTGTTATGACATCGGCGTGAATACTTTCAGATTCAGCTATACGTGATTCAGTTATTTGGGCTGAATTTTTTGTGCTCATACACAATAATGTCAAAAATACTGTTATAGGTATGTATGTAATTTTTTTCATCGTTATCTCTATTTTAGATGCCAAAGCCCATTTCTTGTTTGAACAAGACCCTCTATATCAAGTTTAATAAGATGCGCTTGAAGAGAGCGTTCTGCTATTGGGTGCAACTGCGCATCAACATCATCATAAACCTTCTTAACTAATATGCTGAGAGAGCTACCTGACATGGTGCGAATAGCATCCATAACTTTTTTTTCGCGTTTTAATCTATGTGTAATGATCCAATCTAGGGTCGTTTGAGGAGCTTTTAGTAGATCACCATGACCAGGAGCCAGTTTTTTAGGTTGGAAGGTCTTTAATTTTTTAAGAGAGTTCAAGTAGTCCTGCATGTTTCCATCAGGTGGGTTAATGACCACTGTGGATCCATTCATTACATGGTCTCCTGTGAATATCCATTGAAGTTTCTCATGCAAATAACAAAGGTGATTTGAGGCATGTCCCGGCGTATGAATTGCTGTAAGAGTAAATTCTTCCGTTTCAATTTTATCTCCGTTATTTAAATGGCGATTCGGTGAGAACGTTTGATCTTGATTTGAACAGTTTGGTGGACTTTTACCTAGTAATTCTGCACCAGTTGCTTCAGCTAGTGGGTAGGCTGCTGGTGAATGATCCAGGTGGGTATGTGTAACGATAATCCATCTAATTGGTGCAGAGGCTACTTTTTGAATCATAGCTATATGTGAGTCTATAGCTGGTCCAGGGTCTATTATTGCTATTTCTTTTTCGCCTAATAGGTACGTATTAGTACCTGGTCCAGTCATCATCCCTGGGTTGGGGGCTAGTAATCTCTGGACTCCAGGTGCTAGCTGCATAAAATCACAAGTACGTTGTTTAGTATCCAATCGTTTAAATTCCAGTCAAAGGCTAAAAAATATTTACATGATTTCCTTAGAAAAAATTTCCATTACATGCTCTGAAATAGCTAAAGATGCGGTCAGACCTGGAGACTCGATTCCAAATAAGTTTATTAGGCCGCTTATGCCATGTGTTTGAGGCCCTTGGATCATAAAGTCTCCAGGAGAGTCATTAGGTCCTACAATTTTAGGTCTTATGCCTGCATAGTCAGGTTTTAACGACTCTCTTTTTATATTTGGCCAGTAATTCGATATAGCTTGAAAAAATTGATCTCTTCGATGTGCATCTACTGAGTATATAGGCTTCTCAACCCACTCAACATCTGGCCCAAAACGTGCTTTACCATCTAAGTCTAATGTGAGATGAATTCCTAACCCGCCAGGTTCTGGTACAGGATAGATAAGATGTTGGAATGGATGTTTTTCCTGATATGAGAAATAGTTGCCTCGGGCATAGCGTGTTTCTGGTATATGCTTTTTATCAAGTTTATTAATATTTTTTGCAATATTAGACCCATCAAGTCCAGCGCAATTAATCATACATTGAGAGGCAATCGATATTAGTTCTCCATCTGATTTTATTTGGAGAAGAAGTTGGTTGTTTTTTGTGCAAGCTCCAACAAGTTCGGTTAATAGAACAACCTTTCCCCCCGCATTTTCCAAATCAGCCTGCAATGAAAGCATGAATTGATGACTATCAATAATTCCTGTAGAAGGGGAGAAAAGGCCAGCGGAACATTTAATAGCAGGTTCTAGCTTTCTTGCTTCTATTTCGTCAAGTATTTGAGTGTCTTCGACTCCGTTTGCTAAAGCGCAGTTTTGAAGTTTATCTAGAGTTTTTTTCTGATTTTCAGTTGATGCTACGATCAACTTACCACAACGATTATATGAAATAGATTTTTCATCGCAATATGCGTAAAGCATCGCCTTGCCTCGCGTGCAAAGCTTTGCTTTAAGTGTGTTTTGAGGATAGTAGATCCCAGCATGTATTACTTCAGAGTTACGCGAAGATATTTCTTTGCCAATATTTGAATTCCTCTCTAGAACAATAACCTCACGTCCAGCTAAAGCCAGTTTTCTAGCAATACTTAGCCCAATTACACCTGCACCAACTACTACGACATCTAGTGTATTTTTATAGGGCTGAGAGTTATTCAAAATATTCCTTAATAATTTCTAAAAGTAGATTATTTTATGGTTATAGATTTTACGTATTAGATTTTATTGAAAATAGTTTTGATTATTTTAAATGTGCTTTTATTATCGATGCCGCTCACAAAAGAAGTAACAACATGTGCTAGCTTTTCTAATGATGGATCATCCAGTTTTATATTGTAATGCTCTAAGTAAAGCCTTAAGTTTTTAATGGAATTGATTTTTTGTTCCTGTGGTTCCAGATTAATAGGTTTTATTGATACGATTTTTTCTAGAGTATCTTGCTGTATACGTTCTGCAGATAATTCGGATTTTTTTATTGCATTCCTTAAGTTGAGATGTGATTTTTTTAGTTGCCATACCTCCACAGAATCAGGGTGCTTCATCCACGTTCTAATATTACGAAGTGGGCGGACTACGTGAGTTCCCCATGATTCTGAGAAGACTATAACTCTTTCAAAAATATCCTTATTTAGGAGTCCTCGCGTAGACCCATACCAACAACAAAAAAGCACTAGATTGACATCTAAGGAGTGTCGGTCCTGAAGAGATAAGCATGCATCAGCAACACCAGGGCGAGAATAGGTAGCTACTGAGAGCTCCCAAAAATCAGATTTTTTATTCATTTTGTAGTGTTTTTAGCC
>TARA_B100000686_G_scaffold66453_1_pt1 | contig 11831 bp, 10 predicted proteins | sample TARA_B100000686 | Tara Oceans TARA_B100000686 (sample SAMEA2622733) | marine metagenome | biome: marine biome (ENVO:00000447); feature: marine epipelagic mixed layer (ENVO:xxxxxxxxx); material: "saline water (ENVO:00002010), including plankton (ENVO:xxxxxxxx)" | depth 150 m
AATTATTGTCAATAGATGGATATGATGGACTAAAAACTGGTAGAACTACCCAATCTGGTTATGGATTAGCCGCGTCAGCAATAAAAGATAATAGGCGAATTATTAGTGTTGTTAACGGGCTTAATAGTGATAGAGAAAGAATTAATGAAACAAAAAAATTAGTTAACTGGTCATTTAGAGAATTTATAAATTACAATTTGTATAAATCAGGAGATACTATTCATTCAGCAAAAGTTTGGTTAGGTAAAGATCCTTTTGTTCCATTGATTTTAAAAGAAGATTTAACTGTAACTGTAAAAAAAAGAGATGTAGATAAATTTGAAGTAAAATTAATATATGAAACACCTTTTTTAGCACCAATAAAAAAGGGAGATAAACTTGCTGAGCTACATTTAATTGAAAAAGATAAAACCGTAATAAAGGAAGTTTATTCAGGAAAGGATATTTACAAAGTAAGCAGATTTTATAGAAGTTTTTCTATAATAAATTATTTATTATTTGGAGTGAGTAATAAAAATTAATAATGAACAAAGGTAAATTTATAACTATTGAAGGTTGTGAAGGTACCGGCAAATCAACACAAATAAAATTACTTAAACAAAAATTAAAAAAAAAAATAAAAGTAAAATGTACGAGGGAACCTGGCGGATCTTTAGGCGCAGAAAAAATTAGGAAATTAATATTTGCTAAGTCTAAATTTGATAATTGGTCACCTATAACAGAAGCACTACTTCATATAAGCGCTAGAAGTGATCATCTAGAAAAAATTGTTAAACCTAATATAAATAATGGCGTATGGGTTATTTGCGATAGATTTAGAGATTCTACAATTGCTTACCAAGGATATGGAAATGGTTTAAAAATTAAAGTTTTAGAAATGATGCAAGATTCAATATTTAATAAATTTCATGCTGATTTAACAATAATTTTAGATATGGATGTAAATAAATGTTTAAAAAGAATAAAAAAAAGAAAAACAGGAATGCAAAAATATGAAAAAATGGATATTAGCTTTCATAAAAAAGTAAGAAAAGGTTTTCTTGAGATTTTTAAAAAAAATAAAAAAAGATGTGTAATATTAGAAGCCGACGAAGATGAAAATATAATTAATGATAAAATATTAAAAATAATAAATGATAAGTTTAAAATTATTTTTTAAATATGAAGAATGAATTTAAAATAGATATAAAACATCCAAGATTAAATAATGAATTCTTTGGTTTCAAAAAAATTGATAAATATTTTTTAGATGTTTTAAAAAAAGAAAAAATTTCTAATGCATATTTATTTTATGGCATTAAAGGTTTAGGTAAGGCGACATTTGCTTACAAATTATCAAAATGTATCCTTAAAAATAGTAACAATTTAAAATCAATAAGTTCATTGAATATTTTAAATAATGAAAAAATAAATATTCATGTAAACAATTTATCACATCCGGATTTAACTGTTATAGAAACCAACGAAGAAAATAAAAAAATTAATTTTGATAGTTTAAAATCATTAGATAAGATAACTTATGGAACAAGTTCTGAATCAAAATATAAAATTATTATAATTGATTCATTAGATGAATTTAGTTCAAAGAAATCTTTTAGTTCTTTATTAAAATTACTAGAAGATTGTCCTAAAAATTGTATATTTTTTTTAATTTCTCATTCTTTAAATAAAGTTCCAAACACAATTAAATCTAGGTGTCAAAAAATATATTTTAACCAATTATCTAATGAATTATTAAAGAAATGGTTTCAAAATTCAAAATTAGTTGATGAAAAAGATATAAATATTTTAATTAATTTAGCTAATGGAAGTTTAGGAAAAGCTTTACAAGTAATAAATAATGAAAATTTTTTTAATATTTATAAAGAGGGAGAAAAAATAATTAATAACATGGCTAATATTAATAAAGATGAAATAAATAATTTTTTTTCATTATTTGATAAAAATTTAGAAGTAGATGATTTTTTAAAAGTAATTCAAATTATTATAATTCAAAATATTAAAAACTCTTTTAATGAAAATAAAAATATGGATAAAAAATCTGTCAATGCGTATATTTCTTTATTTTTTGAAATTAATAAAAAATTAGATAAATTTAAATCATTCGATCTGCACGATGCTCAAATTTTAGAAACTATTAAATTTATATTTATAAAACACTCTGAAAATTTTTAAATTTTTATAAAAAATGAATAATAATTCATTCTTCATAACGACACCTATATATTATGTAAATGATTCACCTCATATAGGTCATGCATACACAAGCATTGCTTGTGATGTAATCGCAAGATTCAATAGATTAAATAATAAAACTACTATGTTTTTAACAGGAACTGATGAACATGGTTTAAAAATAGAACAAGCAGCAAAAAAAAATAAAATGGATACAAAAAAATTTGTCGATCAAATGAACGTTAGTTTTAAAGAATTAACAAAAACACTTAACTTAAGTAATGACTTTTTTGTAAGAACAACAGAAGCTTATCATAAAAAAGCTTCACAGCACATTTGGGATATTTTAAAAAAAAATAATCAAATTTATTTAGATAAATATAAGGGCTGGTATTCGGTTAGCGATGAAGCATATTTTAATGAAGATGAAATTACTACTGATAAATCAGGAAAAAAGTTAGCCCCAACTGGAAGTGAAGTTCAGTGGGTTGAGGAAGAAAGTTATTTTTTTAAATTATCAGAATGGCAGGATAAATTATTAGATTTTTATGATAAAAACCCTGAGTTTATTGGACCTGAATCAAGAAAAAATGAAGTAGTAAGTTTTGTAAAAAACGGTTTAAATGATTTATCTATTTCTAGAACAACTTTTTCATGGGGAGTAGAAGTGCCTGATGATAAAAAACATGTTATGTATGTTTGGCTAGATGCTTTGATAAATTATTTATCAGCAATTGGTTATCCTGATAAAAAATATAAAAAATTTTGGCCAGCCGATTTACATGTTGTTGGCAAAGATATTATTAGATTTCATGCTATTTATTGGCCTGCTTTTTTATTAGCTGCTAAATTAGAACCTCCAAAAAGAATATTTGCACACGGATGGTGGACAAATGAAGGAAAAAAAATTTCTAAGTCTCTAGGAAATGTTATAGATCCAAATGAAATTATTAAAGAATTTGGGTTAGATACTTTACGTTTTTTTTTATTAAAGGAAGTTCCTTTTGGAAATGACGGTGATTTTTCAAAAAATTCTTTACAAAGAAGAATTAATAACGACTTGGCTAATGATTTAGGAAATCTTATTCAAAGAGTCTTAACAATTATTAATAAGAATTTTGATGGAAAACTAAATAAAATAAAAGAAATTAATGAAAATGATAAAAAATTATATGAATATCCGGAAAAATTATTAAAAACTATATCAAAAAATTATGAAAAACAGGAACTACATAAAGTAATTGAAAATATTTGGAAATTAATTTCAGAATCAAATAAATATGTTGACGAAAGTGCGCCTTGGGAATTAGTTAAAAGTAATAAAGATAGAGCAGGGGATGTATTAAATATCTTAGTTGTAGTAATAGCAAAAATTGCTATCTACTTAGCACCAATTATGCCGAGTGTATCTGAAAATATTTTAAAAAAGATTGGTTTAAGTATTAAAAATCTTTCAAATGAAGATATTTTAAAGTACGATTTTTTAGATCTATCTTATAAAATTGAAAAACCTAAGATAATATTTCAAAAATTTGATAATGATTAACACTATAGTAGATAGCCATTGTCATTTAAATTTTCCTCAATTTAAGGGAAAAATTGATGAAATAATTAAAAGAGCAGTTGAAATGAAAGTAACTAAAATGCTTACAATTTCAACAAAATTAAGTGAAATGAATGACTTAGAGGAGATATCTAAATCATATTCTCAAGTCTTTAATACCGTTGGTATTCATCCACATGAGTGTAAAAATCATAAAAATGTTCATGTAGATGACTTATTAAAATACACTAAAAATCCAAAATGTATTGGTATTGGTGAAACTGGTTTAGATTTCTATTATGAAAATAGTCCCAAAAATTTACAATTAGAATTATTTAGAATACATATAGAAGCAGCTAGAAAAACAAATTTACCCTTAATTGTACATACTAGAAGTGCTGATAGGGAAACTATTGATATTTTACAGAGCGAAATGAAGAGAGGAAATTTTTCTGGATTAATTCATTGTTTTAGTACGGGTAGAGAATTGGCTTTAAAAGCAATAGATTTAGGTTTTTATATATCATTATCAGGTATTATCACATTTAATAAATCTTCTGATCTTAGAAATATAGTTAAAGATTTGCCGCTAAATAAGTTGTTAATTGAAACTGATGCTCCGTATTTAGCTCCTGAACCATTTAGAGGAAAGTGCAATGAGCCAAGTTATGTTGTACATACAGCAAAATGCCTTGCGAAGATAATGAATAAAGATATTGATAGTATAGCTGAAATAACTTCTAACAATTTTAATGATTTATTTAATGTGGCATCTTAACATATATGTCATTTCCCATAATATACGTTATGCGACATTTATATATAAACATACATATAAAGTTCTAAGTAATATACATGCATATGTTTAACAAAAACATCTTATTAGTAATTATATCCGTATTAATAACTCTAGTTGTCCTAGAAGTTAGTCTTAGAATCGTAGGCGTTAATAAATATAAGTTTAAAGGTTATCCTCCCTACTATTTAACAAGAGTTGGTGGTTTAGCACATGATAACTTTGATATTAAAGCAAATATTAAAGATACTGATTTTATATTCAACGATTCTGTGCCTCATAAAGTCTGGGGTAATGAAATTGGATGTTTTGATGAAAGTATTTCTAATATTAATGATAATTATGTATTGGTTGTTGGTGATAGTAATGCTTGGGGATATGTTCCATATGAAAAGAACTGGTCTTATTTGCTAGAAAGGAAGATAGAAGAAAAAGTATTAAATTGTGGTGTTCCTGCATATTCAACAATACAAGAGCTCGATAAATTAAAAAAGATTCTTGGTGGTTATAAGAAAAAAAATTTACACAAACCTAGCCTAATAATTTTACAATATACATTTAACAATGATTTTTTAGGCGATTATTTATTTCCACAATATAAAGTTCAAAATAATATTCTTACAAACAATAGATATTTAGATAATATTTTTAGTGGAAAAATAAGATATAAAGAAGAAAATAAATATTGGGATAAACTAAAGTACGATTTAAATCAAAAGTTTTATCTTTTTAGAATTTTACATCGTAGTCATTCTTTTTTAAGAAAAAAAATGAAAGAATCTTCTAATAAGGAAATAAAAGATCAACCTAATTTGCCCTCTCGTTTTGTTTTAACATCTTTTGACTTATCTTATTTAAATTTTGAAAAATTTCCTTGGGCAAAAAATGAATGGGAAAAACATTTGCAAAATATTTTAGAAATCAAAAGAATGTCGGATACAAGCGGGGCGGAATTTTTGTTTTTATTTTGGGGGGATCTCCCAGATTACAGTCGCAATCATTTTAAAGAAGCGTTAAAAATAAATAATCAATTAAAAAAAGAGGAACACTTAATTACTTTAAAAAATGACGAGCTATTGTTTAAATTTTTAGAACAAAATAATATTAATTATTTAAATTTATCTAAACTCGCGTGGGATTTGGTTGGGTACAAATCACTTATTGATGAAGGTGAAAAGTTAAGAGATGTTTTAATTTGGAAGAATGATAATCATCCAAATATTGAAGGAAATAAATTTATGGCTGAAAAAATTTATGAAAAAATATTAAATGATAATATTATAAATATAAAGGATATTTATAAATGATAGTTTTAATTACTGGAGCTACATCGGGGTTTGGGATGTCCTGTGCTGAACTTTTTTCAAAAAAAGGATATAAAACAATTTTAATTGGTAGAAGAAAAGAAAGATTAACTAAATTGTCAAAAAAATTAGGTTTAAAAAAAAATTTGGCAATTCAGCTTGATGTCAGAGACAAAGAAGAAGTTTTTAATACAATAAACAATCTTCCAAGAAATTTTAAAGATATATCAGTCTTAATAAATAATGCTGGTTTAGCATGGGGTTTTGAACCTGCTTACACAGTAGATATTAAAAAATGGGAGACAATGATTGATACTAATTGTAAAGGATTAGTTTATATGACTAGAGCTGTTATTCCAGGATTAATAAAACGAAACAAAGGACATATAGTAAATATTGGATCTGTTGCTGGAAATTATCCTTATCCTGGAGGAAATGTTTACGGTGGTACTAAAGCATTTGTAAAACAATTTTCATTAGGATTAAAATCTGATTTGTCTGGAACAAAAGTAAAAATTACAAATATTGAACCTGGAATGGCAGATACTGAATTTTCTTTAGTTAGATTTTCAGGTAATAAAAAAAAAGCTGATAATGTTTATAAAAAAATGACTCCTTTAAGTGGCAAAGATATTGCTGAAACAATATTATGGTCAATAGAAAGACCTGCGCATGTTAATATAAATAGAATAGAATTAATGCCACTACAACAAGGGTTTAACTTTTTTTCTGTAAGTAGGACTGGAAAAATTAAAAAATAAAAATTTTTTATTTTTTTTAATTTTACTTTTAATTAAATTTAACAATTGTTCCTTCCCTTCTTTTAATGTAGACGATAATAAAATTACATTAACATTTCTTTTTACATGATTTTTATAATAATTAAGATCTTCTTTGTTTAATAAATCAGATTTATTCCATACTTCTATTATTTTATTTTGATCAAATTTATTTTTTAATATTGAAATTAAAATATTTTCAACTGTTTTTTTTTGATTTTTCCATTCAGGATTAGAAATATCTATTATATGTAATAAATAATCAGAGAAATTAATTTCATCTAATGTAGTTTTGAATGAAACAACAAGTTCAGTTGGTAAATCATTTATAAAGCCAACAGTATCAGACAAAATAAAATGCTTCTTATTATTCAATAAACATTTTCTCATTGTAGTATCTAGAGTTGCGAATAACTGGTTTTTTACATAAACATCTTCTTTCGTGAGGTAATTAAAAAGAGTAGATTTTCCTGCATTTGTGTATCCAACTAGAGAAATAAAAGGATTTAAGTTTTTAGATCTATTTCTTCTTTGAATTGACTTATTAGATTCAATTTTTTTAAGTTCATTTTTAATTTTATTAATTTTTTTATCTATTTGTCTTTTATCACTCTCTATTTGTCTTTCACCAGGACCACCCATAAAACCAAATCCCCCTCTTTGTCTTTCTAAATGCGTCCAAGATCTTACTAATCTAGATTTTTGATAAGTTAAAGATGCTAAATCAACCTGAAGTCTTCCGTTTTTAGTTATGGCTCTATCGCCAAATATTTCTAAAATTAATCCAGTTCTATCTAAAATTTTACAATTAAGAGCTAATTCTAAATTTCTTTGCTGTATAGGAGATATTTGTTCATTAATAATTAATAATTTAGAAGTATATTTTTTTAAGTATATTTTAAAATTTTCAGCCTGCCCTTTTCCAAAATATTGAGAAGGAGATATTTTTCTAATTTTTATTGAATGATGATATACAACATTTAAATTTATATTCTCAGCTAAATTTATTATTTCTTTTTCTTTATAATCTAAACTTTCTTTATTGATGCGTTGAAATGGAGTTACAATTATACAATTAGATTGAGTATTATTTAATTTATTTATTTTATCTAAATAAGGAACTTTATTCATAAACAACAAAAAAAATAATCATTTTATATACAATTCCAAATTCTCTATTTTATCTAAAATTAAATCTGGTTTTTTTTTAACATCACTTCTTTTAAACATATTATTTTCAATAAATACAGATAAACATTTATTATTTTTTGCAAACTCAATATCAATTTCATTATCACCAACATACCAAATATTATTATTAGATTTAAAAGAAATTTTTTTTAATGCTAGATTAAATGGATATTTAGATGGTTTATCTTTTTTAGCCTCATTTGCACCTACAATGACTTGAAAATATTTTTTCCATTTAAGTTTATCTATTTCTTTACGTAATAAATTTCCATCTTTATTACTTATAACACCACAAAACAATTTCTTATTTTTTATTATTTTTAATATTTTTTCTGCATTAGCTATTGGTTTAATTTCTTTAAGGTGTATTTCTTTAAATATTTTATAAAAAATTTCTTTAGCCTTAACCCAATCATTTTTAAAAACTTTTGGGAATGTTTCTCTTAATGAGTATTTTGCATTTCTTAGAATTTCTTTTTTATTTTGTTTTTTTAAACCTAATTCTTTTAATGTTTTTTTATAAGATATAAATATAGGATTCCAATTATTAACTAAAGTATTATCCCAATCAAAAAAAATTGCTTTTGGTTGAAATTTAATAATTTTTTTTATCAAGCTATTTTTAATTCCTTATCTAATGAATTTTTTTTATTTATATAATTATTATATAAATTCATAATTTTTTTTGTTATATCCCCAGGTTTGCCCTTGGAAATATAATAATTATCAATTTTTATAACTGGTAAAACAGACATAGTTGAACTTGTTAAAAAAGCTTCTTTTGAGTTTTTTGCTTCAATAAGATTGAAAGGTTTTTCTTTTATATTAAAACCATTTTTTTTTAAAATTTTAATTAATGTATCTCTAGTAACACCTTTCAAAATCTTATTATTTGCTGGGTGAGTTAGAATTGTATTAGAATTTTTTATAATCCAAGCATTCGATGCAGATCCTTCAGTAATATAACCATTGTCAATTAACCATGATTCAAAAGCATTCTTTTCTATTGCCAATTGTTTGGATAAAACATTTGGTAGCAACGAAGTAGTTTTAATATCTCTTCTTAACCATCTTAAATCTGGGATTGTAATTACCTTTACTCCTTTTTTATATAATTTTTTATCTATATTTAAATGTTTAGTAAATATTAAAATTGTAGGTTTATATGTCTTTGGAAATTCGTGTTTTCTCTCGGCCACGCCTCTAGTAATTTGTATGTAAATGTAACCATTAACAATTTTATTAACAGTTATTAATTTTTTAATAACTTTTTTAAAATTATTTTTGTTAGTTTTATATTTGATTTTTATTTTCTTAATTGATTTTACTAACCTATCTAAATGTTGGTCAAAATCTATAATTTCATTTTCATGAACACTTATTAGTTCATAAATTGAATCAGCAAATAAAAAACCTCTATCTTCCACACTTATTTTAGCCTTTGAGTGATCTATGAATCTATTATTTAAATAAGTTATATTTTTCATTATTAATAAAATCTAAATCTAACAGATAAAAGATTTTCCACTTTTTTTATCATTTTAGATAATGAGAATAAAATTACCCTATCACCTTCATTTATTTGAAGATTGGGATTTGGAATATGTACATCGTTTTCATTTTTTAAAACTGCACCTATTTTAACGCCATTAGGCAGTTTTAATTCACTTATTTTTTTATTAACTACAGATGATGCTTCAACAGCGTCAGCTTCTATTACCTCTCCTTCTCCTTCTCTTAATGAATAAACTTGTCTAATACTTCCTTTTCTTATATAGCTTAATATTCTAGATACAGTAATAGCCTGAGGACTTAAAACATCATCAATTCCTAATGGTTCTAGTATAGATCTGTATGTTGTATCATTAGCCAAAGAAATAGCTTTTGTACAACCTTGTTTTTTTGCTAATAAAGAAGTTAAAATATTTACTTCATCTTGATTTGTAACAGAAATTATTGTTTCTGCTTCAGATATTTTAGCTTCTTGTAAAATTTCAGGATCCAAACTACTGCCATTTATCACTAAAGTGTCATTTAGATTAGCGCTTATATTCTCTGCTCTTTCTTTATTTAGTTCAATTAATTTTGTATTAGCTCCAAATTTACTTTCTTCTAACCTTTTAGCTAAAGAAACTCCTATATTTCCACCTCCTACAATAATTACACTATTAGCTTTAGTTTCTTTGTGACCGAAAAATGTCATTACTTTATGTAAATCATTTGTATCTGCTAATACATAAATGGAGTCACCTAATTTTATTTTTTCATTACTATTTGCCATAATTATTTTTTCTTTTCTAAAAATTGTTAAAAAATTCATTTTTAAATCATCCAAGCTATCCTCTATTTTTAACAATTGCTTATTTATATGTGGGCAACTTTTTTCAATTTTTATTCCAAGTAAAACAATTTTTTTGTCACTAAAAGGAATAATTTCAAAAGCTCCAGGAGCTATTAATCTTCTTCTTATAGCTTCAGCAACCTCTGTTTCTGGAGAAATTATTAAATCAACTGATATTTGGTTTTTAGAAAATAAAGTTTCATAGTTAGGATCTAAATAATGTTGATCTCGTATACGCGCAACTTTTAAAGGAACGTTGAATTGTGAATTTGCAACCTCGCAAGCTATCATATTTACTTCATCAGATTGAGTAACAGCTATTAACATTTCAGCATCTTTTGCACCTGCTTTATCTAATATCCCTGGTTGAGATCCATAACCAACATAAGTATTAACATCTAAATGCTCGTTGATTTCTTTTAAATTTTCTTCAGACTGATCTATTATTGTTATATCATTATTTTCTTTTGATAAATGTTGCGCTAACGTTTTACCAACTTCTCCTGCTCCACATATTATTACTTTCATTTTTTTACACCTATTTCTTTAATTTTTCTATGCAATGCTGATCTTTCCATTCCTATAAAATTTGCTGTTTTAGAAATATTTCCACCAAATCTTCTTACTTGATTTATCAAATATTGTTTTTCAAAATTTTTTCTAGCATCTTTTATAGGCATATTCATAATAGATTTGTTTTCTTTATTATTTTCATCTTTATTTTTATTTAACAAGTCATTTGGAAGCATATTTGCTGTAATAATATCTATTTTTTTAGTTGACGATTTTACTAAAATATATAACCAATCAACAAAATTTTTAATTTGAGTTACATTTCCAGGCCATTCTAACGTTTGTAGCATTGGATAAACTTCATCAGAAATTCTTATTTTTTTTTGAGTTAATTCTTCTTTTTTATCAATGAAATAATTAATTAATAAAGGAATATCTTCTGTTCTTTTTTTTATTGAGGGCATTTGTAGCGTTGCAACATTTAATCTATACAATAAATCTTTTCTTAAAGTTTTATTTTCTACTTCTGTATTTAAGTCTTTATTTGTAGAAGATATAAATCTGATATTTGCATTAAATTTATCTTTTTCACCTTTTGCATTATCAAGAGCAAAAGTTTCATTTTGTAAGAAATTAGTAATTTTACCTTGTATGTGAGATTCTAAATCGCAAATTTCTTTTAAATATATAGTTCCTTGGCTAGCTTTTTGTATATATCCTACAATTTTATTTCCATCATTATAATTCCCAAAAAATAATTTATCAAAATTTTTTTCATTTAATGACGCGCAATTAATAGTAATAAAAGGTTTTGAAGAACGATTTGATAAGTTATGAATGATTTTAGCAACATGATTTTTACCAGTACCAGACTCTCCTGATATTAAAACTCTAGCATTAGTGTTTGATATTTGTTTAACTTTTTTTTTTAAATTATTAATTAAAATTGTGTTACCAATCAATTCTTTTTCATCATCTTCACTTTCTTTATATGATTCATATTTATTTTTTAAAAAAACATTCTCCAAAGCCCTATCTATTATTAAAAATAATTTTTCTGACTTAAAAGGTTTTTCTATAAAATAAAAAGCACCTTGTTTAATAGCTTTTACAGCTATTTCAACATTTGCATGTCCGCTAATTAAAATGATAGGAATATTTGGATTATAATTTTTAATTACTTTAAGTA
>TARA_B100000686_G_scaffold188959_1_pt1 | contig 11822 bp, 13 predicted proteins | sample TARA_B100000686 | Tara Oceans TARA_B100000686 (sample SAMEA2622733) | marine metagenome | biome: marine biome (ENVO:00000447); feature: marine epipelagic mixed layer (ENVO:xxxxxxxxx); material: "saline water (ENVO:00002010), including plankton (ENVO:xxxxxxxx)" | depth 150 m
CCCCGGCCCACCATTCACGGCGCAAGCAGAAGATGTTAGGTCAAAATTTCCTGATTGATCAAAATATTGCAGATCGAATTGTTTCAGAGGCATCAATAGCATCTGCTGAGAGAGTTCTGGAAATTGGTCCTGGAAGAGGAGTTTTGACCGAGAGATTAGTAACGAAATCAGATCTTTTGGCGGTTGAGAAAGATAGGTGGTTAGCTGTTGTTTTAAAACAGAAATTTGGTGACCAAGCAGAGATTGTGGAAGCAGACATTCTAAAATTTGATATTCCAGATATTGACGTGATAGTCGCAAATCTCCCATATTCAATCTCTTCACCAATACTCTTCCGTTTGTTTGAATATAATTGGAATCGTGCCATCCTAATGTTTCAGGAAGAATTTGCAAATCGTTTGATTGCTAAACCAGGTTCAAAGGCCTATGGACGTTTATCGGTGATGGCTAATCATTACGCTAAAACATCTAAATTGTTTAAAGTATCTAAAACTGCATTTCAACCACAGCCCAAAGTTCATTCTCAGGTAGTAAGGCTAGTTAGGCATGAACCCGACTATGAAATATCGGATTTCAGTACTTTTTCAGAAGTTGTTCGCTCCATTTTTACACATAGACGAAAGAAGATTCGGAATTGCCTAAAGATTACATTTCCCAGTCTTGAAGTTAATGATTTGGACTATGTGGACGAGAGAGCAGAAGTTCTGTCACCTAATCAAATAGCTGAAATGTCAAACCAAATTTTCAGTAAATTATCAGAATAACTTCTTCAGTAAGAGCATGTCAGTTAGGCTTGCTTTGACTTTCAGATCGCCCTTCATATATGCCTTAACAGGCGACATTTCTCTTTCTATGAGGGCCACTAAAGTTTCTGCATTTGCAGTAACCACTAAATCTGCACTACTATCATCAGTCATAACAAAATCCTCTATCCTTAGGTTCTCTAATTTGCTAGAATAGGTATCTCCATCCGAAACACAGATACATATTGTTCTATTTTTTCCTTCGATCATTTTAGAGAATTCAGGTTCATTATCAATTCTAGAATTGAATTCCGTTACTTTTTCATCAAGCAAATCTGATACATTTTTACTCATCAATTTCACCAAAGTCTTCCAGTGTTTTTACGGGCCGTATTCGTTCTAAAGTTTTCCAACTTTTACGTGTTCCAGTAGGCCACTTACCATTATCAGCAAAGAAGCTCTTCAAAAACTTAATTGTTTTTTCGTCTGACGGGTATCCACTTCCAAAATCACCAATCTCATCCTTTATCTTTTTGATTTCTCTTTCCCTTGTTTCCTTGGCTATAATCGAGGCGGCAGCTACCACATCTATCTTTGCGTCCGCCTTGTGCATAGCTATAACATCAGTATCATTTCCGTTAGTTAAGCTATCCTTTATTTGACTACCAAATCTTTGTTCATTAACATCCGCAGCGTCTACGTAGGCGACGTTAGGGTCTAGTTTGGAGATTAGTCTTTCAAAAGCTTCCCGATTCAATTCATTTAGTTTGTTTCTTCTTCTATATTGGTCAACAACTTCGGCTTCGATTATCTCAACCGCATAATCGAATTCGGACTTTATTATCTCAGCCAATTCTTTTCTTTTGGTTGGTGTTAGTTGTTTGGAGTCCTTTACACCTAGATTCTCTATATCCTTTGCATTCTTTACTTTTACAGCTGCAACGACTAGTGGGCCAATTACAGGCCCCTTTCCAGCTTCATCTACTCCACAAATCATGTCTCAAGTACCAGATTTGCCCATTTTCGAGCCATGAAATAGATAGCTGCCATTTCAGGCACCTCAACAACACTTTCAGGTGTCAATTTTGCAATATTGTTACCCATAGTTACGGGGTGATTAACTATAGATCTAATTTTCACAGGCTTACTTCCAAATACCACTGCATCTTTCATTGGATCAAACTTCTCCAATTTTTTTGAATCTAGAACAGTCACTCTAAGTCCGGATCCGCCATGTAATGATCCGGGTAGACGAATTAGACGATGCACATCTCCGGTTACAGGTTCATCAGGATATATCGCAGCTTCTTTCAAAGCTACTCTAACCAATTTCTTTTTGAAGGATTTACCTAAGGAATTGAACAATTCATCATTATTCTTTTTAAATCTAGAATCATCAATAACTATCCCTAAAGACTTTATTGCCTTTTTACGTTCATCCTCTTTTAACTCCCTTATGTTTTCTAGAATCCTGTGAATATGCCTAGCAATAATTCCTCTCCAGCCCTTTGAGTTAACATTAGGTAATTTCTCGAATCCTAAATTCTTTCTCTCTATTCCTTTCCCCCTCACAGGTACTTCTCTTGTGTATCCCGCGTCATCTAAAAGTTGGTTAGAGTTCAATCCTTTTCCAGTCATGTAATCTGCCAATTCACGTCTTGCCCCGGAAGGGAGCGTTAAAACTGCAGGTGTTCTTACATGAACGTGATATCCACGTCCGCCGCTGAATGTTATCAAAAGATCTTTTTCATTGAGTCCAAAATCCCCTAACAGTACGTCGTTTACTAGTCTAAATGTTTGCTCCCGTATAAATTCCATCAACTGAGAGAATGTTATTTTTCCTTTTTTCACATCTTCCATTTCGGGTAAATGGTCTGCATCCAAATCAAATATCAGGTCTGCACCCTGCCACTTTTTGTCAAACATAGTGTTCTTACCAGGGTCTTCATAGTATGCTACTGAGTGATATGAGTGTGCTGGCGCAACTCTTGACAAGTAATCCAATACCTCATTCTGGGTGGTGAATTTGACATGTCTATTCATGATTCCTCCTCCCCAGTTGAGAAATCCCCATTCTCTAGATGAAAATCTAGGAGGTAAAAGGATGTCAGCACTTTTGTAATAATCCTTGAATTTCTCCTTAAGAAAATCCTTCGTCTTAATAGGTTCAATATCTTTCAGTAAACTCATCCAATTACCTTATGCCAAGATTTTTTTGCTCCCATTATGCCTTGACTAAACCACCCATTTCTCAACTTCTGGCTGAATGTATACTCCCATGGTTTTCTTGGTAGCCTTTCCGAGAACTTTTGGAGTATCATTCTGTATTCTTCCTCATCTCCTCCTCTAATTTCTATGTAAGTCACACCTCCTGAATTAGGCCTCTCTTCCCATATGTCAACAGTTAGATTGGGTTTATCAATTTCATACCTATAGACCAATGCAGTTCTTTCAAGTGCTATAACTATAGCTACTTTTGTGTATGATTTACTTACATTTTCCCTTTTGTATTTGTAGCCTAGCTCATCAAGTAAGCTTCTGAATGCAGCAGCGGTCGACTGTGATTCAAAACAAATAGGCAGTTTTACCAATGGATTTCACCACCCACTGCAGGATAGCCTAGTTCGAATTTCTCCAGCGTACTAGGATGAATCTCTCCATACGTTAAGGTGATGTCATCGGTTTTGATTTGGGCGCATCTTCCCGGTATAAAGGCAGAATCCTCGCCTTCAGTTGTCTCGCCGGTTATCCCTAGTCTATGAGCAATGCTTTCAGCAGTAGTTCTAGCGTTTGAGAAATTTCCTTTGCTTGCCAACTCAATCCATGCTAAGGACATTCTGTTTGTGTGTTCTCTGATAACTTGCCCAACTTCAAACACTTTCTGTGGTAATTCCCGATGTCTGTTACTACTTAGAAGTTCGAGAAGACTGGGGAGTATACTAGAACGCAGCATATGATAATCCTCAGTTACGGGATTGGCTACTTCAGCTTCATATTCAGGTTCTCTACCTGTGTTCTCATGCAGCATTTTTGTAGATGTCAATGTCAAGGTAACTACTTCTTGAAAGCCGATGCCTAGCATTGTCTCCCTACAACTACTTTCTAGATTTCTGGATTTTAACCCTTCACCGAATCTTGCTTCTTTAGGCAGGTGCTCAGGTATCTCACTATATCCAAGACCGATTGCCACTTCCTCTAAAAGGTCAATAGGGTGGAGTATGTCTGCCCTGTATGCTGGCACCTTCACATTCCATGTTTCATCTTCTAACTTCGGCTCCATACCACATTTACGGAAGGCTTTGAAGATAGCGAAGTCCCCAGGATCAAAACCTAGGAGGCCAATTAGATAATCATTGTTTATTTGGTGGTCTTTAGGCTCCATTTTTGGGACTTTTATTTTGTCGGTGGGATATCTTATCTCTAATTGTTCAATCTCTCCACCTCTTTCCACCAAAGCTGCGGCAACAATATTGAGACAGGCTTCAACGGCGTTTCCATCAAGTCCAGTAACATCTATCAGGACCTCAGTCGTTTCCTCTGTAATTGTTGTCAAGGCCCCATTGATGATTGGCGGTAATGATGCCACTTCTCCGTTTGAATCAGTGATAAGTGGATATTTGTCAAAATCTTCTAACAAATGCGCATATTCCATGCCTTTAGGATGCTCTTTCAGAATTTCCTCCGGAGTCATTTCATAATCCATCTGAAGTGGAACGAAAGCAGGTTCATGTGGGGAACAAACACCATAGTTGAATGGTTCCTTGAGTTTTGAAAGGTCGTGTATTCCTATGGAAACTTTGTTTCTTTTGCGACCAAGTGTAACATGTAATTTTTCTTGAAGTTCCATCATACATTTTATTGCAGTGTCATCTAATGTGACATTCCTTACGATACCGCCAAGAACGAACGGCCTGATGTCGAGAACATCAGGAGAAACAACCATGTGAGTTGTTGCAGGTTTTGTCTTGTATTCCACTAATCCTAGTTCTTGTTCTGTAAATGCCCTGAGTGCCCTTGCTACACCTTCAGTAGACAATAAATCAGGCCTATCGGGGAAGAACTCTACAACAGCCTCTTGTTTCCCTATTTCGTCAGGATCAGCTCCTATTTCTGGAATTATTTTTGAGAATTCATCGGAACTTATCGGGCTCTTAAGCATTCGATTAAGGTCTTCAAGTTCAATGTTGATTACAGGCATCTTAGACCCTTATATGATGCCATTATAAGCAAATATGTCGAGAATTAAGAACTACTTGTTACGCCTTCTTTCTCGCTTTCTACGACGCATTTTCTTCTTGCGCCATTTCCAGCGTTGTTTTCCGGCTTTTTTCCAGACTCGGGAACTTCTCTTCATTATTGAGATGTGCGCACTCGAGCACCGTATATAAAATCAGACCTTCTTCTTAATCAAGTATCGGAAACCTATATGTGCTGATATCTAATCGCTTTAACATGGAATATCCGGAATTCCCAGATGCCACAGATTATACTTCGATTGGAGATGTATTGGCTGGAAAAGCAAGTAAGTCAGTCAAAATCAGAGGATGGATATACAGGACACGTTCTTCTGGAAAACTAGCTTTTGTAGTAGTGAGGGATTCTACAGGCGTGATTCAATGCACAGTTTCTAAGGTGAAAGTCAAAGAAGCAGACTTTGATGGAGCTAGCAAGGCACTGATTGAATCTTCAGTTGTATTGGAAGGGGAACCAGTAAAAGACGATAGAGCTCCTGGAGGATGGGAAATTAGAGCAACTAAATTCAATGTTTTTCACTTTGCTGAAACTTTCCCTATAACCAAGGACCAGAGTGATGAACATTTGTTGAATAACAGACATTTATGGTTACGTAGCCGAAGTATGGTCTCAGCGCTTAAGATACGTTCAACGGTTTTCAAGGCATTCAGAGATTACTGGAGTGGTTTGGATTTCACAGAGATTCAGTCTCCAAGTTTCACCACATCTGCCTGCGAAGGTGGTTCAACACTTTTCAATGTTTCCTATGATGATGCAAGTGAGAAGAGTGGGCAGAAATTCTATGCTCACTTGAGCCAGTCATGGCAATTGTATGCAGAAGCCACTATGTTTGGTTTAGAGAATATTTTCACGCTTGCCCCTTCATTTAGAGCTGAAAAATCACGAACTCGACGTCACTTGACAGAATTTTGGCATGCTGAAGTGGAATCAGCTTGGCTTCACAACCATCAGATGATGGAGTTAGAAGAGGGAATGATTGAGCATATTTTGAAAGAAGTCCTGTCCTCCAACCGAGCTGAATTGGAATTTCTTGGAAGAGATATCTCTATTTTAGAGAATATCAAGGCCCCCTTTGACAAGATGAAGTATGAAGAAGTTCTTGACAAGTTGAATTCAATGGGTTTCGATTTGTCATGGGGAGATGATTTTGGATATAAGGAAGAGAAAGCGCTTACGCAAGATCTGAAATCACCGCTTTACATTACTAATTTTCCGAAAGAAAAAGGATTCTATCACAGACCAGATCCGAACGATCCCAAATCTCTGGTTTGCCATGATTTGTTAGCTCCAGAAGGATACGGTGAGATAATTGGAGGCGGTGAAAGAGTCTGGTCTCCAGATGAACTTGTTGAACGAATCAGAGAAGAAGACTTAGAGCCAGAATCCTATGGTTGGTATTTGGATATCAGAAAATTTGGTAGCGTTCCTCATTCAGGCTTTGGGCTTGGCATTGATAGAACTGTAAGCTGGATATGTGGTTCAGATCATATTAAACACGTAATTCCTTTCCCACGCACTATGCGAAGGACCACTCCTTAGAATGGCAAAAGTTATTAAATTTGAGGAGGAGCCACTGGAAGGGTTAACTTGTCCAAGAGGCTGTGGAAAACTACGTTACGGGCGATCTATAAACTATGCAAGAAAAACTAATAATTGTAAAAAATGTAGTGGAATTGTGCTGAGTTTGGACGAACTTAGGACTTTGGAGAAGAAGAGAATAACACGTTTCAATAAATTGAGAAAAAATAAATTGAGAGAAACTTTGGACGCAGGTAAACCAGGTTCACTTGATTGCCCAAAATGTCGAAAAAAAATGCTTGAAATTGAACTATTCTACAAAAGAGGTCGATTTATGTCAAGGATGGAGGAAATGAATAAGAATCCTTTGAAAAGTCCAGGATTTCTTGCTCAGGGTATTCCAATAATAGGTGATTTTATTGGTGCAGTGACATTAACAGTCGATTTAGCCGGAGATTTGAAACATGGAAAACTTGACAAATCTATTACAATAGATGCCTGTCCATCTTGTCTTATATTCTGGTTTGACAAATCAGAACTGATTGTAGTATCATCAAATGATCTTACTACTAAATGACTCTATTCTTTTAGTCTAGCTATCAAGTCAGATTTCTTTCCAGAAACAGGCAGTCCTTTTTCTTTGAGAGCACCTTTGAGCTGTGGCACAGTCATTGAATCATAATCTGGAGTTCTAGGTTCGTCATCTTCTGAATCAGGTATTCCATCTCCATCAATGTCACCTTCACCATCTTCCTCCATTGGTCCCTCAACCTTGTCTTCACTTGGTCCGATACCACCGAATTTCTCTAATGATCGTCCCGCTCTCCTACGAACGTGTGGGTCATCATCAGATAATGCTTTCACAAGAGCTTCTCTTGCATCACTAGAACCTGCAAAGCGGCTTAGTCCTTTAGCTGCATGCCAACGGGTGTATCTATCTTCGTCATCGATTCCTTGTATCAGATAAGGCATTATTGACATTCTTCCAGTTCGGCCAATAGCATCCATAGCAGCCCTTCTTGCATAGAAATCACCGTTCTTTAGCCCGTCATTAATTAATGGCTCGAGGCCCATTTCAGTCATTCCCTGAAATAGGTCTAAAGCAGCCTTGTTCACATAAGAGGCACTACTTCCAGCATCGGATTTCCCATACAGTTGAATCCATCTTACTAGTTCAGCAGATATGGCTCTTTCATGCAAAGGCAGCATTTCCTTCAGGGCATTTAGGGCCTCATGTCTAGTCATGAAGCGGTCATTGCCCAAATCGACAATCAAATCCTCTATCCTGCCTGAAGTGCCGCTGCTTATCTCAGACTCTTCATCCATGATAATCTATCCTCCACCTACTCACACTATTTAAACATGGTGCGTAAGCACCCTCGTACAGCATGTCTACTAAGATAATATCACACAGAGGCCGCACGAAGTTAGGCAGTCCTGATAATACAGTTCATTCAATCACAGATGCTATCGATTTGAAGATAGACATGGTAGAATTTGACGTTCGTAGAACTAAAGACAGGCAATTGATTTGCTTTCATGACGATCAAATTGAAGGTAAATTGGTTGGAGAGATATTCTTCTCAGATATAACGGAGATTAATCCAGTAGTTCCAACTCTAGAACAGATCCTTTGGACGGCTAAGGGAAAGATAGAGGTTGACGTAGAATTGAAGGAGTCTGGATATGAGGAGGAAGTAATATCTATGGTTAAGGACTACTTCGGCTATGACCATTTTATAATGAAATCTTTCGACAGAAATGTTGTGAAAAGGATAAAGGAAATTGATTCCCGTATATTCACAGGTCTATTGCTGGGAGAAGAATGGAGTCTTCCGCAATTCATTGAAGTTCTGAAAGAATCATTTACAGGTTCTGGAGTTTCTTTGGATGGTGCAGATTTTCTATCGCCTAATTCTAAGATAGTAGAGGTTGGGTTAATGGAAAGATTACGGAAGAAGCAAATACCAATACAAGTATGGACAGTTAATGATGAGAAATTGTTAGAGAAACTAATTAGTGAGGACATACATTCAGTTGTAACTGACATTCCTGAACGAGCAATGGAGATACGGGAGTCCCTTCGAAATGTTTAATATTGAGAAAATAACCGATTATGCACCATTTTGTTTTTCCTGTTTAGGTCGAACTGTAGGGAGAGTGGGTTTTGGTTTAGACAACCGTGAAAGAGGGCTAGAAATGTTAAGTCATTTTGAATCAGAAGATTCTTCATTGGCTGAAAATAGTCTTATTTGCTCCTCAGAACAATGTAAAATATGTGATGGACTGATAGGAGAGATAGATAATTTCATTGAAATAGTATGTGAATCAATATCTGAATATTCAATTTGCTCATTTAAAGTCGGCACAATCGTAGATAAGGATATAATTCAGAAGGAGGAAGAGTTCCAATTATTGTTTGAATCTGAGGGTGAGTCGATTAAATCCCAGTTAAATCGGGAAATAGGCATTGGAGTTTACAAGCAAACAGGCATAGATGCAAAAATTGACAATCCTGAAATTGTGGCTATTGTGGATACTAGATATGATACAATAGAGCTTGAAGTGACGTCACTTTTTATTGAGGGAAATTACAACAAATACGATAGAACTATTCCTCAAACACGTTGGCCATGCAGTAGTTGTAAGGGCGATGGCTGCAAGAAATGCAATAGTACTGGGCAATTGTATCCAGACTCTGTTCAATCACTTATCGCAAAAGACTTCGTTGCATTTAGTTCAGCTGCGGAGGATCTTTTTCATGGTATGGGCAGAGAAGACATAGATGCGGCAATGTTGGGGGATGGCAGGCCTTTTGTACTGGAATTAAGGAAACCAAGGAAAAGAGATATTGATTTGGATATAATTGCAGATAAAATAAATTCAGAGAATAAGGGCCGTATAAGAATCACTAATCCTGGTTTTGTTCCTAGGTCTCGAGTAGCCGAGTTGAAGAACACAATTTGTGACAAAACTTACAGGGTTGAAGTGTCAATCCCTACTTCACTCTCTATCGAAAGCCTTAAGAAAGGCGCGCAGAGGTTGACGGGCGCAGTTGTCGAGCAGCGGACACCTACACGAGTGTCGCATCGTCGAGCTGACCTTATCCGCCCCCGTTCAATTGAGTATGTAGATGTCAAATCTTTTACTGAAGGGACGGTGGAATTGGAGATTAGAGCTCAACATGGGACCTATATTCGTGAACTTGTCAGTGGCGACATGGGCCGTACTGACCCTAGTCTGTCCTCGTTGGTCACTTCAGCATGCAAGGTAGAGGTTCTGGATGTCCTGAATCTTCATCTTGAAAATAGCGAGAAAAAAAATGGCTAAGAGATCCCGTGGTTTGAGAAGTGGCTCCCGCCACAAGTTATCGCGCCCTGCAAAAGAGCGTGGGCTCTCTCCAATAACACGTTCACTACAATCATTTGATGATGGTGACACAGTCAGTGTTGTGATAGATCCTTCCTATCACAAGGGACAACCTCATCATAGATTTCATGGTTTAACAGGAAAAATAACAGGAAATCAGGGAAAAGCATATGTGGTCCGCACTCGTGTGGGCAATATGGAAAAGGACCTAATAGTCCGTCCAGAACACCTCAGAAAGGCCAATTAAGGAGATATAATGGAGTCAGAACCACAACCCGAACCAGTTCCTCTAGGAGTAGTCAATAAGATGCTAGAGAAAGAACTCGGGGCTAGGGAAAATCGGCTACGATGTGTTGAGTGTGGTAATTTCCAACCAGTTCCTGACGCAGAACCTGAGGCACCTGAAGTTGAATCCACTGAGGATGGGGAGGAGCCTGAGGCACCCGTAGGCCCAACATGTGAGAGCTGCGGTTCTCAAAGATTGAACCTCATCGAACAGATTCAGTACGAGCACAAGCTAGCTTTGGATCACGTTCATCTATTGTCCAAGGTAGGTCCCAAGGAATCTAAGGCCATAATGGAGAAAGTCATAGATTTGGAACATGTTAATGATTACTATGCAGCCAAGATTGCAGACATATTGCCAATGCATCCTGATGATGTCCGTTCAATTTTCGCTCGTGAGCGTTTCTCTTTAGGTCGTGAAGAGATTGATTCCATAATAAATGCTGTAAAGGAGATTACAGGTGAATAAGTTATGGAAGATTACGCGTATGTTCTTGATGTATTAACCGAGGGAAGGCCAGATAGTAAGCGTCGTTTCCGAAGGGAACCTGTTGTTTATGGTTTAGGAATTGAGGAATTCAAGATTTTTGACATGAAACCTGTTCCGGGTGCCGCAATCAATATCGGAGATAAATGTTACATTGGAAAGGAGACCGAGGAAAGAACCCAGATAGATCATGTCCGAGCTAGGGTTAACTACAGGGATTTGACACATACAGCACAATCTGAACTTAGTTTTGTATTAGATGAGATCGTCAGTACTGATGAGAGTGGAAAGTTTATTGCCTTCTATAACAATGCACCACCTATTTCACGAAGATACCATGCACTTGAGTTGCTGCCAGGGTTGGGTAAGAAAACTATGAATCTTATTGTAAAGAATAGGCCTTACACAAATTTCAAAGAGATGGAAGAAAAGATTTCCAATTTTCGTAGTCCTGAAAAATATATATCGCAGAGGATTGAAAACGAAATCAAAGAATCGGATCAAAAGTACAGGCTTTTTGTAAGATAATCAAACCGCGTAGGTGTACTGTATAGCTCCTGCAATTCTCATTCTGACATAAGAATCACCAGATAGAGCAATCTCGAAGGTCCAGTTTCCACTATTTCCTTCTACAGTTCCCATTTCATTTTTGGTCACACCGGGGCTGAAGGTCTCGAAAAGCAAATCTGTTCCTTCATGATCCTTCAAGGTTAATTCACCACTTCCAGAACCTCCAGTTTCAGCTTCTAAGTAGTAAAGAATATAGTTCCAATTACCATACCTTTCGTGGCCTTCACTGATGTAGACAGTATCGTATACTTCTAGATCAGGTCCATTAAATTCTTCATCATACAAATCCCCACCTCTGCAAAAATACGCATTTCCAGTGAATCCGCGCCCATGATTGGCCAAATCCATAGTTAAAATTTCTTGACCGTTCGAGTCCGTATATTGGAAGTATGTAAACCATCTTGTGTTAGCATTGTACTGGTAGGTGATAGTTGCTCCACTAGTACTGCTTGCAGATATGTCAATTGGCTGATTCATTCCTTCACCTATGGTGGTCAGTACGGTTGCAATAAATTCCTCATCATAAAGGCTGAATGACCAGCTTTTGCTGCTCTCTAGAGGAAAATCAATCACTTTTTGGGCTATATTATTTTCAT
>TARA_B100000686_G_scaffold9504_1_pt1 | contig 11821 bp, 10 predicted proteins | sample TARA_B100000686 | Tara Oceans TARA_B100000686 (sample SAMEA2622733) | marine metagenome | biome: marine biome (ENVO:00000447); feature: marine epipelagic mixed layer (ENVO:xxxxxxxxx); material: "saline water (ENVO:00002010), including plankton (ENVO:xxxxxxxx)" | depth 150 m
CTTTTCCATTATTAATTGATTTATAAATTCCATTTCCAGAATATGAAGACCTACTCGAATTGTTTTCACCGGTACCCACATATATTATGTTATTATCCCAATCAACTATTATATCTCCTATTGTCATAACCATCTGATTATCAAAAATTGGTTTAAAACTATTTCCATGATTTTTAGTTTCCCATAATCCTCCAGATGCATAAGCAACATAAAAATGTGATGGATCATTTGGATTCACGGATAAATCAGTTACTCTACCACTCATTACTGTAGGTCCAATATTTCTGAAAAATATATTTTTAATGATTGAATTTTTTTCAATTTCAAGACGAGAATCATACCCTTCAAACCTTTTACTTGCAACGGTAGATGAAGGATAATTTGTTTTTTTTGATCTTTTCTGAGAATAAGAAAAATTAAAAAGTATAACTAGAACAAATAAATTTATTATTTTGAAGATATTATTTTGAGTCATTTTTGATATTGTTTAGAACTTAAATATAGAATAAAATTGCAATTATTTTACACATCCAATCCAAATTCAAATTATCTAGATAAGGATGAATTTTATCATTGCATTAAGGTACTTAGAAATAAAAAAAATAAAAATATTCATCTTACAGATGGGAAAGGAAACTTATATGAATCAAAAATTTTAAATATTAGCAAACAAAAATGTGAAATTGAATTACCTAAAAAAATAAAAAGTGAAAAACAAAAAATAATCAGTCACATCGTTATTGCTCCCACTAAAAGTTACAATAGGATTGAATGGGCGGTTGAAAAGTTAACTGAGATTGGAATTAATAAAATATCATTTATCTGCACAAATAACTCAGAGAGAAGAGAATTAAAAGTTGAAAGATTACAAAAAAAATCAATTTCAGCTATGAAACAATCAAAATCATTGTTTAAACCTGTAATTGAAAATATTATCTCTTTAAATAAATTATTGGAAAAATATAAAAACTATGAAAATAAATTCGTAGCAGATATAAAATCAAACAAAACATTAAATAAAATAAAAGTTGTAGGAAATTCTATCTTTTTAATAGGTCCCGAGGGGGATTTTACAAGTGAAGAAATGAAAAAAATATCAATTAATGGTTTTAGTAAAATTACATTAGGAAATAAGATATTAAGAACTGAAACTGCCGCAATTATGGCAGGTTATTTAATAAAAAATATCTGAATCCATAAAGATACCAGAATTGAATTTTTTAATTTTAAAACGTGATTGGCCTGGGTCTCGAACCCAGGACCCTCTCCTTAAAAGGGAGATGCTCTACCAACTGAGCTAGCCAATCATTTAAAAAGTGGACCGCGCAAAACTAGAAAATGTTATCGACATTACAATAATGTCAATAAATTATTTGAAAATTGTTAAATTAAAACAATGAAAAAATTATTAAATATATTATTTCTCTATTTTTTGAATATAAATATTTTGATCAGTCAACAAATAGAATCCCCATTGGTAAATTCATTTACTGATTATAAAAACTTAAAAAAAAATACACTTTTAAATGTTGATTGGATTTCTTTAGGGCCTGTTTTGAATTCTGCTAGAGTTGAATCTATTCAAGTAGACGAAGATAATCCAGGAACAATGTACGTTGCATTTGGTTCTGGAAATTTATGGAAAACAACAAATAATGGTATGTCTTGGAAACCAATTTTTAATGATGTTCCATCTCTAGGAATTGGAGATATAGCTCTTGCTCCATCCAACAAGAATATAATATACGTAGGTACCGGAGAAAGCTTAAAAAAAGCTAGAAATTTTACCATGCCCGGAACTGGAATTTATAAGTCAACAGATGGTGGAGAAAATTGGAGCCACTTAGGTTTAAACGACTCATGGCATATTGGAGAAATATCTATTAATCCAACTAATCCTGACATTGTTTTTGTAAGTGTACTAGGACATTTTTGGTCTAAAAATAAAAATAGAGGTGTTTATAGAACATTAGATGGTGGAAAAACTTGGGATCATGTATTATACATAGATGAAAAGACTGGGTCTAATGATATAGTAATCTCTCACTCTAATCCAGATATAATTTATACATCTATGTGGGAAAATTATCCTAGTATTAGCGGAGAAAAAAGTGGAATTTTTAGAAGTGATGATAATGGTAATACTTGGGAAAAACTTAAAAATGGACTTCCCTATGGAAAGAAGATGGGTAGGATTGGGCTAGCTGTTTCTTATACTAACCACAATAAAGTTTATGCATTAATTGACAATTTATCCAAAGAAAGAAACCTTGCAGCAGAGATTTATTCTACTATTGATGGCGGAGAAAACTGGAAAAGAACGCACAAAGATGAACTGCTAATTTTTCCTGGAATCGGATGGTATTTTGCCGACATGTATGTCAATCCTAAAAATGATGAAGAAATTTATGGATTAGGTGTTAGAGCAGCATTTAGTAATGATGGTGGCAAAACCTTTGAAAACCTTAAAGGAGTTGTAAAGAGAATTAATTCAAGTGATGCTAAAGGATTACACTTAGATCACTGTGAATTATGGATAAATCCAACTAATCCAAAACATATTGCATTAGGTAATGATGGAGGTTTTTTTGTAAGTTATGATAAAGGCAATTCATGGCTTCACTATAATAATATTCCAACTGGTGAATTTTATGATATAGAATTAGACAATAAAACACCTTATAATATTTATGGGGGTACTCAAGATGATGCAACTGTTTTTGGACCGTCCTCTGAATGGAAAAATTCTTTTGATGACAAGTGGAAATATCTATGGATTGATGCTTGGGATGGCGGAGATGGATGCATAACTCAAATTGATCCAAATGATAATAACACCATTTATTTTAGCATGCAAAATGGTGCCATTAGAAGAAAAAATATGATGACTGGAGAGTCAAAATCTATAAAACCAAAACTACCGAGTGATATTAAAAATGAACTGAAATATAATTTCATAACTCCATACCTTATCTCATATCACAATAGTAATATTCTATATCATGCAGGTAACTATGTCTTTAAATCATATGACAGGGGTGATAGTTGGAATGTAATTAGTGGTGATTTAACAAATTCATCTACTCCTAGTAAAGCGTCATTTTCAGCAGGTGCTTTTGCTGAATCAAAAATTTCTCAGGGTCTACTTTATTACGGTTCAGATAAGGGGTCTTTTTGGGTCACTAAGAATGATGGAAAAATATGGAAAGAATTTTCAATAAATATTGCTGATGCTTATATCAGAAGTATTTCACCATCAAATTTTAGAAAATCAAGGGTATATATGTCAATGACAGGAATAAACTATGACGATCTGAATAATTATATATATGTTTCAGAAAACTATGGACACAAATGGGAAAGTATAAAATCTAACTTACCAAATGAGCCTGTAAATCTTATAGTTGAAGATTCTAAGTATGAAGATATTTTATATGCAGGTTTGTATAGGGGTATATATATTTCACTAGATAGAGGTCAAACATGGAAAATTTTAGGGAATAATTTTCCAATGTCTAGCGTATCTGACATAGAAATTCATAAAGAGACAAATGAAATGGTTGTTTCAACTCACGGAAGAGGAATTTACAAAATAAATTTAAAACCTATACATAGCTATTATTCCATGCAAGAATCCCTAAATTCTGATTTCTTATTTACCGTAAATAATGCTTATCTACCAAAATTCAATGACACTCATAAAGAACCCCTTATGGATACATATGAAAAAATTCCAATTAGTTTTCTACTTGATAAGAGAAAAAATTATAAGTTAAAAATCGAAGATAAAGGAAAAGTTATTTGGGAACATTCCGATGTTGGACAAAAAGGACTAAATCAATATAGATGGGACTTAATATTGAATAAAAATAATAACCAAAGACCTTATCATATTCACTATAATGAGTTTATCGATAGTGGTATTTATACATTAATTTTACAAACTGATACACGCAGAATTGAAGAAAAAATTATTATAGATGCAAAAAATTAATTCTACTATTATAATCTTAATATTTTCTTTTTGTTGTTTTATAACTCCGTCTATTAATTCTCAAAAATCAAGTCTTGACATAGCAGATTCCCTCTTCTATAAAGAGAAATATAATGAATCTAAAAATTATTATGATTCTTTATATTTTATCAACATGTTATATACTGAAAGCATGTTATTAAAGATGGCATTTATAGAAGAGCGGTTAGAAAATTATGAAAAATCAATCTACTACCTCTCATTATATCAAAGAACAAATAATGATGATAATATTGAAAACAGAATTGATAAACTAGTTTCCGAAAATGAGTTAAAAGGGTACGAAAAAGGAGATAAAGACTATATAATTAGTTACTTTATAAGTTTAAAGAGTGAAATAATTTTATTACTTGTATCAATATCAATTATTATATTCTTAGTCAATATATATAGAGTTTTCAATAAAAGCAGGCCCAATTTTTTGATTAAATTATTTTTTTTAGCAAACATTGGTTTATTAGTAGTTTTAAATTATAATTTTCCAAAAGAAGCTATTGTTTTTCATAATAATACATTTATCATGAATGGACCATCTTCTGGTTCTGACGTGTACATGCTGGTTAAAAAGGGTGAAAAACTTAACGTAACAAATGAATTAGATGTTTGGTATGAAATATCAGTAAATAACAACAAAAAGTATGTGAGGAAAAAAAATTTAAAATTGATAAACTAATAATTTTTTAATAAAGACTCTCTCTCATTTAAAATCTCATTATAAGCCAATCTATCAGAAAGCTTCGGAAACCAGTTTTTAATTAGATGAGCTAATTTACCCCTAAAAGTAAAAATCATATCTCTCTTCTTCTGATTATATCCATAAAAAATTTTTTCTGCCAACTGCTCTGTTGACATCATCTTTTTATTATCTCTCGATGATTTTCCTTCTTTTTTACCGTCACTTTTTAGAGTATTCTTTCTAAAATTACTATGTACATAACCAGGAGAAGCAACCATTACATGAACATTTTTTTTTACGAGTTCTAATCTTAATGAATCAAAAAAACCTTGCATTGCATGTTTAGAAGATACATAAGCAGATCTTGTTGGAGTTGCTATAAAACCATTTAATGAAGAAATAGCAATAATTGAACCACTTGATTTAATAAGATGAGGCAGGGAAAATTTTACGCTATAAACTGAACCAAAAAAATTAATATTAAATAGTTTTTCAAATATTTTTAAATCAACTTCCTCAAATAGTGATCTTACTGAAATTCCAGCATTACATATTAAAACATCAATTCTTCCATAGGAATCTAAAGTAAGGTCAATCATTTTTTTTATGTCTTCTTTTGATGAAACATCATGACATATATATTCACAGTTTCCATCCTTAGATAAAATATTAGATTGAACAGTTTTTAGTCTCTTAACATTTGTCCCACTTATCACAACATTGAAATTCTCATTCGAAAATTTATAAGCTAATGCCTCCCCAATTCCAGAAGAACCACCCGTTATTATGACGACTTTATTTTTCATATTATAAATATACTTTATTAAAATTATTATAATTTCGCATTAGAAAGTAAACTCACAAATGAAAAAGGATATTATCAATCAACTTGGAGAGAATCGAGAAGATTACTTTAATGCGGCAATACCGCCAATTTTCTCTAATTCAAATTTTCTTTTTTCAAGTGTTGAAGATATGAGAGCTGCAATGATTAGCAGCAACAATATACCATTTTATACAAGAGGAAATAATCCTACTACTAGAATTTTAGAAGAAAAGATGGCAGCACTTGAAAAAACTGAAGCTGCCATTGCTCTATCTACTGGAATGGCTGCAATCTCATCTACAATACTCTCTCAAATAAAATCGGGCGAACATATGATCTCTGTCAATAAACCGTATACTGGTACTGACAAATTTATGAGAGAGATATTACCGAAATATAACATAGATGTAACTTTTACCGATGGAACGTCTACAGATAACTTTAAAAAAGAAATTAAAAAGAATACAAAACTTATCTATTTAGAAAGTCCAAACTCATGGACATATGAAATGCAAGACCTAGAAAATATTTCAAGACTAGCAAAAAAAAATAATATCATAACAGTTATTGATAATAGTTATGCGTCACCACTAAATTGTAATCCTAGTGTATGGGGAATTGATATTATAATTCATTCGGCAACAAAATACATTGGTGGACATGCAAATGCTATGGGAGGTATAATATGTGGTTCGAAAAAAAAGATTGATGAAATTTATAACAAAGAATTCAAACTAATTGGTGGTGTATTATCTCCTTTTAATTCATGGTTATTTATAAATGGGCTTAGAACTCTAGATATAAGAATGCAATATATTAGCCAATCCACACCAAAAATTGTTAAGTTTTTAGAAAATCATGATAAAATCAAAAGTGTGATTTATCCGCATTCAGACAGTTATAATCAAAAGGATTTAGCAAAAAAATACTTAAAAAAACCATGTGGTCAATTTTCAATTATTCTTAAGTCAATTGAACCATCAGAAATTGAAAAATTCTGTGATAATCTTCAGCATTTTAAAATGGCTGCATCATGGGGAGGCCATGAATCATTAATATTTCCTGAATTGGCTAGATATGATAATAAAAGTAAATACTACTCAAAGACTGAATTATTACCAAAAAATTATATAAGATTTTATATAGGATTAGAAAAAACTGACCTTCTAATTAATGACATAAAAAATTCATTAAATAAATAACTAGTACACAATAGTTACTGATCCCCTATAATCAGATTTAGTATATTTTATGTAATAAAAATAAACACCAGGAGCTAAATCACTTCCATCCCATTCAAAATTTTTGTTATATGATTTATATACTTCAATTCCAGTTCTGTCAACAAATACTATTGATTCAAAATTATTATCACATGCATCAATAGGCAAATTTTGATTAGTATCATTCAAGTTGGTCAAAGTAAAGCTATCATTAATACCATCCCCATCAGGACTAAATGCATTAGGTGGATTAAAACTTCCCCAATCAACATCAGGTTTTTTTAATAAAAATTTAATTTTCTTCGTGGTCTCTGAAAAAAACGGACAACTATTATCAGTAACTTTAAATGTAAGATTATATGCCTTAGGAGAGAAATCTTCCTGCAAAAAATCACATGTTGGACTCCATTTAATTTTACTTGTAGCTTGACCAACTCCAGAGGATTGTTCAAAAGTAAATTGTCCAGGAAGTCCATTAGATATTAATTCCAATAAAATAAGATCATTATCAGAATCAGTAGCATTAATATCGATTTCAAAAGAGTTATTAACATTCATCGAATATTCACTTTCATTAGTAATAATAGGATCTGCATTTTCATCAATATTTATTTTAATAATTAGTTGAATTGTATCAGCATTTGATTCTTGACAAAAGTCAATATCTTCTGTAATGAAATTTATTTTATATTCATTAATATTATTATAAGGGAAGTTCACACATTCAAAATCAATTGCAAAATTTCCTTCGATATAACCAGGAAGAGAGTTTCCAGTTGAAAATCCAGCATTTATATCGGCAAGTTCAAACCCAAGACCATAAGCATTAAGTGTTAGAGTGTCTTTATCTTCATCTTCAGAAACCAATTGTAATGAATAACCACCTGAAAGATCAGTTTCTATTTCAATGATTGAAAAATTAGGTCTTGAATCTACAGAATCAGTTATTTGTTTATCAGCAGTTAACTTAGGCCCTGAATTTACTGGTAATTCCACGGTAAGATCATAATAGATTGTATCCTGATTTAATTGGTCACATGTATCTAAATCATCTAATACTACTCCCAACATGAAATTTGTTTTGTCCTTATAATCATATTGTATACAATTAGTATTAAATGTTAATTGTCCAGAAATTGAACCTGCACCACTTTCAGAAGCATTAAATGAAATTCCATAATCTGCTATATCATATTCGGGTTTTTCAGGAACTATAAAATAATCTAAACTAAGGCTATCTAAATCAGAATCTATTCCTTCAATTAAAGTTGTATAATTTGAATTCCAAGGAACAGAAACATAGTTTGTATCATCTAAATTCAAGAAATAAGGATCACTATTTGTTGGAGGTTCTACTATTATTGTCACTGTAACTGTATCTCTCTGAGGTAGCGGACATGCATCATCAGCAGCGATTAGATTAATCAAAAAAGGTTCATTCTGAACATAAGGACAATCAGAGACACAAACTTCAACTTTAAGAGTATCTCCAGCCGCATTAATTGAACCCTCACTAAATGAAAAAATATCAGATAGATCAGTTCCTTCTTTACCGAAATTTACTCCTTCAGCAGTTAATGTGACATCCGTACCTACATCATCCGTGACAAAAAGATCGAAACATTTAGGAACAGATGCTACATATATTATAGTATCATCTTCTTTATAGTAATCAAGTTGTCCGGGTATTTTAACAAGTGCTTCAGGAGGATCAGGAGGATCACAACCATCAACAACTAACATCTGAAAATCTCTTCTAGCTTCACCTATTTTTATTCCTTTTCTATATTCTTCTGCCTTAACTGAAAATACATAAAGACCAGTCTCTGTTGGAGTGACAGTGATAAATCCTTCATTTGAAATTGATAGAGCTGGGTTCCCTGGAACCATATTCGATACATCAAAACCAGGAGCAAAATCTACAATCGGGTGAGGCGGAGGTGTAGGATCTGGAACAGGATCAATACCAGCACTGTTGGGTTGATTATCATCTAAAGGAGCAGCAAGGGAATAAACTATTGAATCTCCATCATCATCAGTCCCTGCAAAATCAATATAGAATAATTGATTTACACATGCAAAATCACTTAAAGGAGGAAAAAGTTTTGGTGACGAATTGACAAATGGTTTCCCAGAAGCATCAATTACAGGAGGAAAATAAAGTGTATATGTCATTCCATTCCACCCTGGCTCAACCAAATTTTCTGTTGCCCAGTTTCTACAGCATCTCTCCCATACAATAACATACCCATCGGGATCATTAAAATCTTCTGGATCAAGAGTTATTTCATGAGAATATTCTACTTTAAGTGTACATAGAAAAACTAATTCTGCACAATCCGGATTAGTATAAGGAACAAATTCTTGATTAGTAATAAACATTGAACCATTTCTTATAAAGGCTCCATCTGCTTTACGAAAAATGCTATATGTTATAACATTATCTGGGCCTGGGTTAGCAGTTTGAGCACAATCAAAATATTGAATAAGCTTTACCTGATATCTAAATGAATTTTCATCTCCAATATGAATTAGCTCTATCTCACCACCAACAATATGATTTGCATATGAAGTATATGAAGAAAAGAAAATTAATAAAATAAATATTTTAAAAAGTCTCATTATAAATTTGGCATAAATATAGTAAGTTTATTGTTGTATGGAGAACAAAAATAATGATTTAGATTATAAAGAAATTGGAATAATAACTTCAGATTTTGTAAAAGTATCAGATCAGCTAAAATTGACCTGTTCAAAAATTATCAGCAATAACTTTTCAAAATTTCCCATTATAATAATGTGTAGGGATGAAATTTCAATTGGCACATTACTAATAAACAATAGTGAATTGAATAATAAATGGAAATATTATGCTAGCTATCTTGAATTGTTAACTGAGAAAAAAATCATTAGTGACTCAAAAAAATTTAAAAATAATTATAAGAATTCAAGTGAATTTTGTTGTTTACTTGTAATTATTAATAATAATTCGAAGATAATTTATATCCCTTATCCCGAAGATTAAATTAAATTTGTAAAATGAACGATATTTTAAGTGCAGAAAATTATTCTTTCCTATTCAATTTGATAATTGAGTATGCTCCAAGAATATTATTGGGAATAACATTTCTTTTTGTGGGATTAAGTATAATCAGAAGATCAATTAATCTTCTAGAAAATTTCTTAATAAAGAGAAAAATTGATGAATCCCTAATTCCTTTTCTTGGTTCATTATTATCAATAATTCTTCAAATAGCACTTATAATCTCTGTTTTATCAATGCTCGGTGTAGAGATGACATCTTTCTTAGCAATACTTGGTGCTGCTGGATTAGCCGTTGGTCTTGCTTTGAAGGATACACTTCAAAACTTTGCTGCAGGTGTAATGATTCTATTTTTTAAACCATTTAAAGTTGGAGATTTTATTGAATATGAAGGAACACGAGGAACAGTGAAAGAAATTCAAATTTTCAATTCAATATTAACAACTGTTGATAATAAAAGGGTAATTATACCTAATGGAATTCTTCAAACATCAATGGTTACTAATTTTTCTTCAGAAGATAGAAGAAGAATAATTTGGACATACTCTATTGGTTATGGTGATGATTTTAATAAAGCTAAAAACCTACTTTTAAAATGGATTAAAGAAGACAACAGAATACTAAAGGATGAAGAACCTATGGTTGTATTATCTGAATTAGCTGATAGTTCTGTAAATATAATGGTTAGAGTATGGGTTAAATCTGAAAATTTTCTTGGTGTAAAATTTGATTTTAATGAAAAGGTATACAATGAATTTCCTAAAAATGGTTTAAGCATACCATTCCCTCAACTTGATGTCAATCTAAGTAAATGAAAAAAATTTTATTTTTTATTTTTTCTACTATGGTAGTAGTAAATGGGTGTAATTCTCAAAATAATAAAGAAGAAAATTGGTCTAAAAAATTAACAAAAGAGGAATTTCATATATTAAGAGAAAAAGGAACAGAAAGAGCATTTACAGGTAAATATTGGAATAATAAAAAAGAAGGAGAATATAAATGTGCTGGTTGTGGTCAAAAGTTATTTTCATCAGAAAAAAAATTTAATTCTGGAACTGGATGGCCATGTTTCTTTGATGTTGAGGACAAAAAATATGTCAATTTTTTAGAAGATAATAGGTATGGGATGAATCGAATTGAAGTAATATGCTCAAATTGTGAAGGACATCTTGGGCATATTTTTGATGATGGTCCTGCACCGACGGGATTAAGATACTGCATTAATTCGGCATCGCTAAAGTTCACTGAAAAGAAAAGCAAATGAAAGATGTTTTTTTGGTAGGAATTGGTGGTATGATTGGCTCAATAATGAGATACATTATTTCAAAAAATTTATCTGGGTTATTATCTTCTTTTCCTTTTGGGATATTCTTTATTAATATTTCTGGTTGTTTTTTGGCAGGTATATTACTTAAATATATTTTAGGAATAGATAAAGAATACAGTACTTATCTTAATTTATTTCTTGTTATAGGTTTTTGCGGTGGTTTCACAACTTTTTCTGCCTTTTCAATTGATTCTGTAAATTTATTAAATGAGAATAAAATAATACTGCTCATAAGCTATGGATTACTGAGTTCTGTAGTTGGAATATTGTTTTGTTATTTAGGAATGAATATTATTAAATGAACATAAATATAGAAGCAAACAAAAATAATCTTTTAGGAATATATCAAAAAGTATATTCCAATCATCACAATATAAAAAATTCATCATCAAGAGATAGAATAAAAAAATTAAAAAAATTAAAAAAAAACATTTTATTATATTCAGATGAAATAAAAAAAGCATTATTTAAGGATTTTAAAAAACATCCTAGTGAAGTAGATATTACTGAGATTTACCCTGTAACTTCTGAAATCAATCATAATATTAAGAATATAAGTAAGTGGATGAAAGACGAGATGGTGAAAACACCAATTACTCTAATTGGTTCTAAATCCTACATTAAATATGAACCAAAAGGCACAGTGCTAATTATAACTCCATGGAATTTTCCTATAAACTTAACTTTTGTATC
>TARA_B100000686_G_scaffold125363_1_pt1 | contig 11805 bp, 12 predicted proteins | sample TARA_B100000686 | Tara Oceans TARA_B100000686 (sample SAMEA2622733) | marine metagenome | biome: marine biome (ENVO:00000447); feature: marine epipelagic mixed layer (ENVO:xxxxxxxxx); material: "saline water (ENVO:00002010), including plankton (ENVO:xxxxxxxx)" | depth 150 m
ACGAAGGATCGTTAGAAGAGGTCAAAATGGAATGGATCTCAGAAATTCCTCTCGCGCTCTGGATCGCGGGGATTCTGGCGCTATACATGGCCTGGGCAATCGGAGCGAACGATGTCGCCAATGCTATGGGGACGAGCGTTGGTTCGGGGGCGCTGACCGTAGGGGGCGCCATCATCGTAGCGGCGGTTCTTGAATTTGCGGGGGCTTTTCTGGCTGGTGGGCATGTGACGGATACCGTCAGAAAGGGAATGCTCGATCTCAGCATGATGACGAGAGAGCAGTTGATCTACGGGATGCTCGGCTCGCTAGCTGCTGCCGGTACGCTTCTGGTCGTCGCGACACGCTTTGGACTGCCGATTTCCACCACGCATTCGATCGTGGGAGCGATTGTGGGTTTTGGTGCAATTGCGGTGGGTCTGGATGCCGTCAAGTGGGGCAAGATTGCGCAGATTGTCTTGTCGTGGGTGACCTCTCCGCTGCTGGCCGGCGTGATTGCGTTCTTTATTTTTCAGATTACCCGGATAAAGGTGCTCGACAAGCCGGATCCGGTCGCGCAGATACGGAAACTCGGCCCGGTGTTTTTCTTTTTTGTCTTTTTCATCATCGGCCTGGTGACGCTATTCAAGGGCCTCAAGCCTCTTAAGCTGGATCTCAATCTGACGCAGTCGCTGATTGGATCGGTGGCGCTCGGTCTAATCGGGGCGGCCATCGGTGCCTTTTTTATTCGCCGCGTCGATGTCGGAGAGGAGAATCCCAAGCATCGTTTCAGCAGCGTAGAGCGTATTTTTGTCGTGTTGCAAATTCTGACGGCGTGTGCGATTGCCTTTGCCCATGGTTCTAACGACGTTGCAAACTCCATCGGACCCCTGGCAGCCATATCTCATGCGGTCCAGGGAATGGATCTCGGCAGTAAGGCGCCGGTTGAGCCCTGGATGCTGGCCATTGGTGGGATCGGAATCGTGATTGGTCTGGCGACCTGGGGTTATCGCGTGATGGAAACGATCGGCAAGAAGATCACCGAGCTCACGCCGAGCCGGGGCTTTGCTGCGGAATTGGCAGCCGCGACCACGATTGTCTTGGCATCCCGGTTGGGTATTCCCATCTCGACCACGCATACCCTGGTAGGTGCGGTTCTTGGAGTGGGTCTGGCGCGTGGGATCGGGGCTTTGGATCTTAGAGTAGTCGGCAAGATCCTTGCGTCATGGGTTGCGACGCTGCCGCTCGCTGCCGGTCTTTCAATTTTCTTTTTCTATTTCTTCAAGGGCTTGTTGGCTCCTTAGGAGGGTATTGTGGCCTGGATAGACAAACTGGTGAGCAGATCACCGATTAAACCGATGCAGCAGCACATGAGTGTGGCGGTGCTTTGTGCGCGGGAAATCCTCCCGCTACTGGACGCGATGGCGGCAGGTAACATTGACGGCATTCGTGATCGGAGGGCAGAAATCGATCGCCTCGAGCATGAAGCGGATCAGATCAAGCATGAGATCCGCTCACACACGCCCAAGCGGTTCATGATGGCGCTTGACCGGAGAACGATTTTGGAGATCCTCGATTATCAGGACTCCATTGCGGACATCACCCAGGATATCGCAGAGCTGGCGGATCAGCGCAATATGCACCTGCCGGAGGTAATGAAAGAGCCAGTCGTGTCATTGGCGAGGAGCGTGGTAGCGGCCTGCGAGCAGGGCCAGCGCATCATTGATGAACTGGATGAACTCGTTGAGACCGGATTTGGCGATGCGGAAGTGCGCAGGGTCGATGAGATGATTCTGGAACTTGGCCGCCTTGAAACCGAAACAGACCGTCAACTGGATGCAGCGGCCCGGAAATTATTCTCGATTGAGGATGAACTGGGGGTAGCGACGATTTTCTGGCATCAGGTGCTTCGTCAGATCGCCACCCTGGCTGATCTGGCAGAAAGAGTGGGCAATCGTTTGCGGCTGCTGATGGCAACCTAGTTGCGGGTTGGGGTTGCTGCTCTTTTACTGATTATCTAGCGCCGAAGACCTGAGCAGCCAGGCCATCAGGCCGGTTGCGACGGCTGCGCCGACAAATTGCATCAGAATAAATCCGGGCGCATTCTCGGGTGCGATCCCGCTGAAGGTATCCGTCAGGCTGCGCGCGATGGTTACGGCGGGGTTGGCAAATGATGTTGAGGCCGTGAACCAGTATGCGGCGGTAATGTAAAGTCCTACCGCGGTGGGCACTGCTTCTGGTCGCCAACGTAGTGTCCCAAGAATAGTCGCGACAAGTCCAAACGTGGCGATACCCTCCGAGAGCCATTGTGCCGGGCCGTTTCTGATGTTGGTCGATGTCTGCAGCAGGATCTCCTCAAACATTGCGTGCGCCACCAGCGTGCCCATGATCGCGCCGATGATCTGAACGCCGACATAGGCGAGCGCTTCGTTAAGGTTGATTTCCCGGCGCAACCAGAATGCCAGCGTCACGGCAGGATTGAAATGTGCCCCCGATACGGGACCGAGCATCGTGATCAGAACGAACAGGATCGCGCCGGTAGGAATTGTGTTTCCCAGAAGCGCCAGAGCCACGTTTCCGCCCGCAAGACGTTCGGCCATGATGCCTGAACCGACTACCGCCGCGAGCAGCAGGGCTGTGCCAAGGCATTCTGCCACCAGCCGACGGGAAAAAGAAAAACGCATCATGGGGTGTTTCGGAAATTGGGGCCTGCGTTGCCGATTGTGTCTAGTTGCTTTTGCAAACTGACGGGATCAAGAGATTCCAGAGGTAGATCGACCAGAAGGGCAATGCGGTGCTCGAGCACTCGATAGGTCTCAGCAAAAGCCAGGTTAATCTGGTGGTAGGTGCCGTCGACCGCTGCAGGATCGGGCAGGCCCCAATGTGCAGAGACAGGCTGTCCTGGCCAGACGGGGCAGACTTCAGCTGCTGCAGAGTCACAGACGGTAAAGACGAAGTCAATTCGAGGTGCTTTGGGACCACTGAATTCTTCCCAGCTTTTCGATCTCAATGAGGCCAAAGGATGGCCGAGTTTTCTCAGAAGACTGATGGCTGCGGGATGTACCCGTCCGTTGGGATGACTGCCTGCACTGAATGCCGTGAAGCGCCCCTCGCCGTCGTGATTCACGATGGATTCAGCGAGGATGCTTCGAGCGGAATTACCCGTGCAAAGAAAAAGGACCTGGTATGGGCTTGTCTTCATGCCGTTTTGGGAGAGGTCAACGGCAAACTTTAATCAGCAGACCGCTTTGAGTGCCCCTGCTGTTCTGGTTCGGAGCTAATTGGGGTGCACAGCTCGGGCTGGCCGTTACAGCAATCCTCGACGAGATAGGCAAGCAGCGACTTAATGCCCTGCGGATTAACGCTGTAGATGATTGATCGGCCGTCGCGTTCCGATTTCAGTAGGCCTGCCCGCGTCAAAATCGCAACGTGCGTCGACAGCGTGTTGTGACGGACGCCAAGATCATCGGCAATCTTTCCTGCGGCAAGCCCCGCCGGACTGTGCTTTACCAACAGTCGGAAGATCTGAAGTCGGGACGGTTGCGCAAGGGCAGAAAGGGTGCCCACAGCAGTTGATGTGTCCATATCTCGAGTATTATCGAAATATAGAAAACAGACAAGTCGCTTAAAGGCGAACAAGGTTGCCAATTTTTCCAGAGTAGGAATGGGTGGGTTCTTAAGCGCCGGTAAGTGGGTCAGGTCACACACTGATAGGTGCACTGCATAGGGGTCTCACCAGATGCCTCTATTGCTCCTTTGGCCATCAGATAACGTAGGGATGCGAAGATAGAAAGGCGGGCGCCCCCGATCAGTCGAGGATCCAAGCCAGGATAAAGCGGGTCAACCATTTGCGGAATGTGCATGGGTGCGCCGGCCAAAAGCGTGAGGATGTCATCCATGCGTTGATGCCGATGGGCAATCAGTGCTGCGACGTAACTGGCAGGAGTTTCAATGGGTGGCCCATGCGTTGGCCAATAGCGGTTGTCTTTTCGGTCGAGCATCAGTTGCAGGCTGTTGAGGTAGTCGGCCATGTCACCGTCTGGCGGAATAATGACGCTGGTGGACCACCCCATCACATGGTCGCCGCTGAAAACATCGCCAGAAGCAGGCAGAGCAAAGCACATATGATTGCTGGTATGTCCCGGGGTATGAATGCATTCAACTTGAAGTTCTCCAACAGCAAAGCGCTGCCCGTGCACGAGGCGCACGTCAGGGTCAAAATCGGCATCAACTCCTTCTTCGGACCCCGCATCCCGGTGTTCTGACGCCGTCCCATGGGGTCCGAACGCATAGGTCGGTGCGTCACAATCGGCCTGCAGGAGGCGAGCACCAGGCGAGTGATCCAGGTGGCAGTGCGTAACCAGGATATGAGAGATGTGTTCACCCTCAAGACCTGTTATCAGCGCATTGAGGTGTGCCGGATCGTCGGGTCCAGGATCAATAACGGCAACGGTTCCCGTCCCGATGATGTAGGTCCCGGTGCCGTAATAGGTGAACGCACTCGGGTTGCGGGCAGTAAGTCTGCGGATACCGGGAGCGAGTGCTTCAATCTGGCCGTACTGGAATTCGTGCTCGCGAATGAATGGGATCTCGGGCACCAAAAACCTCTTACTGGGGGGGTGACCACGTTTGGGATATCGGGTCGAAAATTTCAACAGGAGCAAATTGGGCTTTGTAGGACATTTTGGGGCAGTCTTCTATCCAGTACCCGAGGTAGAGGTTGTCATAGTCCACTGACCGAGTGAGTTCGATCTGGTGGAGGATAGTGAGGGTGCCGGGACTGCGGCGTGCCTCGGCTGGGTCGTAAAACGTATAGACCGCCGACAGCCCATTACCCACATGATCGAGGACGGAGACCGAGAGCAGTCGTTTGCCAATGCGCAGTTCCATCATGAAGGTATCGACCCCGGATTCGGTCATGAATTTCTGATAGTTTTCCGGGTCCGGGTTATCCATGCTGTCACCCGGGTGGCGTATTGCCTGGTAATTCCGGTAGAGGGCAAAGTGCTCCTCGCGAAAACCCAGAGTCCGGATTTCCATCGAGACTTCCTGATTGCGTTTCCAGGTCCTGCGAAAAGCACGATTCATAACAAAGTCCTTAACCCGGATGCGGACCGACTGGCACTGTCGACACGCCGGGCAATGCGGACGGTAAAACAAAGCGCCGTTGCGTCTGAATCCGTTTCGGATCAAGGTGTCATAAAGCGCCGAAGATACTGGATATTTTGGATCAATCAACAGGTTTGCTGCAGTCTCGCTCGGCAGGTAGGGACAGGGGTGTGCCGTTGACTGATAAAGATCAGGGGCGCTCTGCTGGCGACTCATAATAACTCCTGTGCCGGCATGGCCCAGTGCCAACGTGCTGCTTTGTCGGGCAACCCAACAGCCTCATTGAGTTCAGACGCAAAACGGTCGCGAGGTGCGGCTTCAGCTCCGAGTGAGGTTAGATGCTCAGAAACAACCTGACAATCAATAAACCGATACCCGTGTGCCGCAAGAGAGGTTGCCAGACCAACAAGAGCGGTCTTTGAAGCATCGGCGATCCGGCTGAACATGCTTTCGCCAAAAAAGACCTTTCCGATGGCAAGTCCATACAGACCGCCAACCAGTTCTCCGTTGTGCCAGGTTTCCACGCTGTGGGCATATCCCATCCGGTGCAACGCACAATAAGCCTCCTGCATGCCAGAGGTAATCCAGGTACCCTCGCCGACATTGCGGGATTCAGCGCATGCCGCGATAACGAGAGAAAAGGCGCGGTCAGCGCTCACTTCAAACCCACGCGTGCGAAGACTCTTGCGCAGGCTTTTGGATATATGCAGTTTTGAGGGGTAGAGCACCGCGCGGGGATCAGGAGACCACCATAGAATGGGCTGATCGTCGCTATACCAGGGAAAGATTCCCTGACGATAGGCGCTCAATAATCGGTCAGGATTGAGATCCCCCCCGACGGCGAGCAGTCCCTCAGGCGATGCCGCTTCCAGCGGCGGGAAAGTATAGGTTTTCGGCAAATTTGCCATAACGAAACCATTTTAGCATCGCGTGCCCTCATCACCGTTTTGCTTGAAAGGTGAGTGCGCGTCGAGCATCTCCGTGTAGTCGGCAAGATGACTTTCTTCTTCTGCAGTGAATCGGCGCACCGCATCATGAAAGCCCTCGTGAGCCAGCCAATGTGCTGACAGCGTGGTCTGGGGGGTTAAACCGCGGCTTAACTTATGCTCCCCTTGCGCGCCTGCTTCGAAACGCTTTAAGCCGTGCTCGATACAGTATTCGATGGGGGCGTAATAGCACGCCTCAAAGTGCAAATCAGATGCGTGCGCCAGGGCACCCCAGTATCTCCCGTACAGGGAGTCCTTGCCGCGCAGAAAGAATGCACAAGCGATCGGTCTGCCGCCATGGTGTGCAGTCAGCAACTGCACTCCGTCGGGAATAATCTCGATCAGGATTTCAAAAAACTTCCGATTGAGGTAGGCGTATGAGCCATGCTCTGCGATCGTGTTGCGGTAGCAAGAGTAGAGCAGATCCAGGTATTCTTCCGTGATGTCTTTGCCGTGGTGCCACTTAAGGGCAATACCCTGTTCGGTGACCCGTCGCCGCTCCCTTAAGATATTCTTACGCTTCTTTGAAGAAAGGCGTGCCAAGAAATCACTAAAATCCTGATACTGGTTGTTGTGCCAGTGAAACTGACGGCCCTCGCGCCGCACAAAGCGGTTTTCACAAAGGAGGCGAAGATCGCTTTCTGTGCAGAAAATGCAGTGCACTGAAGATGCCTTGAGTTCAGTTGCGACGGCCGGCAACGCTTTTGCAATGCTCTTTCTGATGAGGTTCTCATCATGGTCGGGATGATGCAGCAGACGCTGCCCGCCAACCGGTGTGAACGGTACCGCAACCAGCAGTTTTGGATAATACGGCAGGCCATGACGTTGATAAGCATTCGCCCACGCCCAATCAAAGACAAATTCGCCGTAAGAATGCGTTTTGAGGTAACACGGGGTACCGCCGACGAGATCACCATCCAGGTGCACAGTGAGATGGCACGGTGTCCAGCCTGATTCGGGGCAGCAACAGCCACTTTCTTCAAACGCCGTCAGGAATTCGTGACGCAGACCAGGATTGTCCGGATCAACCATCTTGTTCCATTCCCCTGCGTCAATACTCCGCATGGAGCGGTTTGTTGTGATGCTGACCCCGGCCGCTTTATCATTCGGGTCCGGACCTTTGCCGGTCTTATGCTCAAACAGATGATGGTTCATTTGCGATGAATCGCCTTTCCGTTGCAATCGCGCAGCTTAATTTTACCGTTGGTGATGTCGACGCGAACGTTGACAGGATTCTGGATGCGGCCCACCGGGCCCACTCAGAACTCGGATGTCGTGTTGTCATCTTTCCTGAACTTTCGATCACGGGTTATCCCCCGGAGGATCTGCTCTTTCGGGGGGATTTTCTCGAGCGCGTAAATGCAGGTTTGGACCGGTTGCTGGATACGACCACCGATATCGTTATGGTCGTGGGTCACCCGCACCTCGTCGGCGAAAAACTGTATAACGCCGCATCAGTCATCTCAGAGGGCAAGGTTGTCGCCTGTTATTGCAAACGGGAGTTGCCGAATTTCGGCGTCTTTGATGAAAAGCGTTATTTCGCTGCTGGAGACCAGTCCTGCGTTTTTGAAGTCGATGGGTTCAGCCTCGGCCTAACCATTTGTGAGGACGTGTGGCACCCGCAACCGGTCGCCGACTGCGCATCAGCAGGAGCCGACTTTATTGTCAATCTGAACGCGTCTCCCTACGACCTGCATAAGGCCCGCGAGCGCGAGGAGGAGGTGGTCAGTCTGCGTGCGAAAACATCGGGCGTCCCGATCATCTACGTTAATCTCGTCGGCGGTCAGGATGAACTGGTGTTTGATGGCGGGTCTTTCGTTTGTAATGCTGATGGTGAGGTAATCGCGCGGGAAAGGTTTTTTGAAGAAACGCTTTCTCGAATCGAGCTGACTTCATCCGGGATCGAACCGGACAATCCCGCGACGGCCCTCTTGCCGAGAGAAGAAAGTGTTTACCGGGCACTTTGTCTTGGCGTCAGGGACTATGTTCACAAGAACGGCTTTCAAGGTGCGGTGCTGGGTTTATCGGGCGGGATTGACTCAGCTTTGACACTGGCGATTGCCGCAGATGCGTTGGGAAAAGAGAACGTGCAGGCCGTTTTGATGCCCTCGCGTTATACCCGAAGTATCAGCACTGAGGATGCCGAGACTGAGACCAAGAGGCTGGGAGTGGCCTATCAGGTCATTCCGATCGAGCCGCTGGTGCAAAGTTATCGATCCCAACTGGATCCGATCTTTGAGGGTCTGCCGGAAGACACGACCGAGGAGAATCTTCAGTCCCGGATCCGGGGCAACTTGCTCATGGCGATATCGAACAAAACCGGCAGGCTGGTACTGGCTACCGGCAACAAGAGCGAGATGGCGGTTGGTTATGCCACGCTCTACGGCGATATGGCGGGCGGCTTTGCTGTTATCAAAGACGTCTTCAAGACGTTGGTATACGAGCTCGCGGTCTACCGAAACAGTGTCGAAGCGGTGATTCCGGAGCGGGTGATTTCCCGCGCGCCCTCAGCGGAACTGGCCCCCGATCAGGAGGATACCGACAGTTTGCCGCCGTATGAGGTGCTGGATCCGATCCTGGAGGCGTTCATCGAGCATGATCTGGGTGCAGACCAAATCCAGGCTCAGGGATTTGATGCGGACATCGTCGAAAAAATCACACGGATGGTTGTGCGCAACGAGTACAAGCGACGACAGGCGCCGCCGGGCGTCAGAATCACGCGCAGGGCATTCGGCCGGGATCGACGCTATCCCATCACCTCAGGGTTCAATTAAGGTAGGGACTGTCGGGATAGTTGAGCTTCAATACCCGAAGCGCATCGTTGTGGAGATCTTCAAGACCCATTCGGGCGTAAGCCCTGACCATGATACCCAGCGCATCCTCGACCGCGGAAGAATTCCGATAGGTTTCCAGCACTGACCGGGCCCGGTTAACTGCGGCAACGTCTGCACCCATAGCATAGTAGTACCACGCGACTTCGACTTCATGGGTTGCCAGCACATTGATAATGTAGATTAGTCGCCTTCGGGTATCGGGCGAATAGCGACTGTCGGGAAAACGGCTGATCAATTCCTGATAGGCGACGAAGGCTTCACGGACCGGGCCGATGTCGTTATTGGCCGGGTTATACCCTGACAGGGAATCAAACAGACTGTCGGAAGGCTCAAACAGGGCAAGCCCCTTGAGATAAAAAGCATAATCAACATTCGGATGGGTCGGATGCATCTGGATAAAGCGATTCGCTGCAGCTACTGTAAGCGCCGGCTCACTGTTCTTGAAATAGGCATAAGCTGAATCCAGCTGCGCCTGTTCGGCGATACGGCCGTAGGGAAAACGACCCAGCAGTTTTTTGTAGGTCTCGATCGCGCCAACCCAGTCTCCTGAGGCCATCTGTTTCTGGCCGACGCTAAGAAACTGTTCCGCTGTCCAGCCTGCTGTTTTGTCTTTTTCTTCCAGGATCGCACAGCCGCTGACCAGCATCGCTGCCAACAGCAGTAACCCCGACAGCATGCGCCGTTGGAAGTGCAAGACGGAGGGAATAGGCATAAGTCGCTATTATACTTTCGCTCACCGGGCAACGAAGATAACGATCGTGACATTTGAAGAGGCCAGTGATGAAATCCTGACGGCGACGGTATCTGAAGCGTCGTCAGGGGAGCGCTTTGATAAGGTGTTGCCCCAGATTTTCCCGCCTTATTCGCGGTCTCAGCTGCAAGCTTGGCTTAAAGAGGGTCGTGTGACATTGGACGGCAGTATCCCGGCCGGACGACTCATGGTTTGCGGTGGTGAAGTGGTGTCTCTCGAAGTTCCGCCCCTGCCGGTCCTGGACTGGCTGCCGGAGCCGCTACCCATCCCAGTGGTTTATGAGGATTCTGATATAGCGGTGATTGATAAGCCGGCAGGGTGGGTTGTGCATCCCGGCGCTGGAAACCCCTCCGGGACATTGGCGAATGCTTTGCTGCACCGGTTTCCTCAGGTGACTGGATTGCCTCGTGCCGGTATTGTGCATCGTTTGGATAAGGGCACGAGCGGGTTATTGGTGGTGGCACTCACTGAGGCTGCGCGAACGGAACTGATTCGGGCGCTTGAGGCACGTGAGATCAAAAGAGAATATCTCGCCGTCGTGAACGGTTGCCCGATCACCGGCGGCACGGTGGATGCGCCGATCGGCCGCCATCCAAGGAACCGCCTGAAGATGGCAGTCACGGATCGGGGTAGGCCGGCCCTGACCGACTATCTCGTGAAAGAGCGGTTCCGGGGGCATGGACTGCTTGCTGTGACGCTGCAGACAGGTCGCACCCACCAGATCCGGGTGCACATGTCGCACGTAGGCTTTCCGCTGGTGGGGGACCCGCTCTATGGTGGCCGTGTTCAGTTGCCCCCGAAACCGGATGCGGAGCTCATCACCGTGCTCGAGCAGTTTTCCCGTCAGGCGCTTCACGCGCGGGCGCTTGCGCTACATCATCCGGTAACACGAGGGGCGCTCAGCTGGGAAAGCCCCGTGCCGGCAGATCTGACTGAGTTGCTCAAGACCCTGGCGACAGACTCGGAATCCCATCGTTGAGCGGATCACCGTTGAAGTGGGTCGAGCCGGATTGGCCGGCACCGTCTCACGTCCATGCCCTGACTACGGAGCGCACCGCCTCACATCCGGACGATCCCTATGACGGCTTCAACTTTGCCGATTACGTTGCAGATGTACCGGCAAAAGTTGAGGCGAATCGTGAAACCCTGGTTAAGGCGTTAGGTTTGACCTGTCTGCCGGTATGGCTCGACCAGCGGCATGGCACAACGATGCTGAGCCTGGACGAGCCAGGCAGTCAGTCGGGCAGAACGGCTGACGGCAGCGTGACACGGGCAGAGGGGAGTGGCTGCGCAGTTCTGAGCGCTGATTGTGCGCCTGTGTTTCTCAGTGATCGACAAGGGAGTTTTGTGGCGTTATTGCACGTGGGCTGGCGTGGGCTGTCAGAGGGGATCATCGAGTCTGGCCTGGCCGCAATTCCCGGCAGTCTGGGGGAGGTCATCTCCTGGGTCGGGCCCACCATCAGCCAGGAATATTTCGAGATCGGTAACGATGTGAGATGCCGGCTGATCGAAAACGACGCGTCGGACGAGGCCTATATCTCGCCGGGAGGTGAGCGCTACTTTGCCGATCTGCCCGGACTCATCTTGGCCCGACTGAAGCGGGCACGGGTCGGCTATGCGGCAGCAAGCCGGGAGTGTACCTATGGCGATAGTGCCCGCTGGTTTTCCTATCGGCGACAGGGCTCATGTGGAAGGATGGCGTCTGTGATCTGGATGAAACGTTGAGACAAAAAAAAGCGGGGCCAAGCCCCGCTTTTTGAAGTCTCAGATGCGATACTTACGGCTTGGCAGTGCTCAGGCCGAGGATTTCCCAGTCCTGCATGCCACCGCGATACCACTTGATTTTGTGCGCGGGGTAACCAAATTTCAGCAGGTTTTTGATGTTGTTCGGAGATTGGCCGCACCACATGCCGTTGCAAAACATGACGGCGGTTTTGGCGTTGGTAAAGTCGAACAGACCTTCGCTTTCCGAAACATTGAAGACGTCCTGCATGATCTCCGCGATCTCGATTGGAGTCGCCCCTTTTGCCGGATTCAATTTGGTCCACGGTACATTGATGGCGCTCGGGATGGTGCCCTTGGCCACCCAGTCTGGGGTGCGGGAGTCAACTACGATGATCGATGAGTCGCCATCGCTCATCATCTTGGC
>TARA_B100000686_G_scaffold289655_1_pt1 | contig 11797 bp, 3 predicted proteins | sample TARA_B100000686 | Tara Oceans TARA_B100000686 (sample SAMEA2622733) | marine metagenome | biome: marine biome (ENVO:00000447); feature: marine epipelagic mixed layer (ENVO:xxxxxxxxx); material: "saline water (ENVO:00002010), including plankton (ENVO:xxxxxxxx)" | depth 150 m
ACTCAAAATCTGCCAGCATACGTTGTATTGACCACTGGCCGCGGAAGTAGTGGGGGAGTTTCAAACTGGACGAGTGGATTCCTGCCATCAACTTATGAAGGAGTTGTATTTCGAAGCGAAGGCGAGCCGATTCTGAATTTGAATTCGCCTCCGGGATTCGATCGTAAAATGCAGAAAGAGGGATTGGATCTGATTAATAACCTGAATCAATCCCGTCTTGCAAAGCAGGGTGATACGGAGATCGCGAGTCGAATCCAGGCATATGAGCTTGCTTTTAGAATGCAGCAGGCAGCACCGGAACTCGTGGATATGTCAGACGAACCAGAGCACGTGCGCAATCTCTACGGTGTGGAGCGTAAGGAACCCGGAAACCATTCATTTCGTGGTGGTGGCCCCAATGTGTACAAGTCGTTTTCGACAAATTGCCTCTTGGCGCGACGCATGATCGAGCGCGGTGTGCGATTCGTTACCGTTATGCACGCATCCTGGGATCATCATAGCAATCTGGATTCAGAGATTGGTTATAACGCCGGCATGCTTGATCAGCCGGCAGCGGCGTTGGTTAAGGACCTTAAGCAACGAGGCATGCTCGATGATACACTCGTGATTTGTGCTGGTGAATTTGGAAGAACTCCGCTTGGCGAAAACCGTGGAGGAAACAAGCAAAACACCGGGCGCGACCACCATCCGTACGCCTTCAGTTTATGGATGGCCGGCGGTGGAATCAAAGGTGGTCAGGTGCATGGTAAGACTGATGAAATTGGATGGGCACCGATAGAAGACGGTGTACATGTGAATGATTTCCATGCCACGATCATGAAGTTGTTTGGTTATGACCACCACCGGTTTACACATCGCTTCAAGGGTCTTGATGTGCGTTTGACCGATCAGGGTGGAAAAGTGATTGATAAGCTAATCAGCTAAATCATTTTATCAAACGGTCAACGGTGGTTCAGAACTGCTGAATTCATCATATAGCGCATTGGCAGTGTTTAGCACGTTGTCGCCGCGAATCCACCACGCTTGCATACGTGCTCTGCGAATCACACCTTTTTCAAGGCGGTGATCAATGATTTGCCATTCTGTGCTGTTGTTCTTTATCGTGCTGCTGCAGAAATCAGTCGGGTGCACTATTTCGAGATATTCTATTTCCGTTGCAAGGGAGCCGAGAGCCGCATTGTGAATTTCTTTGCCGGATTGTTCACACTCCAGCGGTCGTGTGTTCTTTAGCCCAGTGGATTGAATGTAAAACGGTTGCCTGTAATCAAGCAACGAGGTTTGCACTGAGACGATCAGCTCGACCCCAAATGCCCTTTGTCGATCCATGGCTCGCCAATACATTTGTGTCGAGAGGTGCGAGTGTGCGGTGCCATCATAGCTAGCTATGAGATCAGTGCCTCGAACATACGGTGCCGGAGATAGTTTCGATTCTTCATCGGATATTCCGCGCACTTGAAGCAGTCGTCGATTTTCAAGCGAGGAGTCAGCTATGGAAAATGACATGCCAGTGGATGGCTGTGAAAGATCAAGTGAAAGCGTGGATGCGTCAAAGTGAATCTGACCGATCGTATGATCCAGGGTCCAGAGAGCAGCGGTCATCTGAGTAATAGCAAGCGAGAAATAGAATAAAAATAAAAACCCCGCCGAACGCGAAAAAGCGACACGGCGGGGCCGGAACAGAGAAGAGGCCAATCGTTGCACAGAACATTCACCCGAGCTGAATTGCCTTTTGGGGTAGGCTGAGGTCAGCGACGGGCCTTATTGAGTCCGTGCAACAAATTAATCTAACATGATGATACCAAGAATAAACGCGCTGTCCACAAAATCAAATTAATTTATCACTCACATCTACTGCCTCATGAATGAGCTCAATAGTGGTGACTAATATCAGCCATTGAAAGACAGATGTTGGGGCTCATTGCAGTAATGGCGGCGACACCTATAATCGAATCCGAATCGATGCCGAACGAGGTGGTTTGAAGGACAGTTGGTCTCCCAAGCTTTGTCGACGGTCCAGTGAGCTTCGTAGGCATCATCAATACAGGACTTATGTAAACCGTGGTGTAGACAGATGATGAATAATACGGATGCAGGTGTATTAGACTTTGCAGGAATTGAGCAGGTAGCGGTCGCAGCTGCGCTACGAGGTGGCGAAGTACTGATCGACATGCTTGGTAAGATCAACGCTCGTCAAAAAGGCCCACGAGATCTGGTTACTGAGGCTGACGTTGCCTCTCAAACGACGATACTGGATTTAATTCTCTCCGAATATCCGGAGCATATGTTCGTTGGTGAAGAGGACATGACAGATGAATTGCTTGGTGATGATCGCTCCGCAAATATCGTGACTGATGGCACTTCGTTACGCGATGTGGAATATTGCTGGGTGGTCGACCCTCTCGACGGTACGACGAATTACGTTCATCAATTACCAGGATTTGCGGTGTCTATCGGACTATTGTATTTCGGTGAGCCTGTGGTGGGAGCCGTGGTGGATCCGATACGTAAGGAGGTGTTTAGAGCAAGCCAGGGAAACGGTGCATGGCTCGGCGACCAACGCATATCCGTTTCTGAATGCCAGCAACTAGACGAGGCTCTCGTCGCTGCGAGCTTTTCTGCTCGTGTGCCACGACAATCTCCGGAGATTGAGAGATTCATAGAGATGTTACATCGTTGTCAGGCACTGCGCCGTATGGGTTCGGCAGCATTGAACTTGTGTAACGTGGCGCGTGGCGGACTGGACGGCTATTGGGCAACCAGTGTCAAAATGTGGGATATCGCTGCTGGTGTTGCCATTGTCAATGAAGCGGGAGGGATCGTTACGCATGTTAACGGTGGCTCACTGGACGTTGAAAACCCTCAGTTTGTAGCCAGCAGTAATGATGTGCTTCATGCTCAGATGCTCGACGGTCTAGCAATTAAGTAGGTACCGCGTCGGCCCTTCAGCATAAGCATATCCGGTATGGATCGGCCTCCGAATAATTAGACTCTGATTGATCAATTTCTGATCAGAAAGTGGGTACTGCAACGGGAATGTAGCGGCCGGATGACGTTCCCATCGCGGTATGTATGTGTTTTTAGGAAAAACAGCAGTGTTTTACCCTCTTGATGGGGTAATCGCGTAAAAAAAACGCGTTGAAGAAAGTCTCTGCCAACTTAGAATAAATAGTAGCACTATATAGGTGCTCTCATCTTAAAACTCATACATCGACTTGCTACTCATGAACTCGCGAAAAATCACCGCGTGCTCCCGTTGCTTCTACGGGTTGCTCAATTGCTATTCGTCTCGTGGCATGCTGTGTAGAGTCATATGCTTCGGTCTTCTGGTGATAACCTTGGTGTTAACAAGTTGGCAGACGTCGTGGTCGCAAAATGCAGCGCAACCCGCGGCACAAACGGAAGATGCGACCGAATCGGATGACAGCAATTCTGCAGATAGCCCTATTCGTAAGGCTCAGACAGAAATCTATTTGCTCAGGGATAAAGATGGCAATCTGGTAAAGGTGGCTACGAATCTGACTTTGGAAGAATACTTGCGACTATATGGAGAGCGAAACAATCTTGCCCAACCGGATGCACCGCCGGCATTTGCTTTTGACCAGGTCAACTATCAAGGGCAAATCAAAGGCAGGCATGCCGAATTGGACATTACGATTAGAGGCCGTGTTGTAGGTGCATCTGCAGATGGATGGATTCGTGTACCGATAGGACTCAAGCGGTGTGTTTTGAGTGACATTGTAAAGCACCAAGGTGAGGGTGACTTCTTTTTGACTTGGGAAGAGGATGACGGTCACGTTTGTTGGATCGATGCCAAGGAACAGTCCCAGCATCAATTTGAAATGAAGGTGCTGACACCAATACAAACGTTAAGCCGTGCAACTCAGTTCACAATTGACGGCCCGCGAGCACGAAGTCGGTTTGATCAACTCACCGTATCCATGCCCAACGCTGTTGTTGTAAATAGTGGATTGAGGGTGGCTGCACAGCCGGCTGGTGAAAACGCGACACGATTCAGCTTTGATTTTGCCGGTGGTGAATTGCAATTTGGTTGGCAACCGAAGGGCAGTGAATCGGCAGAACCTGTGACCAGGTTTGAGACGAAAACGCAAACTCGGATAGAGATTCATGGTCCTGAACAAATCACGGCCCGTTGTGACATTACGGTTACCGGGCTGGGGGATCAGGTCAGGAGCTTTGTCATCCGATTGCCAACTAATTTTGAAGTCGTTAACACGCCACTTCGCGGCTTTAGGATGTCAGTAGAGGCCGACGATGAGCAAACCGGTGTCGGCCAGCGAGTGCTCGTGGTTTCCAATCAGCCGGTGGAAGAAGCAAATGTACGATTGGAAGCTCGTTATCGTAAACCACCTGTAGACTCTGAAGACAAAGGGTCAGGTGACAATTCGAGTACAAGTGTCGATAACATGGACGTTGCGGATATGACGGCGGTAGAACGCCTACGGTCAGCCATTGACTTCGGCGGTTTCCAGGTGGAGGAGTCGGTAAGACAAAATGGTACGATCGACTTTGTGGTTGATGATGGCTGGACGGTTGCTTGGGAGACTCGCGGTGATATTCGCAGAGGAACCCTGCCACCGGATTTGATTGATAGTAGTGACTCATCGGCTCGATTTGAATTGTTTAGTAATGCCAATTCGATTAGTGGTACGCTTGAGCCTCAAAGTACGGAATTGCGAATTCGTCCGCGTTTCGTGTATCAAGTTCGTCAAAACGAAGTTTTGCTAGAGTCACAATTGGTTTGCCAATATCAGGGCGCCGGTCGGCGTATGCTAAAAGCTGACTATGCGGGCTGGTCTGTAGATCAGGTTATTCTTGAGTCCGATGAGCTTGTGACGCTTGATGATCAGATCAATGGTGATGAATTGCAGCTTGCAATCCAAACACCACAAGCCCTTACCAGAGGACAATTCACCATCCGAATACGTTCCAGGTTGCCACTTCAGCTTGACGAATCCGGTGTGGGGTTGCTCGATTTGCCCTGCCCAATTCCAACCGCAATTTCCGGGCAGATTCAAACCGGCATCCAAGTGCAGCCGTCCAACGTGGTGCTATTGCCGGATGACAATATCGAGGTGGTTCCTGATCCCACTGCGCTCGGTGGCTTGGTCCGTGACGGGTCATCGGACTACCAGCAGTGGGAATTACCCGAACGTGATCAACAGCCGTTAGTTTACCTCGTGTCAGATGTAGGTACTGCATCGCGTTTCTTAGGTGCAGTGAAACTGAATTCCCGTCAGATGTTGGTTGTCTCCAAAGCTACAATTAGCCTGCAGGAGCGCGAAGCCCAATTTCGGCATCGTCTTGAATACAACATTGCCTATGCGCCCATTCGACACTTGACGTTGGACATTCCTGAAGTGCTGGCCGATCCCAAGAAGCTTCAGGTTTATATGGTTGGTGCGGACACGGATCAAAACAGGTTGCTGCCGTGGAATCAAGTTGTGCTAGCGGATGGCGAAACGGCACCGACGGGTCGTACCAGAATTGAAGTTGATCTGTTGGCAGACCAAACAGGTAATCTGGATTTGTTAGTGCAATACGGTGAACAACTGCCACTAATTCAGACAGATGCGACTTCGGATGTGAATCTGGAAATGGTGTTACCGGCTTTAAACGACGAGACCACCCTCGTTTCACACCAATTGACGCTTTTGACAACCTTAGACTTTGACGTGGAGTCTACAGATGCAAACTGGCAACCAGGTGCTGCACAAGAAGAAGGCGAGGCCGTTGGCGGAACATTGCTGGTGGCAAACAGCGACACGGGTAACGTCGGTTTATCGTTGAAGCTCAGAAAGGACATACAGAGCAGCAATTCTACGATTCACAGGATGTGGCTACAGACGGTCATAACTGAACAGGGGAGACGTGAACGAGCTGCAATTGAGTTACATACGAATGACAGCATTATCCGCGTGCTTATACCGCACTGGAATCGCGTGGATCAGGAAGGGTTGATCGTGTCGATTGATGGCCAGCGGGTGCCGCTCGGCCAGCAGAATATTGACGCGAACGGGGAATTCAGTTTGCGTGTTTCCGCGGAGCCCAGAGATGCCACTTACCTACTGGAGTTTTGGTATCCATTGGATTCCGATACGGTCGAGTCTCAGTTACAAGTCGAATTCCCATCGATACCGGGCACATCTTTTTCGGGGCGATGCTATTGGCAATTGGTTACTCCGACAAGCTACCACGTATATTCAACACCGGAGACCATGATTTCCGAGCAGAGTTGGAGATGGAAAGGGTGGTATTTTGGACGAGATTCGACACTTGGACAAGCCAGTCTAGAACGCTGGATAGGAGTTGACTCACAACTGGCGTTACCAGGTCATACCAATCGTTATTTGTTCTCTTCAATTGGCAGTGCAGGGGCCTTTTCCATTTCGTTGATGTCACGATCAACTTTGTTGTTCATCGTCTCGGGTGTCGTGCTGGTAATTGGCTTGTGTATGATGTATCTCCCGCTCTTTAAGCATCCGGCATCACTAATGGTTGTTGGCACGGCCTTACTGGCTGTTGGATTGTTTCGGCCGGAGTTATCTATTCTTTTCATTCAATCGGGAATACTCGGCGTAACGCTTGTCATCCTATCAAGGGTGGTACATGGCTGGGTTCGGGATTCGCAACCCATGATTGCAGCGGGCATGGGGGTCGCCGCGCGTGCGGATTCGCGAATAGAAGATGCTTCATTACTGCCGTTGGAAGGATCCACAAGAGCGACCTTGCCAGTCGTTGTAAGCGAGTCAGCAAGCCGCGCTAAGTAGTAGGGTGAAAATGAACGGGCATTCCTTATGTATGCGAAGCATCTTGGCAATATATGTGCTTCTTTGCGCTCGCATTGCTTTGGCGCAACCTGCAGTAGAACCGGGCGAGCCACTCGGTAAACCAGAGAAAGTGGAATCAAAACAACCGCAGGATATTCTGTATCGCAAAGTCCAGGTGCGTGATGCTGATTTGGATGACGTGTTAAACGGTTACATTCCACTTGAGCGGGATCGCTTTAATCAGCTGCTGAGCGATATTTACGACTCTGCAGACGAAGATGGCGGAATGAGCATGACTCGGATTACGTCTGCTCGCTATCGGGCAATTCTGCGGCAGGATGTTCTGGCATCCGGTGTCGCCACATGGTCAATCCGGCATAACGGAGAAGAACCATCGTTACTTTCGGTGAAACCTTTAGCTATATCCCTGAGTCAGCCACAGTGGATTGGTGATGAAGAGTCCGATGCAACGCTCGGGTGGAAAGCAAATGGCACATGGAAATTGCTGGTAAGTGAGTCAGGAGAATTGCGCAGCGGTTGGTCAACACGAGGAAATTACAATCGGCTCGGCGACGTTCGCTTTGACCTAGCCTTGCCCAACGCAGAGACGACGACACTTATTATCGACATGGCTGAGACACTTGTGCCGGTATTAACAAGTGGAGTTGTGTCGGAATGGCAGTCATCTGAAGACGTTCAGCCTGATGGGGAATCAGTTGATTTGCCGATTGAAGAGGGAATGCGTCGTTGGGTCATCGAGCTTGGTGCAACAAGCAGGTCGACTTTGCTGGTCCGTTCCGCCACGGCTCAGAAGTCGAGTCAAAAGGTGTCCTTCATCACCGAGAATTTGCGTTACACAATATCTGATGTCGGTATAAATCTGGATGCCCTGCTGACCGTGGACGTCAACGGCGATCCACTTGACCGACTGGAGTTGCTTCTTGGTGATGGCTTGTTTGTTCGGACAGCGACTTTAGATCAGCAGCGACTTGCCGTCGATACGCACGGCGATGAACAAAGAAGCGTAGATTTGATTTTTCCGGAGTTGTTATCCGGGCCCGGTAACGAGATACGAGTTAGCGCTATTGCACCCTTGCTCGCCAATCAGCAATTCCAGTTACCCGGTCTCACTGCTGCAAATGTCGTATGGCGACAGGGGCAGCAACATGTAAGCATCAGCGATCATATTCAAATCAACACCCTTGATGTTTTGGATGCTGTGCCAATTACACCGATTGAGCCCTGGACGGAATCATCCTTGGTGCGTTCATATCAAATGAATCAACCAAGTGCACGAGTTTTGATGCAACTGACTCGTAAAGAAACAGATCTCCGGGTTCTTCAACACTCGGTTGTCAGAGTGGAAAGTGACGACATGTATGCAGACTGCAGACTGGATTTGTCCACATCGCACGGAAAGATTTATGACTTTCAGGTTACATTGCAGTCTGGTTGGATCGTTGATTCTGTTGAAATGATATCTGGTGCCGATGTCGAGTCATTTACCGTGCTCAACGGTGTACTGAGTATTGAACTGGATGACCCAATAACATCAGAATTGCCGAAAGAGTTAGCAGTGCGCTGCCGCCGGGCAGTGGTAAATTCCAGATTCAACGGCTCAGATCTTAGAATCCTCGAACCAGTTGACGCAAGTGACACGCTAGCGACCGGGTCGTTGTCTGTAGATCCGTCCATCCGACTCAGCATGTTAAATGATTCGGGATTGCAACGTGTACCGACTGCCGATGAGGACGTGTCACCGGTGGTCTTAAGTTATCGCGTGAATCATGGATTAGATATAACCGAGTTTCGAATTCAGGATCTGGACTCACTTTATGCAATTCAGTCCATTACGGATGTTCTCTTTGAGTCATTTGTTGTTAGGGAGCGGTTTTCCATTTCCGTGTTGCCGGAGTCGAACCCGGTGGAACGCGTCGAATTTCAATTATCCGGTACGACTGCAACCGATATTCAGTGGCAGTTAGCAGACGCCGCGTCCACCAATCAGATTTCAGCCCAGTTGATTCCCGGTGTGGTCGGTGGTGGGCGATGGGAGGTCGTTTTTCGAGAGCCGGTTACTGAGCCTACGATAATCATGGGTTCTGTTGAGACGCGTACCGATGGTCCATATACAGTTCCGTTGATCCGCGTTCCCGATGCCAGTGACGATTCAGGCAGAGTGATCATTTCAGCACAGCAAGGAGTGCGACTTGAATTAGACTCGGTGGGCGTTATTTCTGAATACCCGGAAATTGTCTCTCAGCAGGAGTACTCACAGGAAAAGGCGTTCTTTCGATATCAGTCAAACCAGCCGGGTTCAATTCGCGTCAATCGTCTAGATGCCAGTGCACGACGCATGCACTGGGCATGGTCACAAGCAATTCTGCTGACCGTGAATCCTCATGGAGAAGTGCAGCATGACGAGACGTTTAACATTGAGAATAACGGTGATCAGTTCTTCTCAGTACAACTGACAGAAAACGCCGAACTTCAGTCGGTAATGGTCAATGGCATCTCAATTCAGGTGCCCCCTGGTCATCCAGCGAGTGAAAATCGCATGGTCTTTGATTTGCCACTTCCTCCACTTGAGCGGTTTGTGACTCTTCAGTTGCGTTATCGGACTGATCATTCAGAACTCAGCCGGATTACTCCTCTACGTGTACCGGTAGCCGTCGCTTCGTGCCTTGTAATGCGATCCAACTGGACCGTTGCCGTTCCTCCTGGATTCGAATCGGCTGGGGGTATTGCTGCCAATTCACTTAGTGGTCGACTCTTTGGCCCTTGGATCCGCAGGACTGAAAACCCACCGTTCAATTTGTTCAACGGTGAAGATTGGCAAGGCGTTTTTGGAGATTTAAAAGGTCGAACGGCAACGCCTGCATTCGCTGGCGGTATCGCTGCCGAATTAGAGGCCGCATTACGAGATGAAGGCGCAAATGACAATCCGGTCACCTGGGCAGATTGGTTCGCTCGATACAATCGGTATGTTTCACGATCAGGAAATGGGCATTTACCGTTTTGCCTGATAGATATCGTCGGTCTAGAACATGCGGGTATCACTGCGTCTGCGCGAATTGTCAGTGCAAGAGCGATAGATAACACCAATGCAACAGAAATTCTCAAGCAGCACGACTTAATCCTGTTGTTAGTAGATTCCAAGCTCGTACTGACTCACAAGGACTTCGTTTTGGAATTGGATAGCAATGGTGTTTCTTCATGGATTCTGGAAACGGAGCGTTCTTATCCAGTGGATTTTCTGCTTGGCAGTCAGTACTTACTGCCGACCGACTGGTCAGATAGCCATGGCCGTTTTGATGCACGAGCAATTGAGTCAAGCGATGCGACCGGAGAAATTGCACAATGGCAGTATGTTTCGGGGTCCCTTACAAGTGATGGGCACGTGAACGTGAGACTGTACCATGAGACGACCAATCTTGCAGTGTGTTGGGCGGTGTTCCTTATTTCGCTAGGCGGCATGGTTTGGTTAGGCGTGCGCCATCAGGATCGGTTGTTATACGTGATCGCCGCTCTGGCAGCGCTTTGTATTGTGGCACCAAACTTAATGTTCCCCGTATTATCCTATGTGTTCATGGCATCGCTCCTATCGGTGTTTTGGATTCACTCAATTGGTGTAACAACTCGCTCGCGTGGTGCTCTTGAGCAATCGGAAGACGCAACCGACGGCGAATTTACCTTGCAGTGGGTACCAAAAGTCATGCACGGCTTGTTGTGGATGGCAACTCTGTCAGCAACGGCATCAGTACTGGCACAAGAAGTGACTATGCCTGAACTTCCGACTGTTTTTGACGTCTACTATCCGGTAGATGCTGATAACAACCCTGCTGGAAAGTATGTGTACCTGCCCGAAGCATTTTATCGCACGATCCATCAACGAACGGCCGCACAACAAACCGCGCAATCTGATTGGATGATCACCAAAACCGAATATGAAGTGGATTGGAATTGGGATGCAAATCTACGGCAGTTCTTCGATCAGCAATTAAAACTGAATTTCACCATTGTATCTGCAGAATCAACGGAACAAATCCAATTACCCATTCGAGCAGATCAAGTTCGTATCGAAGAAGTACGGATAAACGATGAAGTCGTGCTACTGCAGTGGAATGCACGAGGCACGGCAATCATTTTAGAGGCAATTGAAGCATCGGTTTTTGACGTGGCGATTACCGCAACTCCTACTATTACATCGCTCGGCCAATTAATGGGCTTAAAGTGTGAAGTGCCCGCCGTCCCGGATTCAGTGTTACGAATAAATCACCCTCAAGATAGCCCAGAAATCGAAGTCGCGTCAGCGTTAGGAATGATCAGCCGAGATGAAGCAACCGGTGAATCAGTCGTACAACTGGGGACGGCAGGTGTCTTAGATCTGAGTTGGGCAACAGGATTTGAGAGTAGCAATACAGCCGCAGTTGTTACCGTTGACGAATACTACTGGTTGGATGTGGACCCGCATTCGGTGACGGTCGATGCACGGTACGAAGTCGAAGTTGTGCGAGGTCAGGTTCGGTATCTCGAATTCTTGCTCGATCACGATGTGCGAACGATACCTATACAAGAAGCTGGTTTGATAGAAGATATGGAGATCATTCGGGATGCAGATTCCAGCCGACTGTACGTGACGCTTAGCACTCCGCAAAGCGGGCGTTTCAACCTGGAATTGAAGTTTTATTTGCACGAGCAAACCGGTACCGGGACAGTAAGAAAACCGGGAATCACACCGGTGGTATCACGAATTGGTTCACGCTGGCTCGGTGCAACTATTTCAAATCGACTGCAATGGTTGCTGGAATTGTCCGAGTCGGAGACCCGCGTGACCCCAAAAACCTTTGCTGATACATGGGGTGGAGAGACTTTACCTACGCTCGCATTTACGAGCAGCACGGCGGATAGCCCCTGGCAACTGAATACGTCATATCAGGTGCCGCAAACTCACGTGACGCAATTGACAACCATGTTAGTGCAAAAGGAGGCCATCAGTGTTGAGTACG
>TARA_B100000686_G_scaffold346168_1_pt1 | contig 11788 bp, 11 predicted proteins | sample TARA_B100000686 | Tara Oceans TARA_B100000686 (sample SAMEA2622733) | marine metagenome | biome: marine biome (ENVO:00000447); feature: marine epipelagic mixed layer (ENVO:xxxxxxxxx); material: "saline water (ENVO:00002010), including plankton (ENVO:xxxxxxxx)" | depth 150 m
CAGGTTCGGGCAAATCCAGACGTAAACATATTATGGCTCTATAATAATTTTTTCGATGGATCGTGCTATCAGGAAGAATGCTCTAAACTTATTATTTCCGAGGCTGAAAAAAAATTGGAGACTAGCATAAAGGATCTGACCGATGCTATGCGCAAAAGAAAAACGCTAGAGTTACTTAAGGAAAAAGAATTGGAAGCACTGAAAAAGAAGACAATTAAACAGGAGCTGCATCTTCTGGACGAGTCCGGGTCCAATCTTTGGACTAGGACTCATATATGAAATCGAGGTCCAAATTGGATGCAATTCTGAGGAGCTCTTCTTTTTTAATGGCGACGGTATTCATTTTTTACGTTTATTTTTCCTTCGTCACCGTGTCGCTATTATATGCGCAAACAGAGAATGCCCTCACTGAACAGAAAAAACCTCAAGAATCAACTGTTCAGCCGAGAAAACTGCCCAAACGATCCAAAACCATCAGTTTAGAAACCCTGCGAATGATGGAAAAAATCGAAATCAAAACCAGAGAACTTAAAAAACGCGAGGAGAAAATACGAATCCGGGAGGATCAATTAAAAACGTTGGAAGCTAAGGTTAAGCAGGACTTGCAGAAAATTGAAATAGCTTTGAAGAAAAGTAAGGAGTTGATGAATGTTTCTACCGATTTACGCGAAGAAAATATAAACTCATTGGTCAAAATTTATTCCGCCATGCGACCGGACGACGCCGCTCCCTTGGTTGCGGCGTTGGATGAAAAAATCGCTATTCAGATTCTTTCCCGAATGAAAAGTAAAATTGCCGGAAAAGTTATGGGAAAATTGGAAACCAGTGCCGCGAAAAAACTTAGTGAAAAAATAGTCGGAGCGGATATTTTCGGTAAAGGGAAGAAATAAAGGGTTTTTACGAACGAACCCTTCTAAAAGCTTTAAAAAGACTTGTCTTTAAATAAGAAGGCTTATGACACACGATTAGGTTCTACGAATTGACCATTAAATATTTTTACATCTTTATTGCGATTTTGGGCGGGGCATTGCTGCCCATTCAGGCGGGACTGAACGCAGAACTTGCACGGCGCGTTGATAGTCCGATTCTTGGTGCTTTGGCTTCTTTTGTCGTGGGAGGACTTGCTCTCCTAACGGCAGCAATTATTATGCGAGTGAATTGGCCTGAATGGCAAACCTTAAAATCTTATCCGCTAGGTTTGTGGATTGGAGGATTGTTTGGAGCCTTTATCGTTTTTGTCACCATAGTTGCCGCACCTAGATTGGGGGCGACGGCTTTGCTCGGATTTATTCTGGCTGGACAAATGATTGCCGCTTTGGTGTTCGATCACCATGGTTTTCTTGGTTTTCCCGTACAACAGGTAAATATTGGCAGAACTTTTGGAGTGATACTCGTAATACTTGGAGCCATTATGATTCGTAGGTTCTAGAGTCTCTTTCAGTTTGTCCTACTTACGTTGCTTCTCAAGTCCGATTTTAAACTTAAGTGTTGGGTTTTCTTTTGGACCAAAAAATGTAATGAAAAGGATTTACATTGAGGTTTTTTTCGCTTTGGCTTAGTGTGAAACTATTCACAAATGAATGACTTACTTGTCTAAAGATATAGAATTTATGGCGACATCTAAACGATCCTTGAATTGACCCAGATAATAAAAGTCCCGAAAAATGTCGTCGGAGAACGCCAACAATGAATCCATTCACCGAATCCGGCGCAGCATCTCTTCTGACTTCAAATGGACGAGAATTCCTAGGGCTCCGAAATAGTTCTTCTCCAGAAATCGCTATAAGGATGCAAAAGCTTTTTGATTATCTCAACGGTAAATTGGGTTTCGCTGAAAACGTTCATGGGTTCGAAGCACAATCTCGTTTCAATCTTCTATTGCGTTACGCATACCCTGAATTGACAATCGATTTAGCAGACATTCTTTATGTGCAGCATGAAAGGTTAACAGTATTTTTGAATTTGGAGCATCTTCATATTAATCTTAAAAACGATTCCCGTAGATTGGCCAAAGGCATATCCCTCGAAACTCTATTTGCAGAAATGGAGTTTTTGTTTCAGCAATTAGCGGAAAAACTGAAACAGGATTCCATTCTTAGAGGGGACCCGGTTGTTACGAGACTTCTTGCTGAGAGTTACGCTTACTATGTCCATCAAACAGGCAACCTTCCTTGGGAGTTACCTGTGAAACAAGCTCCCTTCGGCGATTCAGTTCTGGATGTCGCTTCCGGACTTGCTGGATTCAGCCTGATTCAAGCATGGGAGGATAACGCTTCGCTTTTGATTTTGAATGACCACTCAGCGTTCATATTACAGACTCTTGAGCTTTACAAAACACTTTCCGGTAAGAAGAATGTTGAAATTTTAGATGATTCATTTCCCGACGCCGTTGACCTTAAGAAAGTGGTTAACGCCGTCTGGGTAGAAAAGTTCCTCCATCACCTGAAAAGAGGCGAGCGTCGGCGATTTCTAGCTTGGGTATTTCGTAACCTCGCTCCTAAAGGTATTCTCAAGATTATCGACACAGATTTGGAGCGTCAAATTTTGAGGAGGTCACAGGAGTTCGACTTCGAAGGCAAGTTAATCCCAGGATATCTGGAAACTTTAGTGGATATTGAAGAAGAGTTTTGCGTTAACTTGGAAAACGATATTCGCGGAGCTGGCTTTCGAATTGCTCACCTCGCATCCAACGAATATTTGGATGAAACCGACGCTTATAGCCTTTATCCGGGCGATAATCTTAAATTGAAATTTACTGGTGTCGAGATCCTGGCGGAAAGGAACTGATTTTCGAGAAAGCGGGCTTAGCCAATAGTTTTTTTCATTGCTTGTTGAATTTTTTTCCATTCGAGGGCAATGTTTTTTTCAGCTTTCGTTTCCATGGTTCGGTAGAGCTCGACCATTTGTAAGCCTAATGGGGTTAGGTTAGTGCCGCCTCCGCCGTGCCCTCCGGCTGATCTTTCGACGAGTGGAGATTGGAAACAGCGGTTTGTCACGTCTACCATCTCCCATGCTCTTTTATAGCTCAGACCAATTTCCCGAGCCGCTCCGGAGATCGATCCCGCGAGTTTGATTGCCTCTAGAAGTTCTATTTTCCCTGGACCGAGTGCAATGTAGTTTCCGTTTTTAATTCGAAACCGAGGTTTGCATATGATGTTTTTTTTCCCCAGAGTGGACAAGCGTATACTCCTGGTGAGTTTTAGATTAAAGGGTTATTTTTAAATCGTAGTTATTAGGAAACTTTATACACTTTGCAAAACCCCACCAACGTTCCATCATACTCCAGTTCTTTTACTATTCAATCTAGTTAAGGAGGTGTCGATCAGTAAGGCGAAGTGACGCGGCTCCGCTTCCCTTTTTTATTGCAGTGAAAGTTTTGACGTAAACGTGTGTAAGCTGTCAGCTACCCAGTCGGCTTCGTCAAACTTAATTTTTGAGTTCAATCGATTCTGAACAATTACGCAGGCCATCCCCGCCGCTTTAGCGGCTTTTAATCCTTTTAAAGCATCTTCAACCACAACACATTCAGAGGCCTCAAGTTTTAATTTTTTTGCGGCTTCGAAAAAAATATCTGGATGAGGTTTTTCCCTGGACGCTGATTCTTTCCCCAAAATCACTGGAAATAGATCTTCAGAGCCCGAATTATTGAGAATAGCTCGAATATCATGTCCCCAAGAGCCGGAAGCAATGGCAAGACGAAATTTTTTTGCGGCATTTTGAACAAAAGATGTGACGCCAGGGAATAGGTTGATTTCGCCACTTCGACAAAATTTGGAATATAGCTCAAATTTCTGCTGGCGTATTTCCTTTGGGTTGACTGTCAATTGAAGATTGTGTCGGTCAATTTCCCCTGCGATACCATTTCCCTTAGATGTCCATTCTATCCAGTATTCGTCCGGATCCAAAGCGTGACCGTATTTTCGAAACACGGTATCGTAGGCCTTAAAGTGGAAAGGCTCTGAATCTGCAATCAAACCGTCAAAGTCCAGAATCATGCCTTTATATTGAAGCAACTTTTTCAAAAAAGAATACTTTGTCGGAGAGATTTGCCCCATAAATCAACGCAATAGTTTTCCAAAACGGTTTGTGCGAACCCAACTTGCTTCGCTGTTCCAGGACCAATATATTAGAATAGCCTTTCCCTTGACCTTATCAGTGTCAAGGAATCCCCAGTAACGACTGTCTTGGCTGTTTTCGCGATTATCACCTAGCATAAATAAATGTCCTTCTGGAACGAAAGTGGGGCCAAAGTCATCCCGAGGTTCGTACGGTTCGTCTCCAGGAGGGTCGGTGTGGCGGACAAAAGGTCCATCGTAGAGTTTGTCGTTAATATAAACTTTCTGTCGGGCAATCATCACTTTATCACCAGGAAGCCCGATTACCCGCTTGATGAAATCTCGGCTCTCGTCCCGGGGAAACTTGAAAACGATAATGTCTCCACGCATCGGAGTTTTAGGAAACAGACGAATGTCCGGAAAAAGTTTAATCCCGATAAAGGGGATTTCGTTTGGAATATGGATGCCGTAGGAAAATTTCGAAACCAAAATATGGTCGCCGATCAGTAAGGTGTTTTTCATCGAACCAGAAGGAATTTTAAAAGCTTGTATGACAAACGTGCGAATTACTAAAGCCAAAAGAAGCGCGATGACGATTGCTTCGGTGTATTCCCTAATGATACTTTTTGATTTTTTGGGTTGCTTTTTTGTATTTTCGATCATATTATTTTTCATCGGTTCTCAACACCGCGAGAAAAGCTTCCTGGGGAATTTCCACGCGGCCGACTTGTTTCATCCGTTTTTTGCCAGCTTTTTGTTTTTCGAGGAGCTTACGTTTTCGGGTAATGTCTCCTCCGTAGCATTTAGCTAGCACATTTTTTCTCAGGGCCTTCACAGTTTCCCGCGAAATCACCTTGCCGCCGATGGCAGCCTGAATGGCAACTTCGAACATTTGCCGGGGAATCTGTTCTTTTAATTTTTTGGCAAATTCCCGGCCTTGAAAATACGCCTTGTCACGGTGAACAATGGACGATAGGGCGTCCACAATCTCGCCGTTCAGGCGAATGTCCAACTTTACCAAATTTGACTGTCTAAAATCCATAAATTCATAGTCGAAAGATGCGTAACCCCGCGTGATCGATTTGAGGGAATTGTAGAAATCCAAAACGATTTCATTAAAAGGAAGTTCATATTCCAACAAAACGGTTTTCTCGGTAAGGTACTCCATCCGGGTTTGAACCCCTCGTCGTTCAAGGGAAAGCCGCATAATCGCTCCTATATATTCTTCCGGTACGATAATCGTTCCCTTGACGTAGGGTTCTTCCATTTGTTCTAGGTTACGTATTTCGTCGAGCCGAGAGGGGTTATCGACCATAAAGATTTGCCCGTCTGTGGTGGTTGCCTTATAAATTACTGTTGGTGCCGTTGTTAGAAGTTCGACCCTGTGTTCGCGCTCTAAGCGTTCCCGCACGATTTCCATATGGAGAAGGCCAAGAAAACCACATCGGAAACCGAACCCCAAAGCGGTAGAACTTTCTGGTTCATACGTGAAAGATGCGTCGTTAAGACGCAGTTTTTTTAATGCGTCCCGTAGTGCTTCATATTGATCACCGATAATAGGGTAGAGTCCACTGAAAACCATTGGTTTAACTTCTTTGTAACCCGGAAGCGGTTCGGCCATGGGCGTTGAAGTCAAAGTTACCGTGTCGCCAATTTTTGTCTGGTCCAGTTGTTTGATGCCGGCAACCATGTATCCCACCTCTCCCGCCTTAAAAGAAGTCGAAGTTTTTGGAGAGGGCGTTAGAACTCCGAGCTCTTCCACTTCAAATTCCCCTTTTGTTGCCATCAACCGAATCCTGTCTCCTTTTTTTAATTCTCCTTCCATCACCCGGATTAGTACAATCACTCCCCGGTAGGCGTCGTACCAGGCGTCGAACAAAAGTGCCCGCAAAGGTTTTTCAGCATCGCCTTTGGGGGCCGGAATATGGGCTGCGACTGATTCCAGAATATCCTCTATTCCGATACTTTCTTTAGCACTAGCCAAGACCGCGTTGTCAGATTCAATCTGTAAGATGTCTTCAAGTTGTTCTTTCACGCCATCTGGGTTTGAGCTAGGTAAGTCGATTTTGTTAATCACGGGAATGATGGCGAGATTGTTTTTTAAAGCTAAGTTCAGATTAGCGATAGTTTGCGCTTGAATACCTTGAGTAGCGTCAATTACTAGAAGAACTCCTTCACATGCAGCCAGACTGCGTGACACTTCATAAGTGAAATCTACGTGGCCTGGAGTGTCGATCATATTAAAGGCGTATTTTTTACCTGATTGGCAGGAGTAATCGAGTTTGACGGTTTGGGCCTTAATCGTGATGCCACGCTCCCTTTCAAGGTCCATATTATCCAGTACCTGTTCTTTCATTTCCCGTTGGGTCAATCCTCCGGTGGCAAGAATAAGTTTGTCGGCGAGAGTCGATTTGCCGTGGTCGATATGTGCGATGATGGAAAAGTTACGGATGTTTTCTTGTTTCATAAACTATAGTTATTGCACTTTTGTAATAAGAGTTTTCTCCGGATAGCTCTCTTGGTTAATAAAGCTCGGGAAGGAAACTGTGCGGTCGGCATCGTAAAACTTCGATTTGTTGTATTGTAAAAGATTTTATTCCAATCGATTGTGGCTAAACCGCATAAGTGAGAACGTTATACCATAGACTCGCTTTTAGCAGAAAGCGGGTGTTCCCGGTTAAGACTTTCCAAATAATGCTGCCATTCGTTAAATCGCGTGCGTATGACTTCAAAGTCGCGATCATTATCTATATCTAGTGCTGCTCCAGGAAAGGGGGTTTCCATTCCCGTGAACCGAGTTTTTAAAACATTAGAAATGCAAAGCTCAGTATCCCTTTTTGGTGTCCAGGCTCGGAAATAGTCAGCTAAAAATTCCAGTTTACATTTTGAAAAAAATAACCCTAATTGCAACCCGAAGTAATACCTCAGGTTGATCGGATTGTCTATCAGTAGGGACAAGCCGAATAAAAACACGTTTTTTATATTTCGTTGATATCGGTATTGATACATTTTTTGAACATATTCTCGGTTGCCGATTCGAAGCGGTTTGACCAAATGAAGATTGTTAATCCGGTATTTTTTTTCTTTGAGATGGAGATATGCCATTTTAATTCCGGGAAGCCCTTTTTTTGGATAAAAGTGCTCCAGGTTTTCCCTCGCGGTAAGTCCCGATATGTGGTCGTATTGCTTAGTGTCGGCTCGGGATACAAAATATTCTACCTCGTGAGGTGTGATTAGTGGGGCGTCACAAGGTACTATCAAAACAGCCTTTTCTATGTTTTCATCACATGAAAGGTCTGGTTCTTCTCCTTCTGGAGCCAAAGTTTCCAGAAAAGTGTACCAAATATTTTCATATAGATTGGCTCTTTGTTGAACGATATGAATCGGCTTGGGATAACTCATGTCGATCCTTAAATCCTTCAAGGGTTGAATAATTTTATCCTTTAGTCCGACGATATAAATTCTCCTGATGGATTCCACCTGTTGCAGGGTTTCCAAAACATAGCTGATTATGCATTTATCGTTAATTTTTAAAAAGGCTTTGTGGCGATTGTAAACTTTGAAACTAGACTCCCCTTCACCAGCTAAAAGAATGGCGTCAAATTTTTTTACTTCAGGAGTCATGAATCACGAATTCCAAATTAAAACTTATAGTGAGTTTCAATTATATGTAAAATTACCTCGGGATGCCACGGTTCACAGGGTAAAAAAACGTTTTATAACCATTTGATTTTTATCAGTCTCTTTTTTATCGATTTTAATGTATTCGGAAATTTATATTAATCGATTTTAACCTTGATATCTCCCTGCCATTTAGTAAACTCGGAGGCTTCTTTCGAATATGCTTCTATAACGGATTATGCCACAAGACGATTCGCTAAAACAGACACCGCTTTTTGAAACGCATAAACAGTTGGGCGGCAGAATGGTATCTTTTGCCGGTTGGCAAATGCCAATCCACTACGTAGGTGGTGTGATCCAAGAGCATTTGTCGGTCCGTAATCATGCTGGGTTGTTTGATGTTAGTCACATGGGAGAAATCGATATTGTCGGAAGGGGTGCGAGCACCCTTGTGCAACGGCTAATTACTAACGACGTTTCACGAATGATAGATGGATCGATTCTTTATACTCTTATGTGTAGAGATCATGGAGGTACGGTAGACGACCTGCTAGTCCACCGTTTTTCGGAAAATCATTATTTTTTTTGCGTCAATGCCTCAAATTCCGAAAAAGACTTTCGATGGGTTGAGGAACAGGCTAAATCGTTCGACGTTCAAATAAAGAATATCAGTGCCGAAACCGCCCAGTTAGCCATCCAGGGACCTTGCTCGGGAGCGATTTTGGAACGCCTTTTCGGATCGTTGGATGATTTGAGGTATTACCATTTTAAAACAGTTAAAATGGATTCGATTGAGTGTATTATTTCACGAACGGGATACACCGGTGAAGACGGCTTTGAGATTTATTGTGAATTTGTGCAAGCACCGTTGCTTTATATGAAAATTATGGAGTCGGGTGAGGATTATGACCTTAAACCGATTGGGCTAGCGGCGCGAGATACATTGCGCATGGAAATGGGATACGCACTTTACGGCCAAGAGATTGATGAATCGATTTTGCCATTAGAGGCGGGGCTAGATTGGGTGATAAAAATGAATACGGATGACTTCATCGGAAAGGCTGCCCTGATGAGACAAAAATCTGCAGGATTACAACGTAAACTGGTCGGTATCAAGCTTCTCGATCGAGGTGTCCCACGCAAACATTACCCTATTTTCAAGGGAGACCGTAAAGTCGGTGAATTGACAAGTGGTACACACTCGCCGTCTTTGAAAACTGGAATCGGGTTAGGTTATGTCGAAAAGGAGTTTAGTGCAACGGGAACTGAACTTGAGTTAAAAATCCGAAGCCAAAGAGTGAAAGCGGAGGCGGTTCAACTGCCTTTTATTCCTAGCCGGGTTAAAAAGTGAGAGATTCGGCTGAGAAATACCTTAAAACAAGCAACGATTAAAATAGAGTTGGAGGGGGTCATGGATATTCCATCGGATCTTTTGTACACCAAGGAGCACGAATGGATTCGCATCAATGGGGATAAAGGTACGACAGGTATTACAGCGTTTGCCCAGGATCAACTGGGAGACGTGGTTTTTGTGGAGCTTCCCGCGGAAGGGACGCAATTGCAGGAAGCCGCCCAATTTGGCGTAGTGGAATCGGTAAAAACGGTTTCCGATCTTTATGCTCCTGTGGACGGTTCCGTTTGCGCCGTTAATAAGGAGTTGGAAACTAGCCCGGAACTAGTTAATACAGACCCCTACGGCAAGGGTTGGATGGTTGAATTCGATATTGCGTCGGAAGACCAATTAAAAAACTTGTTATCGCCTCAACAATACGCGTTGCTAGTTCAGGAAGAAGGTTAAGAAACTATGCGCTATATTCCTCACACCGAGAGAGACATTCAGCAAATGCTTTCGCGACTTGGCGTTCCAGAGATCGCTAGCTTATTCGATAGCATTCCACAGGCCTTGCGTCTTGAAAAGCCGCTCGAATTACCAGATGGTTTGGCGGAGGCGGAGTTGGTTGCCGCCATGCGTAGGCTTCAACGGCATAATTTCGACCCGGACGAATATATTCAATTCATAGGGGCAGGGGCCTATCGCCACTTTACTCCGTCGGTGATAAATCACCTAACTAGTAGGTCAGAGTTTTCTACCAGTTATACACCTTATCAGCCTGAAGTCAGTCAAGGAACCTTGCAGGCAGTTTTTGAATTCCAAACGTTGGTATGCATGCTGACCGGAATGGGAATCGCTAACGCTTCGATGTACGATGGCGCGTCGGCTTTAGCGGAAGCCGTCCTCATGGCTAATCGTATCAATGGAAAACCTCGAGTTCTCCTTTCTAGTGCATTGCATCCAGAATACCGCCAAGTGGTGGGAACTTATCTTCGCGCCAACGGAATGGAAATCAGAGAAATTCCATATACCACTGATGGCAAAACAAATCTAAAAGCTTTACTTGACGGGGCAAATGGTGAAACTACAGCGGTCGTTTTACAAACGCCAAATTTTTTCGGGGCGGTGGAGGAATATACTGGATTAGGTGACGCATTGAAAGAAAAAAATATTTTGCTCATTGTCTGTGTAACCGAAGGAATTTCTCTGGGTATCCTGAAACCACCGGGTGAGCGAGGAGCTGATATCGTAGTCGGAGAAGGGCAGTCGTTTGGTTTGCCTGTGTCTTATGGCGGGCCTTACGTTGGGTTCTTTGCTTCAAGAGAAAATTTTATTCGCCAGATGCCTGGGCGTCTAGCCGGGGAAACGCTAGATACCGAGGGCCGTAGGGCTTTTGTGCTAACTCTTTCAACAAGAGAACAACATATCAGGCGGGAGAAAGCGACGTCAAACATTTGTACCAATCAAGGTTTGTGTGCTTTGGCGGCAACGATTTTTCTTTGCGTGATGGGCAAAAAGGGAATGCGCGAAATAGCTGAAATAAACCTTAAGAAAGCCGAGTACCTTAAGAAACGTCTCGCTAAGATTAACGGTTATTCAATTCGATTTTCTGCATATACCTTCAACGAATTCGTTCTCGAATGCCCTGAGTCTGCCGAGACCGTTCGCGAAAAATTATTAGAAGAAAATATTATCGCCGGATTGCCTCTAGGAGATTATTACCCTGAGTTAAAAAACGGGTTGCTTTTATGTGTTACAGAGGCCAATACCACCGAGGAGATAGATCGTCTTGTCGATAAGTTGGAGCAACTCGGATCCAAAATTAATCATGCTTGATATGGACGAACTCGATCGTATGAAGACTTGGGTGGAAAATCTGCGGCTTTTCGTCCAAAAAGGCTATTTTTATAGTTCATCTTCTAGGTTTTTAAGGCTAAAACGAGTTTAATCTTTAAAGTTCTTTTTCATAAGCTATAGTTTTTATTTCCCCCATAGTTTTTTGTTTTATTCAAAGCATGCTCTTATATTTTTAATATCATGAAGTTTGGTATATCATTTAACTTGCTAATGAATGATTGAATTCAATTAGCTTAAATAGATGGTGAAGTAAGATGAGATTGGTTTTGATAATATTTAAAAGTCATGATTTTGAAAAATAATTTGGAACATCTCTTAATGTTTCAATTTTCTATCCTGGAACTCAGCTCCTCGGCGGGATAGGTAAAGATTTCTGCCAAGGTTGGATGGTAGTGGGGAATTTGGGTGAGGTCACAAACGGTTCCGCGAAAATACATAACGGCAATAAGTTCGTGGATCAATTCGCCTCCTTCGGGTCCAACTATGTGGGCTCCAATGATTTCTCCGTTCTTCGGCGAGCAAAGTAGCTTTACATGTCCATGAGTTTCACCAAGACAAAGTGATTTACCGTGATCTCCGAACGGATAAGATGCCGAAAGATATGGAATGTTTTCTAAGACGCATTCTTTTTCCGTAAGGCCCACGTTGGCTACTTGCGGATCGGTAAAAACGACGGTGGCTTTTAAACGATTGTCGAATATGACGGTCTTGGAAGTGAGTGCGTTTTGTGCCGCGATTTCCCCCTGTTGAATTGCGGTATGTACCACCTCGTGTTGACCATTAACATCTCCCACCGAAAAAATATGCGGAACGTTGGTCCGCATTTCTTCGTTGGCGATGACATATCCATTGGAGTCAGTTTCCACTCCGGCGGCTTGGAGATTCAGCTCTGAAGAATTGGGTTTTCGCCCCAAGGCTTGAA
>TARA_B100000686_G_scaffold160517_1_pt1 | contig 11778 bp, 11 predicted proteins | sample TARA_B100000686 | Tara Oceans TARA_B100000686 (sample SAMEA2622733) | marine metagenome | biome: marine biome (ENVO:00000447); feature: marine epipelagic mixed layer (ENVO:xxxxxxxxx); material: "saline water (ENVO:00002010), including plankton (ENVO:xxxxxxxx)" | depth 150 m
CTAAAAATGCAATAAATAGAGCAAAACCAAGATGAATTGCTCTTGCTGGCACATCTATAAAAACCCCAAAACCAAAAATATATGGCAGTGGTGAGGCGTACCAAAGTTGAAATAAAGACCATGTAAAAGCAATAACAGCTACAAACTTAAGTTGCCATCCTGATAAGATTCTTGCCCTACCTTCTATTTCTCCAACTTTACGTTCAATATCTTTAGAATTATTTTTCATAATAAAAAAAGCCCGCTTCTTAATAGTTAAGATGCGGGCTTTAATTAAAAATTAAGTTTACATCCAACCTTGTTCTTTATAGTATTTCACAGCACCATCATGCAATGGAGCAGAAAGACCATTAGAAATCATTTGTTTTGGATCTAAGTTCTTAAATGCAGGATGAAGCTTTTTGAAATCATCAAGATTTTCAAAGACTGCTCTAACAACTTCATAAACAACATCATTGTTCACGTCCGCGCTTGAAACAAATGTTGCCATAACACCAAATGTAACAGCATCATTTTTTTGTGCGGAATAAAATACTCCTGCTGGAATATTTGCAAACGCATAAAATGGATTGTCATTTACAAGTGCTTTTTCAATATTTGAATCTAGGTTAACAAAATGCGCACCGCATCCATCAATTGCTTGACCAATTGCGCCATTTGGAACGCCAACTGTATATCCAATTGCATCAACTTTACCATCGCAAAGTGCACCAACTTGCTCAGATGAAGTTAATTCAGTTGCCTGTTTAAAATCGCTCATACTTGTTCCATGTTTTTCCATAAGAACTTCCATTGTTCCTCTTTGGCCCGAACCTGGATTACCAATATTAACAACTTTTCCCTTAAGATCTCCCCAAGATTTAATACCTGTACCTTTACCAGCTATAAGTTGGAAAGGTTCTGGATGAACAGAAAAAACTGCTCTTAAATTGCTATACTGTTTACCTTCCCATTTTGACGAGCCATTATAAGCATGATATTGCCAATCAGATTGCGCAACTCCAAATTGCAATTCACCCTCACTAATTTGACCAATATTATAATTTGATCCACCTGTTGAAGGCGCAGCACACCTAATTCCATGCTTTCTACCTTCTTTTCTTCCCTCAGCCGCTTCTTTATGCACCATTCTGCAAACTGAATTACCTACCACAAAATAAACTCCAGTAGGGCCACCGGTTCCAATTGAAATAAAATCAGCAGCTATAACTGTAGTTGTTGGTAATGAAAAAGTGAACAATACAGATATTGATGCCAAAATAGAAACTAGAATTTTTTTCATATTTCCTCCTTAAACTCTATGTACTGTTGTCAAACTAACGAATATTTGATTGAATGTCTATTCAATTACAATATATTATTTGTTTATAAAAATGGCAAAAATTAAAGAAAATTTAATAAATATTAAAACTTCATCAACACTTGCAATAAATGAGCTTTCAATAAATTTAGAAAATCAAGGTAAGGAAATATTTAAGTTTGGTCTCGGACAATCACCTTTTCCAGTTCCCGATGTAGTGGTCAAAGAATTAAAAAAAAATGCCCATAAAAAAGAATATCTTAATGTTTCAGGATTGTATGAACTTAGACAAAAGATAGCGCAGTATCATTCAGTAAAAAATAATTATAAATACGACACAAATAATATTTTAATTGGACCAGGCTCTAAAGAATTAATTTTTCAGACTCAATTAGTTTTAGAAGGTGATTTGATCTTACCCACACCAAGTTGGGTTTCATACGAGCCTCAAGCAATAATTCTTAATAAGAGTATTCATCATATAGAATGTACCACTGAAAATAATTGGCACGTTACACCAGAGCAAATTCATAAAAAATGTCAAGATTTGAAAAGTAAGTCAAAATTATTAATTATAAATTCCCCAAATAATCCATCTGGAACAATTCATCCTGATCTAGTCGGTTTGTCAAAAGTAGCTAAAGAGAATAACTTAATTATTATTTCCGATGAAATTTATTGTGAATTAAATTTTAATGGTGAATATGAATCTATCACCAATTATTATCCCGAAGGTACTATTATTAGTAGTGGAATAAGTAAATGGTGCGGAGCCGGGGGGTGGAGGCTAGGAACATTAATATTTCCGAAAGAACTCTCTAATGTTCATAAGGTTATGAGATCCATAGCTAGTGAAACATTTACCAGCGTTAGCGCACCTATCCAATACGCTGCAATAAAGGCCTACAGCGAAGATCATAGTCAATATTTAAATTTATCAAGAAATATCCTTAATTGCATATCGAACTATGTTTATAAATCTTTAATAGATGAGGGGATTGTTTGCCAAAAACCTCAGGGCGGGTTCTATATGTTATGCGATTTTTCATTAATTATTAATAAATCGAATGAAATAAGTGATAGTCAGAGTTTATGTAAAAAAATCCTTAACGACACTGGTTTTGCTATGCTACCTGGGTCAGATTTTGGAATATCCTCAAATCAGCTTATATCACGAATAGCCTTTGTTGATTTTGATGGCGGTAAGGCTCTTGATTTTGCAAAAAAATATTCGCCACCATCATTAGATAATGAATTCATTAAACAATATTGCCCTAAAATTTTTAGAGGAGTAGAGTGTCTGGTTAAATGGATAAGGAATGAAAAAACAAAGCGCATATAATACGCTATGGTGCCTAGCTGGCTGTAGTATTGGCGATTTTGGCACTATTTTATTTTTTCAATTAAATTCATTCCAATTAGCCACATTGTTAATTATGATAATTGCAATTATTAATGGTTTAATTACAAGTATTATATTGGAAACAATAGTTTTATTGCGGCAAATGAGTTTAAAGGAAGCATTTAAAACTGCTTTAGGTATGAGCTTTATTTCAATGCTTACTATGGAGATAACAATGAATTCATTAGATTGGATTGTGACTGGGGGCGCAGTGCTTAATTGGGGAATAGCCTTTATGATGTTAGTAGCGGGTTTTTTATCAGCTTGGCCATATAATTACTGGAGATTAAAAAAATATAATGAAGCCTGTCACTAAAAGTATGAAAGGCGTATACCTTAATGGTCATGGAGGTTTTGATAAAATTGAATTTAATGAAAATATACCTTTACCAATATTAAAAAATAATGAGGTTTTAATCAAAATTCACGCTGCAGGCGTTAATAATACTGATATTAACACCAGAATTGCTTGGTATTCAAAAAACAATATATCTGGAAATAATACTAAATTAGCTAGCGAGGGTATGCTTAGTAGAGTTAATAATGATGGTTCTTGGAGTGGGCAAGGAATAGAATTTCCCAGAATACAAGGAATTGATGGTTGTGGTAAAATTGTAGATGTGGGATCAGCAGTTAATAAAAGCAGAGTTGGTGAACGTGTATTAATTAATCCGTGTATGAAAATCAAAAATTCTTACTTTTTCCTAGGATCAGAAATAAATGGTTGTTTTGCAGAATATACAAAAGTTCAAAGTGAATTTGCATTAAAAATTAATAGCAAGTTATCCAGTGATGAACTGGCTACTTTTCCTTGTTCTTATAGTACTGCGGAAAATATGCTAAATAGAACAAGATTATTAAAAAATGAAAAAGTATTAATTACTGGTGCTTCTGGAGGAGTGGGCTCAGCTTGTATACAGTTAGCAAGTTTAAGGTCAGCTAAAATCATTGCTGTAACTAATATAAATAAAAAACAACAAATAAAAAAAATTAATTCTGGTATGACCATTAATTATGATGAAATAAAAACTATAAGTGATAATTCAGTTGATGTCGTAATAGATTTGTTAGGAGGTAATTTTTCTAATATATTAATTAGCAAATTAAAAAAATTTGGGAGATATGCTACTGCGGGAGCTGTTACTGGTCCAATAGCAGATATTGATTTAAGAACCATATACCTTCAAGATTTAAAATTATTTGGCTGCACAGTTTTAGATGATAATATTTTTAAAAATTTAATTTCTTATATTGAAAAAAATAAAATCAAACCCTTGTTAGCTCGCTCATTTCCATTAAATAATATGGTTGAAGCTCAGAAATTTTTTTTAGAAAAAAATTTTTTAGGAAAGGTTGTTATAAGCATATGCAATTCTGATAAGTCAAAACTTTAGCTTTGTTCAATATTTGAACATATCACTTATTGCTTATTGTCACATACCCACTGTTTTTTCACAGCTTATTAAGATTCTTACACACTTTTTTATTTATACTATTAGATTTTTATCTGGATTACCGATTAAATACCCGTTAATGTTTGCTTAATTATAATTTGCAAAAATTGTAATTAGGTATCTATAGGGAAACCTTTAGTTATCTGGATAGGGAGGAAACAACCTTTTCAAAAAACGGTCTAGTAGCAATACTGGGCCGTTTTTTTATGTCTGTAGGCAATTTTAAATTGACTTTCCCATTATTTTTATTAGAACAAAAGTAGAACAAAAATTAGTACTTCGATAAAATTTTGAGGATAATGAATAAATTAAAGCTTACAAAGCACCAAAACGATCCTGTCGCTGAGAAAATTGAAATTCCAATGTTTGCAGATAAGGTATCTGCCGGATTCCCATCTCCAGCCTCCGATTATATGGAACATAAGCTTGATTTAAATGAATATCTCATTCCTCATCCTGCAGCTACCTTTATTGTAAGGGCAAGTGGAACATCGATGTTAGATTCTAACATTCAGTCCGGCGATTTGCTTATTGTTGATAAGAGTTTGACGCCCAAACATAATGATATTGTTATTGCTTCAATATTCGGAGACTTAACAGTTAAAAAAATTAAAAAGAAATATAAAAAAATTTTTCTTGTTTCTGGCAACAGCAATTATCCCAACTTTGAAATCAAGGAGGAAATGGAGTGTTTTTTATGGGGAGTAGTGACATACGTTATTCATGCAACAGTTGTTAGGTAATAATTATAAATCAAAACAAGAAATTTATTCTTTGATTGATTGTAATTCTTTTTACGCATCTTGTGAAAGAATATTTAATCCTAGATTATTTAGCAAAGCTGTTGTTGTATTATCAAACAATGATGGATGTATTATTGCACGCTCAGATGAGGCTAAAAAAATAGGAATTAAAATGGGAGAGCCATACTTTAAAGCAAAAAATATTATTAAAAAAAATAACGTACAAGTCTTTTCATCAAATTATTCATTGTATGGGGACATTTCACAACGGGTTATGGAAATTTTATCAAGGTTTTCTCCAGAGATTGAGATTTATTCTATAGATGAAGCATTTTTAAAATTCGATGGAATTAATAAAGGTGATTTATATGATTATTGTCATAATATTCGTCAAACCATAAAGAAATGGGTTGGAATCCCGGTTAGCATTGGAGTGGGAAATACAAAAACTTTGGCAAAAGTTGCTAACCGCATTGCCAAGAATGATAAAAAAAGAAAAGGGGTCTGCATACTCTTGGATTCTGCAGAAATAAGCTTGGAACTAGCCAATCTTGATGTAGCAGAGGTATGGGGAATAGGAAAAAAACTATCTAAATTCTTAAAACAGAATAACATCTGTTGTGCCAATGATTTTGTTCAAAGAGACAGAAGATGGATAAGGCAGCATATGGGTGTTGTAGGAGAACGCATATCAATGGAACTTTTAGGATTCTCATGTTTAAGCTTGGAGATGATTCCAAATTTGAGAAAAAATTGTTGTGTTTCTCGTTCATTTGGCTCCCCCGTTGAAACAATTAATGATTTATCCGAATCTGTCGCCTGTTACGCAACAAGAGCATCTGAAAAGCTTCGTGAGGAAGAACTTGTTACAAGTGTTATGAGCCTGTTTTTATTGACAAATCATTTTAATAAAAATGATCCTCAATATTCTAATTCTGTTAAAATACAATTTGACTATCCAACAAACGATACAATTATTATTGTTAAAAAAGCATTACAAGGATTGCGGAAGATTTATCGTCCAGGCTATCGCTATAAAAAAGCTGGAGTAATTATGCTTGATCTATCGATTGAATCAAACATTCAAGGTTTGTTTGAAACCGATAGAATAAAATCAAAATCACTAATGAAATCCTTTGATCTTATTAATTTTCGTTACGGAAGCGATACAATTTGCACAGCTGCAGAGGGAGTAAAAAAATTATGGTCTATGCAGAGGCAGAGGATATCTCCATGCTACACAACTCGTTTTAGTGATTTATTAAAAGTGAAAAGTTGAAGAAAATATATTAATAGAAAGATATTCTGCTTATTGCAACGTCAGCATCCAGAACCTTTATGTTTTATTTTTTTCTAATAATGTTTTTTTTATAAGCGAAATGCCGTTAATTTTTTTGTATTCATATGATTTTTTAAAAGACTCAAGTTGCCATCCTGATAGACGACCTTGAATATCTTCCAGATTCTGCACTTTCCATTCCTCAGAGGTTTCAGGATTGTTCCAGCTTGTTTTATCTTCATTTGATCTTCCACAGCCATAGCAAAAGCCAGAAATCGGGTCTGTTCTACATACGCTGATACAAGGAGATATTATTTTTTGATCCATATGTTATATTTAGACATTTTTAAGATAAAAACAATTATCTTATAATAATTTAGTATCATATAATGTATTTAGAATTAGATTAGTCTAATGAAAGATGTAAATATTAATACAATAGAAAAAGCATACACCAAGATTAAAAATACTATTGTCGAAACCCCGCTAGTAAGTAATAAATCTATAAATAATCGCTATAAATCAAGTGTTTTCTTTAAACTTGAATCCCTCCAGCTTACTGGGTCATTTAAGATTAGGGGGGCGCTTAACAAGCTGTTAGAACTAACAGATCATCAAAGAAAAAGTGGCGTTGTGGCATACTCTTCAGGAAACCACGCTCAGGCAGTCTCATATGCATCAAGACTTATGGGTATTGAATCCACTATAGTTATGCCTAACGATGCTCCAGCTATCAAGCTTAAAAATACAAGGAAATATGGAGCTAAGATTGTCCTTTATGACAGGATGAATGAAAGCAGAGAAGATATAGCTTCGAAAATAGCATTTGATAATAATAAAACAATTATTCGTCCATTTGATGATGAAGATATAATTTCAGGACAGGGAACAGCGGGTTTGGAAATAACAAAAAAATTACTAAAAGATAAAATCACACCGGATATTTTTTTATGCTGCTGTAGCGGAGGAGGATTGATAGCAGGTACATCAGTTTATTTGAAAAATTTTTATAATAATTTATCAATATATTGTGCTGAACCAGAACATTACGACGATATGAGACTGTCACTCAATGAAGGAAAGTTAGTTACTATTAATCCAAAGAAAAAAACCATATGCGATTCGTTAACTTGCAAAGTTGCTGGTCAGAAGACTTTTAGAATTAATAAAAAACTACTTAGCGGAGGATTTGTTGTTAGCGATGATGAAGTTAAAGAGGCAATAAGATTCTTATATAAGGAATTTAATATTATCGTAGAACCTGGAGGTGCTGTCCCGACAGCAGCATTTATTAAAAATCAAAATAAATTTATAGGAAAGGTGGTATTGGTTATGGTATCAGGTGGTAATATTGATAAAAAACTATTAAACAGCATAATCAATAATGAATAAACCTCTTAAATTATTAAGAAAGCATCTAAATGATAATGATCTAGACGGGTTTATTATTCATAGAACAGACGAACACCTCGGGGAAGAGATAGCTCAATATGCTGAGCGAGTGAAATGGTTGACAAAATTTTCAGGATCAGCAGGCATTGTAGTGGTACATAAGAATAAAGCAGCAATTTTTGTAGATGGACGGTATACGCTTCAAGTAAAAAAACAAGTCAATCCAAATGAATTTACAACTCATCATATAAGTTATTTTAATAAATGGGTTCAAAATAACTTTAGCAATAATAGCAATATCGGAATTGACCCGTGGCTTTTTTCAAAAAAAAGTTTCGATAAAATGCTAAAAATAAAAAAAAATAACAATATTATATTTAGATTTCTCGATAAGAATCCAATTGACGCTATCTGGCAGGACCAGCCATCAATGCCAAAGTCCAAAGTATTTTTGCACGAATTAAAATATTCAGGAAAATCTACTTATGCTAAAATTACTGCATCTAAAAAAATATTAAAAGAAAGAAAATGTAATATTTTTTTTATAACTGCTTTAGATTCTATTGCATGGATCTTAAATATTAGAGGATCAGATCTAAATTTTTCTCCATTAAATATGGCTTATCTTTCCTTAGCTTATAAAGGCAAGGCTAATTTATATATAGATTCTAGGAAGCTTAACAATAATATTAAAAAATATTTATCAAAATTTGTAAACTTTAAAAATTTTAATGAATTAGAAAATGATATTTTTGATTTAACTTCTAAAATTACAGTTGGAGTTGATGCAAATAATACTCCATATTGGTTCATCTATAAATTACAAAAATTTCAAAAAAGACTTAAATTCATTGAAGATCCTTGTATTAGAATGAAGGCTGTAAAGAACAAGATTGAATTAAATGGCGCAAGAAAGGCAAATAGTCGAGATGGGATAAGTCTGATAAAATTCTTGTACTGGATAAAAAATAAAAAAAATATTAAGGACGTTAATGAGCTTAGTGCTGCACGCAAACTTCTTAATTTAAAAAAAAATAACAAATTATTTTACTCTTTGTCTTTTGAGGCTATTTCCGCATTTGGTGCAAATGCAGCTCTGCCTCATTATCGAGTTGATAAGAATTCAAATATTAATTTTTATAACAATCAAATCTACCTTATTGACGCGGGCACTCAATATCTTGACGGAACTACAGATATTACAAGAAGTATAATAATTGGCATACCAAGTAGAGAGCAAGTTGATAGATTTACTAGAGTCTTAAAAGGTCACATTGCGATAGCAAATTTGAGATTTGCAAAAAAAACTAGAGGTTCGAAAATTGACCAACTAGCAAGAAAAAGTCTTCAAGAAATTGGTTGTGATTACGAACATGGTACAGGTCATGGTATAGGAAGCTTTTTAAATGTTCATGAGGGTCCGCAGCGCATTGCAAAGTCAATTGATAAATCTGATCCTTATATAGAATCTGGAATGATAATATCTAATGAGCCTGGATTCTATAAAAAAGATGCATATGGAATCAGGATTGAAAATTTAATTGTAGCATTAATTGAAAAAAATAAATTACTTAGATTTGAAACAATAAGTATGGCACCTATTGATCTTGATCTTGTTGATGCAAAACTGCTTGATGATATTGAAAGAAATTGGTTAAATGAATATCATAAAAAAGTGTATTATAATTCAATAAAATATTTAAATAACAATGAGGTGAAATGGTTAAAATACGTGACTCGGCCAATATAGGAATTTAAAACACAATGTATCTTGTTATTACGCAATGTTTTGCAAGCAGAGTGGGTGGGATAGAGAATCTTTTAACAAACCTCGCCTTAAATCTTGCCTTAACTAATGAAGTAAGAGTCTTTGCAGATAGCCATTCTCGCATCAATGATGAAATATTTGACTCTAATGATGGTAATATTTTGAAGATTTTTAGGTATGGAGGTATAAAATTTCTTCGACGTAGAAAAAAATCTAGAGATATCAAACTATTTATTCAGGACAGAAAAATTGATGGCATCATTGCGGATACATGGAAAAGTTTAGAATTATGTATTGATGAAATAAATTTACTTAATATACCCACTATATGTTTGGCACATGGCAATGAGTTGTTATTTAATGAAGAAAAAAGAAAAAATAGAATAACAAGAATTCTTAAAAAAACAAAAAAGATAGTGACTAATTCAAGTTATACCTTTCAATTAGTTAAAAATCTTGGAATTAGTGAATCAAATATAACAATAGTTAATCCTGGAACTGAAGATTTGCGCTTAATTGAAACAAGAAATAAATATAATATTTCAGGTAATCCTGTTTTAATAACTTTGGCCCGCTTAGAAAAACGCAAAGGACACTCCAAGGTCTTAGAAGCAATTAAACAACTGAAACCTGATTTTCCAGAAATCAAATATATTATTGCCGGTGAAGGCCCTGAAAAAAAAACATTGTTAAATTTAACCAAAAAATTAAATATCGAAGACGCAGTTATATTTATTAATAATGTTGATAATAAAGGAAAAAAAGAGATTTTTGAAAAATCGAATTTAATGGTTATGCCAACTTCTAATGAATCTTTTAATAGGTCCATAGAAGGATTTGGTATTGTATTTATTGAAGCTGCATTATTTGGAATAACATCAATTGCAACAAACGTCGGAGGAACTAGCGATGCTATAATTGATGAAAAAACTGGATTATTATTAAAAAATGAAGATAGCCTATATTTAGAAATTAAAAAACTATTACAAAATAAAGAAAAGTTAGAACAACTGGGAAGAAATGCAAAAAAAAGAGTTTTAGAAAATTTTTTATGGAATAATGTTATTAAAAAATATTTAGAGTTTTTAAAAGCTAATTCTTAGTAAAATATTTTTTTAAAATTTCGTAATATATATTTGTTAATTTTTCTAAATCTATTATTGCTACGCTCTCATCAACTTTATGTAAAGTATTGTTTACTACTCCTATCTCTAAAACCTGAGAGTAATCTTTAATAAATCTTGCATCAGAAGTACCGCCGTCAGTTCCCAGCATTGGCTTTTTCCCATTAATAGTTTCACAAACTTCAGATACAATATTTACTAAAGTATTAGGTTTAGTTAAAAAAGATTCACCAGTGATTTCTTGAACTAAAGAGTAGTTTATATTTTTTTGATTTTTTAATATTTCATCGATCTTTTCTTTAAGAATTTTATTTAATGATTTGCCAGTATGCAAATTATTAAATCTTATATTTATTGTTGCCCTAACTTTTTCAGGTATGACATTTGATGCAGTGTTTCCTACATCAATTGTAGCAATTTGTAATGATGAAGGTAAGAAATATTCATTACCAACATCTAATGGCTCAGACATAAGGTTTTGAAGGACTTTAACTAAATGATGTATTGGGTTTTCAGCACGATGAGAATTTGCAGTATGGCCTTGAATACCTTTAATTTCTAAGTAAAAATTTGTTGATCCTCGTCTTCCTATTTTAATTTTATCTCCAACTATTTGATTTGAAGTTGGCTCACCTACAATGCAATCATTTACAGTAATATTGTTTTCTTTTATCCATTCCATAATTCTTTTTGTCCCATTGATTGCATCTTTTTCTTCATCATTTGTTATTATGAAAGATATTCTTCCACCAAAATCATTTCCATATTTGTTTATAAATTTTTCAGTAGCTGAAATAAAGCAAGCAACTGCACTTTTCATATCTTCTGAACCACGTCCATATATTCTTCCTTCAACAATATTTCCATCAAATGGCCCATGCTTCCAAGATTTTTCATCACCAATTGGAACTACATCAGTGTGACCAGCAAAAGCAAAATGTTTTCCATTTTTTCCTATGCTAGCAAATAAATTTCTTACGTTATAAGAATCTTTTGAAGAAAATTCTAGAATTTCACATTTACATCCAAAACTTTCAAGATGACTTTTTACACATTTGATAACACCATTGTCTTCTGGAGTTACACTAGCGCACTGAATTAGTGACTGTGTTAAGATAATAGGATCACAGTTTGTCATTATCATTAATCGCGCAAAAGATCATTAATCGATGTTTTTGATCGAGTTTTTTCATCAACCTGTTTAATTATTACAGCACAATTCAAAGAAGGCGCTAAAGGATTTTTTTTATCAGGTAATGAACCTGGGACAAGAACAGAATAGGGAGGTATTTTACCATAAGTAATATTTCCAGTTT